>QWCL01000273.1_pt1 | contig 31803 bp, 49 predicted proteins | sample 1972551 | NCBI WGS metagenome assembly QWCL01 (sample SAMN09866709, study PRJNA288562) | Human oral metagenome isolate term2_saliva, whole genome shotgun sequencing... | isolation source: mouth | host: Homo sapiens | place: USA: California
AATTATCCCAGTAAATTCATCTTCGCTTCCACATTGAGATTTATAATTTAAAGTCAACCTTTGATTTAAAACCATTCTTTCATCAAATATTTTATATAAATTATTTTTTTTACTATATATATCTTTTGTTTTTAATAAAAAATCTAATGTATCTTTTGATAATTCTTTATCATCCAAAATATTAATCCTCTATTATTTTTTACTTTTTAGTTCCTTACGTATCTTTTCCATTTCTTCCCAATCAATACTTGGATTTGAATAAGAAGAAACATCTAATTTGTCTTCTAATCCCAAACGAATTTGTGCCATTTGGTCTTGATTATATTCAGGTTTAGCATAAATACTTACATCTAAACCAATATCTAAACCCAAAAAAATTTGAAACATTTCCCACTGTGTAAATTCAGATTTAGCATACCAACTTACATCAAAATCATCTTCTAATCCTTGCCGAATAAGTTGCATTTGTTCACAATCAAATTCAGGTTTTGCATACCATGTTACATTTAGACCCTTTTCTAAGCCTAAACGAATTTTTTTCATTTGAGATACTTCAAAAATAGATTTTGCATAAATAGAGACATCAAGATTTTGCTTCAAGCCTGTCCTAATTTGTTTCATCTGAGCTGGATTAAATTCATCTTTAGAATAAATACTTACATCTAAATTTCCCTCTAAACCTAATCGAATTTGAATCATTTGTTCATAATCAAATTCTGGCTTGGCATAAATTTCTACATTTAAACCTTGCTTTAATCCCAATAGAATTTGTTCCATTTGAAAATAATTAAACTCAGGTTTTGCATAAATTTCTACATTGAAATCTTTTTCTAATCCTGAAATAATTTGTCTCATTTGTACCCAATCAAATTCAAGATTTGCATAAACACTTACATTTAATCCTAAAGTTAATCCATGGCGAATTTCTCTCATTTGATGAAAATTAAATTCTGTATTTGCGTAAAAATTAACATCTACTTTACTTTCTAAACCTAATCTGATTTCGTACATTTGACCATCGTTAAATTCAGGATTAGAATACCATGACACATCTATATTATTCTCAAGACCTAATCTAATCTGTTCCATTTGTAGATAATTAAATTCAAGATTTGCGTAAATTGTATAATCAACTCCATTTTTATATCCTGAATATAATTCTTTTAATTGTAATTTACCAAAAATATTTAAATATTCATTAAAACGTTCTGCTTCTTCTAAATTATCAAATTCAAAATTTTCTAATCTGTAAATATGTTTAATTTCTGCCATTTTTATCTACCTTTAAGCCTTTAATAATACTTAATCTTTATTTTTTAGATTTAACCTTTTTTCTTTCATTTCTTTCCAACTCAAATTAGGGTCTGCATAAATTGAAACATCCAATCCTTTATCTAAACCTAACCTAATTTCTGACATTTGAAAATAATCAAATTCAGGTTTAGAATACCAACTTACGTCTAATCCCTGTTCAATCCCTGCACGGATAATAGACATTTGTTGCCATGTAAATTTGGTTTTAGCATACCATGACACATCCAAATCATTCATTAAACCAAGACGAATTTCACACATTTGCCCATCATTAAATTCTGGCTTAGAATAAATTGATACATCTAATTTCTGCTGAAGACCCATACGGATTTCTCTCATTTGTTTCCATGAAAATTCGGGGTTTGCGTAAATAGTATAATCAATTTTACTCTCATATCCATAATATAATTCTTTTAATTGTTTATCGTCAAGAACATTTAGATAATTATCAAATTTATCAGCATCCTTTTGAGTATTAAATGTAAAATCTCCTACTTTATATATTGTTTCTACTACAACTGCCATTTTCTATTACCTCATTTTGTTTTTTCTATGAGTTTATTACCCAATAACTTCCTTTTTTTGGCGGTTTAAATTCCAGCGAATCTTTCTCATTTCTTTCCAATCAAGACTCGGATTCAAATAATAAGAAACATCAATTCCTTTTTCTAAACCTAAGCGAATTTGCTCCATCTGTTTACCTGAAAATTCTGATTTTGCATACAATGAAGCATTAATGTTTTGTCTCAAACCGAAGAAAATTTCTTGCATTTGAGAAGTGTTAAATTCAGGTTTAGCGTAAAGGTCAATATTAAAACCAGATTCTAAACCAAGGCGAATTAACAACATTTGCTCCCAATTGTATTCTGGTTTGGAATAAATAGAAACATCTAATCCTTTTTCCAAACCTTGACGAATTTCACTCATTTGGCCATAATTGTATTCTGGCTTTGTATAAACACTTACATCTACACCTGATTCAATTCCCAATTTAATTTCTACTTTTTGGTCTTCATCAAAATTGCATTTAGAAATTAGTTCATTATAGATTACTTCTTGTTCTTTATTCATAATTTATTACCTCTTTTGTTTTTCTTTATATATTTATTATATAACATTAATTTCAATTTGTCAATATTAAAACAAAAAATAAAAAATATTTTTTGTCTGTAGATTCCACATAGACGTAAGATTTCGTATTTATGATGAATTATACATAAATTACAAAATCGGTCATTTTTACATTCAATAGATAGTACGTATTATGGTCAAAATTTACACCTACGAAAAATAAAAATTAAAATTTTTTATTTTTAAATAAAAGAAAAAGAGGTTTAATAAAAACCTCTATTTTATATACTATTTTTTAGATTCTAGATTCTTTCGGATTTTTTGCATTTCTTCCCAACTAATACCTGGATTTAAATAACTAGAAATATCTATACCTTTTTCTAATCCAAACCTGATTTCTTCCATTTGTTCCCAACTAAATTCAGAATTTGCATAATGAGACACATCAACGCCATTTTCTAAACCTAACCTAATTTGTAACATTTTCCTATATTCAAATTCAAATGTAGCATAACAAGATACATTTAAACCCTTTTCAAGTCCAATGCGAATCTCATACATTTGACCTCTATCAAAACCTGAGTTAGCATAAATAGTGTAATCAATTTTACTTTCTAGGCCACAACGAATCTCTCTCATTTGTGCCCAATTATATTCTGGCTTTGCATAAATGGAAACTTTAACTTTATTTTCTAACCCAATTCTTATCTCTTCCATTTGTGCCCAATCGTAAATTGATTTAGCATAAACAGTAACATCTAATCTATTTTTTAATCCATAACGAATTTGTTCTTTTTGATTCTCATTTAAGTCATATTTAAATATAATTTCATTATATAATTTTTCTTGTTCAGAATTTTTTACAAATCCCATCTCCATTTTTATTTACCTTATATCTTTCTTTTTTAATTATATAATTTTATTTTTTACTTTCTAGTTCTTTACGGGTCTTTTCCATTTCTTCCCAACTAATATTAGACTTAGCATACAATGAAACATCAATTCCATTTTTAAGACCTAATCGAATTTGTTTCATCTGTTTCCAAGTGAAATCAGCATTAGAATAAATTGATACATCTAATTTATCTTCTAATCCATAACGAATTTCATCCATTTGCTTCCAATCATATTCATGCTTAGCATAAATTGATACATCTAATTTATCTTCAAAACCTTCTTTAATTATAAACATTTGTTCTTTATTGAAATTTAATTTATAATAACTTGAAATAGATGGACTATATTTCAATGCTAATCTAATCTCTTTCATCTCTTCCCAATTATATTTTAATGAAGCATAAATTGACACATCCAAGTTATCCTCTAAACCTAATCTAATCTGTGCCATTTCATTCCAATCAAAATATTCTTTATCATAAATAGAAACATCAACTTTATTTTCTAAGCCTAATCTTATTTCTTCCATTTGCCAAGCATTGAATTTTCTTTTAGCATAAACTGTATAATCAATTTTATTTTTATATCCTAAATAAATCTCTGTTAATTGAGATTCATTAAAAATATTTAAATATCTATTAAATCTCTCTGCATCTTCTTGATTGTTAAATTCAAAATTTCCTACTTTATATGTTTCTTTAACCATTTTTATTACCTCTTTGTTTTTCTTTATATTTTTATTATACACCATTATTTCATATTCGTCAACAGAAAAATAAAAAAGGTCTAAAAAACCTTAATTTATTCTTATTGTTTTCCTTGTTCTATTATTAACTTGAATTTAGTTTTTTGTCTGTAGATTCAACATAGACATTAAATTTCGTATTTATGATGGAATTATACACAAATTACAAAATCATCATTTTTCATGATTAATAAATAGTACCTATTATGGTTGAAAATTACATCTACGAATAATATTAACTATTCTTTTTTATCTTATTTAATAATATATCCTTATCTTGAATTTTTATTTATATTTTTTATATTTTCCCTATTGACAAATTAATATAAACATGATATATATTATATATTAACTTATCGAAAGAGGTCTCATAAACATGGAACTTATTATCCTTTTTATCCAAATTATTGTTGTTATATCTATTCTTATACTTCTATTCTTTTGGTTCTTGAATTTTGCTCTCGCTAATCTTCTTTTTATTAGCATAATTAACTTCTTCCTTATTAAATTATTTATTATTAAAAAAAATTCTTATCCTAATCCTGATAATTCATTGCTTGCTAAATCTATTAATATCCTTACTTTTATTAATCTTTTTACTATTCTATCTTCTATTATATATATCTTTCATCTTCCTATATTCTCTGTCTTCTCTATTCGCCTTTGGCTTATCCTATTCTTTAATGCCTATCTGCCTATTAAAAATCTTCTTCTCTGGAAATCTATTAAAAATTAATTAGAGTACCTCGAATTGTCAAGGTACTCTTTTTTATCTAATTTATTTAATTGTATTAATAATAATCTAGGACATTTTATTAACAACATAAATAAACATTATTAATAAATCGAACTTAAAAATGTATTTTATTACATACAGTTCATTAAACTCCTATAGGGTAATTTCTTACGCCTGCAAAAACATTCCCAAAATAAAATCCGTAGATTCTATAATGACATAGATTCTCTAAGAGTTCAGTAGCAATTAAGTTACTCATTGTTTTTCACTTAAATGGGACATGCCCAGTTGCCCCACAATTGTTTTTTATTGTGTAATTAAATATTTATATTGTTTTAGGTTTTCAACAGCATTATCGTCTCTTTCAAGGATTTCTCCACATGAATAACATTTATATTCATTGTGTGCATTACCATATTTATCTCCTGATAAGCCTAATTTTTCATCACCAGTCTTTACATGACCACAACTTGAACATCTTTGTGTTGATGGGTAAAATCTATCCGCCTTGATAAATTCTATATTTATTTGATTAAACTTCATTTCAATCTTCTGTTTGAATCTACCAAATAATGACCTATGTAAACTCTTACATAAACGTTTGTTCATTTTCATACTGTTTACATCTAAATCTTCTATTGTGACTGACGAATAATTCTCATTTAAATATTTGATGAATTGATTAAGGTTGTCCTCTTGAATATTGTATGCTTTAGTATAACTTTTATTTAATTTGGTTCTCATTTTTGCATAAGTTTTACTATTTTTCCAATTTTTATTTCCAAGACGTTTTTTAGCTAAAACCCTATTATAATATTTGATTAATTTGTATTGTTCTTTTAATCTATTATCTAATGTAAGCCAATCCTCATATCCACCTTCTACTTTATTATAACGAAATCCTCGTATATTCGTATCTATCCCACACTCAGGCTTACCATCTCTATCTTTATGGTATTTTGCGACATATCTCTTTTCAGATTCTTCGTTTAATTTTATTGGAATAGATATATACCATTTATTATTTTTACCTAAACTTATTGTTGGATAACCAGCTATTTTCCCTGTGTACCTCAATTCAGATGCCAATGAAATTTCTGAAAATATGATAGGATTTTTAGGTTTTATGCAAGTTAACCTAGATGTAGATGCTTTAGGTATTATTACTTTATTGTTTTTTATTCTTATTCTATCCAATGAAAAAGATAATTTCTTTTGATTTTTCTTTGTTTTATATTTTGGTAATTTATGGTTTGGCATTTTGGGGTTAAATGCGTTCTTTACTGCCTGACATACATTCTCTGCTGCTGTTGATACCATCCTGCTTGCATAATCATATTCCCATTCTGATTTCATCCTCGTCATTCTATTTCTTACATTACTTGCATTAGGATAATAAGCTTTATAAAATTCTTTTTTAACTTTCTTGTCTAATAAATCAAAATTTTCTATCCTTGACTTCTTTTCCTTATATTCTAGCCATAGCTCTTTTTGTACGTCTATTGCTTTATTATATAAATATCTACTATATCCTATATACTTTTTGAAATTTTCTATATCCTCATCAGTCGGATATATCCTCGTCCTCTGACTTATTATTACCATTTATTCATCCTTCATCTATTATTTATTTCTTTATTATATCTTTATTATATTATACAAAAAAAATTTTATTTTGTAAACAAAAATTTTCAGATATTAAATTTGAAATTCCCAATAAACTATATACAATAAAAAAGTAAAATCATCAAGTTTTTTGTTTGATATTTTATTAATAAATTATAATTTTGGGATTTATCAAATATTGATAATTTATGCCACCCTTTAAGAAAAACTTCAAACGATTCAAGATTTTTAAGATGTTTTTCATTATATAAATTCTATTTATATTAATTAGGTTATATTTATTTTATTATCCAATTAAGAATATATATAATATACCACCTCCTCCGGGCAAAAAAATTTTTAGGTGTAACATTACAGCAAAGTACAAAAAAATATAAAAATATAGGAGTAAAAAAATATATGAGTCGAAAATTAGGTATAGAATATTTTTATAAAACAAGAGAAGAGAAAATACAAAATTTCCATAATAAAAATATAGATATTTTAGGAAATGTCCTTATTAATCCTTATTCAAATTACAGAGAAATAAATCTCGAAGAGTATTATAAAATTTTATTCGGAAGAAATGAAAAATATTTAAATTCAAAATTCTCAGATATAAAAATTGAAGATTTAGAAGTTCCATTTGAAGATTTATTAGGAGAATCTCAAATTGAAAATAATTATGTTTACAATTCAATAATAATAAATTTAGAAAAAGGGGAAAATAGAAAAAGCCAAAATTGGATTATAACTAAAAATTTAAAAGAACTAGAAAATATAAAAAATAAAGATTTTGTAATAACAGCTCCAGTTACTTACGTTGGAAGAAATAGAAATGGAAATAATGCAAGACATTTATATGCTTTCACAATAGATTTAGATTATGTTGGTACAGAAGAATTAAGAGACTTCTTTCATCAAATTCAAAATAAATATATACCTAACCCAAATTTAATAACAAATAGTGGAAATGGTTTACATATAACTTATTTATTAAAAGAACCTTACCCTTTATATAAAAGATCCAGAGAAATATTAAACATTCAAAAAGAAATTTTAACTAAAGCAATATGGAATGAATTTACAAGCAGGTTAGAAACAAGGCAATTTCAAAATATATTACAGGGATATAGGGTACCTGAAACAAAAACTAAATTAGGGACAACAGTAACAACATTTTTAAATTTAAATAGTAATTATTGGACAATTTCAGAATTAAATGATTTATTGAACAGTAGAAAAATTTGGCAATTAAATATAGATCGTAATTTAGAACTAGAGTTAGATGGAATTAAATCAGGATTAATAAAACACACCTCAAAATTAGAAGCAGCAAAAGAGCAATGGCCTGAATGGTTTCAAGATAGAATTATCGACAAGAAACCTAGAAAATATATGAAATACAATGAGAATTTATATAATTGGTGGTTAAATATTTGTAAAAGTAATAAAGAAGAGAAAAAAATAAAAGTTGGACATAGGTATTTTTGTGCATTAGCTTTAGTTTCTTTTGCTACAAAATGTGGAATTTCACAAGAACAAGTAAAATCAGATTTATATTCTTTATTACCGAGCTTTGATGAAATAACAACAGAAGAAGAAAATCATTTTTTAAAAGATGATATTGACGATGCTTTAAAAATATATGGAACTGACAAAGCATATAAATTTAGACGAGATTATATATCTCAACAATGTGCAATAGAAATTAAAAAAAATAAAAGAAATGGCAGAACTCGTGAGGAGCATTTAAAATTACTTCATGCAACAAGAAAATTAAAAAAAGAATTAGGTTTATTAGAACCTGTAAAAAGAAAGAAAAAAGGTAAAACAAAAATTCAAATTTTATTAAAAAATTATTTATTAGAAAATCAAGATGGAAAGAAAAAGAAAATCAATGAATTAGCAAAAACGTTAGGTGTTTCAACTTCAGCCATAAAGAAATATTACGAAGCAACAGAGAAAGAAATATTCTTAGAACAAAATCCAAAAAGTTATTACTTAAATCATTATACTGAACAATTAGAGAAAATTGATTTTTTTATTTTCAAAACATTAGTAGAGAATCCAAATATAAGTAGAAATAAAATTTCTAAAATAACAGGTATAGGTTATCCTGCTGTTTGTAAGTATTACCCTAAAATAAAAGAAATTATAGATACATGGAATAAATAAAAAGAAATAGTTTAATTACTATTTCTTTTTTCTTTTTCTATTATCTGTTTTATTTTTGAGTAATATTTTGAAATTGTGTTATAACCTATATTGGTCACTTGAGATATTTGAATTATCAATATTCTTTTCTAGTTCTTTACGGATTCTTTCCATATCTTCAGCTTTAATATTAGGGTCTGAATAAATTTTAACATCAAGATTCTTTAGTAAACCTAAACGAATTTGTTCCATTTGATAAGAAGTATATTCAGTTTTTGCATATACTGAAACATCAAGATTCTGTTCGATACCTTTTCGGATTTGAATCAATTTGTATTCATTAAAATCAGGGTTAGCAAAGTTTGAGAGGTCAATATTATAATCTTCAAAAGCTTCACGGATAACTTTCATTTGATAAGCATTAAATTTTGGATTAGCATAGGATTCAACGATAGGTACTTTTCTTGATAGGCCATAGAGGATTTGTTTCATTTGTTCCCAATTATAATCCGGTTTCACATAAATAGAAACATCAACATTGTTTTCTAATCCTAGATAAATTTGATTCATTTGATAATCGTTAAATTCAGGTTTACTGTAAATACTTACATCAAATCCTCTTTCTAATCCTAAACGAATTTGTAGCATTTGTTGCCATGTAAATTCAGGTTTAGAATACAATAGGACATTTAGTTTTTCTTCTAGTCCAATTCTGATTTCTTCCATTTGTTTAAAATCAAATTCAGGATTAAGATAGGATTTATAATTAATTTTACTTTTATAACCCTTATATAGTTCTTTTAATTGTTTTTTATTAAAAGATTTTGAGTATTCATCAAAAGTTTCAGCATCTTGTAAATTATCAAAAAGAAGAGTGCCAACTTTATAAATATGTTCAACTGTCATTATTTACCTCTTTTTATTTATGTTCTATTTTTTACTTTCCTGTTCCAATGTAATTCTTTGAATTTCCGAATACCAATCAATAGTTGGATTTGAATCTGAATTATTCTCAATAACTTTTTCTAATTCTTTACGGATCCTTTCCATTTCTTCCCATTTAAGTTTAGGATTTGCATAAAGAGAAACAGGAATACCTTTCTCAATACCTAAATAAATTTCAAACATTTGTTGCCATGTATATTCAGGTTTAGCATAAATTGAAACATCAATTTTATTTTCTAGACCTGCACGAATTTGTCCCATTTGCCAAGCTTCAAATTTTGGGTCTGCATAAATGGAAATATCTATACCTGATTCTAGTCCTTCACGAATTTCAAACATTTGTCCATGAGCATATTCGGTTTTAAAGTAGATTTCAATATTTAGATTTTTTTCTAGACCTAATTTAGCTTGTTTCATTTGTTCAGCATTAAAATCAGGATTAGCATAAATTTTATAGTTAATACCTTTTTTATATCCGTCATATAATTCTTTTAATTGTTCAGTAGAAAAAACACTTAAAAAATTATCGAATGTTTTAGCATCTTGGAAATTATTAAATTTAAAATTATTTACTTTATATGTTGTTTCTATTACAATTGCCATTTTTTATTACCTCTTCAATAAATATCTTTCAATTTAATTTTCAGCTAAGCTTAGTCTCATTTCTCGCATTAAACCCCATGGGTATTCAGGATTAGCATAAATTGAAATATCTAAACCTTCTTTGAGACCCAAACGAATTTCTTGCATTTGTGAATCTGTAAATTCTTCTTTGGCATAAATTGATACATCTACACCTTCTTCTAATCCTAATCGAATCTGTTGCATTTGCCAAAAATCAAATTCAACTTTAGCATAATGAGAAACATCTAATCCTTTTTCTAGTCCCAATCTAATTTGTGCCATCTCATAATCATCAAATTCAGGGTTTGCATACAAGGAAACATTTAGTCCCTGTTCTAAACCTAAAAGAATTTGTTTCATTTGTTCAGCAGTAAATTCGGGACGTGCATAAATGGAAACATCTAAATCATCAATAATCCCATAACGAATTTGGTCTTCTTGAGCATAATTAAAATTGTATTTTGAAATAATTTCATTATATAAATTTTCTTGTTCTGCATTTTTTAAAAATTTCAATCCCATTTTTATTTTCCTTTTGTTTTTCTTTATGTTTTTATTATATAACTTTGTTTTGTATTTGTCAATAGGAAAATCAAAAAAATAAAAGGTAAATTTTTGTCTGTAGATTCCACGTAGACGTTAGATTTCGTATTTATGATAAATTATACATAAAATAGAAAAATGGTGCTTTTCGTGGTTAATAAATAGTACGTATTATGTCAGAATTTTGCATCTAAGAAAGATTTAATGTGAAATTTTTTATTTTTGAAGTAAATAAAAAGAGGTCCTATTTAAGACCTCTAAAATTTTCTTATTTTAGCTCTAATATTTTACGGAGATCTTTCATTTGTTTCCAATTAAATTTAGAATTAGCATAAAATGAAACATTCAATTTCTTTTTTAAACCTAACCTGATTTCTTGCATTTGTTCTCCATTAAATTCGGGTTTAGCATAAATAGAAACATTAACATTGTTTTCTAGGCCTAAACGAATTTGTTTCATTTGGGAATCATCAAATTTTGGATTAGAATAACAAGAGACATTTACATTATGTACCAAACCCAAACGAATTTCACGCATTTGCCAATTATTAAATTTAGGATTTGTGTAAATTGAAACATCAACTTTATTTTCTAAGCCTCTAAGAATTTCTCTCATTTGTTTATAGTTAAATTCTAGCTTGGCATAAATGGAAACATCTAAACTTTCTTCTAATCCAAACCTGATTTCTTGCATTTGCCAATTATTAAATTCTGTCTTAGCATAAATTTCAACATCAATACCATGTAAAAGACCTAATTTAATATGGTACATTTGTTCTGGGGTAAATTCAGGTTTTGCGTAAATAGTTACATCCAACCCTAATTCTAGGCCATGACGGATTTCACGCATTTGTCTCCAAGTAAATTTAGGTGTTGCATAGATTCCAACATTAATATTGTTTTGTAGTCCATAACGAATTTGTTCCATTTGTTCGGAAGTAAATTCAGTTGATAAATAGACATTAACATCAATATTATTTTTTAAACCTAATCTGATTTGTTCCATTTTCCCAGATTCAAATTTTGGATTAGAATACAAACTTACATTTAAGTTTTCTTCAAGACCCAAACGGATTGCTTCCATTTGTTTCCATGAAAATTCGGGTTTAGCGTAAATAGTATAATCAATTTTAGATTGATAGCCAAAATAAATTTCATTTAATTGATTATCAGAAAGAACATTCAGATAACTGTTAAAATTTTCAGCATCTTTTAAATTATCAAATTCAAAATTTCCTACTTCATAAGTTATTTTCGGAGCAATCATTTTTGTTTTACCTCTAAATTATATGTTATTTTTTGTTTTCTAGTTCTTTACGGATTGTTTCCATATCTTCAGCTTTAATATTTGGATTTAAATAAGGGGTAACATCTAAACCTTTATTTCGTCCTAATTTAATTTGTTCCATTTGAGAAACATCAAACTCAGGATTAGCATACAATGAAACATCAAATTTTTTCTCTAAAGAATATCTAATAAATTGCATTTGTTGCCATGTAAATTTAGAATTTGCATATAATGAAACATTAAGATTCTTTTGTAGACCCATACGAATTTCATACATTTGAAATTCACTAAATTCGACTTTTGCATACCAAGACACATCTACATTTGATTCTAAACCTAATTTAATTTGTTTCATTTGGCCTAATCCAAATTCAGGATTTGCATACCATGAAACATTTAATTTTTTGTGGAGCCCAAATCTAATTTGTTCCATTTTATAATGATTAAATTCAGGTTTACTATAAATTGAATAATCAAGATTAGCTTTATAACCTAAATAAATTTCTGTTAGTTGTTCTGGGTTGAAGTTTTTAAAAAGTTCATTGAAATCAAATTTTTGCATTTTATTTACCTTTATTACTTTCTATCCTTCCACTGCTCTTAAATAAGCTTCACTCCGGCGTCCAAGTTCATCTTCTTTGGTAGCAATAAATTCTGCTTCCTTATTAGTGTATTGTTCAGCATTTGTTAAATTAACTGTATTTAAAATGTCCCATTTTTCATTTTTCAAAAATTTTAAAAGTTCTGCTTTGTTGTTAAAAAATTCAATGTTGATTTGATTGTAAGGGTCTACTACTGTTAAAATATATTTCATTTTGATTTACCTCATGTTTTCTTTATATTTTTATTATACACTATTCTTTCCCATTTGTCAACACAAAAAACAAAAAAATAAAAAGAGGTCTTTAATAAACCATCTTTTTTTTATATGTTATTTTTCGTTTTCAAGTTTTAACCTAATTCTTTCCATATCTTCCCATTTAATATTAGGTTTAGCATAAGTTGAAACATCAATATTGTTTTGTAGACCTAATCTAATTTGTTGCATTTGGAAACAATCAAATTCAAGATTTGCATACCATGAAACATCAACATTATTTTCTAGACCATAGCGAATTTGTTGCATTTGCAAGTAATAAAATTCAGGTTTCGCATAAATAGAAACATCAAGATTCTTTTTTAGTCCATAATGAATTTGTATCATTTGGGAGAAAGAAAATTCAGGGTTGGCATAAATACTTACATCAATACCATGTTCTAAACCTGTACGAATTTCATCCATTTGTTGTTCTGTAAATTTAGGATTTGCATAAATAGAGACATCAATATTACTTATTAGACCATATCTAATTTGTCTCATTTGGTTTGCATTATATTCAGGTTTACTATAAATTGAATAATCAAAATTACCTTTATAACCTAAATAAATTTCTTTTATTTGTTCAATATTAAAGTTATTAAAGATTTTATCAAAATCAAAATTTCCCATTTTATTTACCACTTTCTAGTTTTAATCTTATTCTTTCCATTTCTCTCCAATTAATAGTTGGGTTTAAATAATTACTAACATCAAGGTTCTTTTCTAAACCTAAACGAATTTCCCTCATTTGGTTTTCATTAAATTCAGGTTTTGCATAAATTCCAACATCCAAATTATTAATTAAACCTAATCTAATTTGTTTCATTTGTCCATAAGAAAATTCAGGTTTTGCATACCATGTTACATCTAGATTATCTTCTAACCCATAACGAATTTGAGTCATTTGGTATCTATCAAATTCAGGCTTTGCATAAATGGAAATATCTAACTCTTCTTCTAACCCGAATTTTATTTCTTGCATTTGTTTCCAATTATATTTTGTATCAGCATAAATAGAAACATCAAGATTCTGTTCTAAACCAAGCCTTATTTCTTGCATTTGTTCATAGGAAAAATTAGGCTTGGAATATAATGAAACTTTAAGATTTTTTTGCAAACCCAATCCAATTTGAAATTTTTGTTTTTCATTAAAATTATATTTGGATATAATCTTATTGTAGCTTTCCACTTGTTTTTTATTCATTATTTATTACTTTCCAATCTTTTCAATTCTAATCTAATTCTTCTCATTTCTTCATAATCAATACTTGGATTTAAATAAGATTCAACATCAAGACCTTGTTCTAAACCTAATCTTATCTGTTCCATTTGTTCCCATATAAATTCAAGACTTGCGTAAATATCTACATCAATTCCTTTATCAAGACCTTTAAAAATTTCTCTCATTTGATGGTGATTAAATTCAGGATTAATATAAATAAATAAATTTAACCCTTCTTTTAATCCATTTTGAATAACTAGCATTTGCTTCCAATTCAGCTCAGGTTTAGCATAAACACTTACTTCTAAATTCTTTTCTAATCCGAATCTTATTTGTTGCATTTGGTCAGCATTAAATTCAGGTTTAGCGTACAAATTTACATCAAGATTTTCATTTAAACCTTTACGAATTTCTAACATTTGCACCCAATTAAATTCGGGTTTAGCATAAACAGAGGAATTTAAACCTTGTTCCAATCCTAAACGAATTTCTATCATTTGTTCATAAGAAAATTCAGGTTTCGCATATAATGAAATATTTACTTTCTTTTTTAAACCTAATTTAATTTCTTTTTTTTGTGCTTCATCAAAATTATACTTAGAAATTAATTCATTATAAATTATTTTTTGTTTTCTGTTCAACCTTCTATTTAAGAAATTTAATATATTCATTATTTATTTATTACTTTCTAGGTTTAACTTGATTCTTTTTGTTGCAAACTTTATCCTAATGTTTAGGCCCATTTTGTTCCTTGATTATGACAATTTTGGCAATGATAATTAAATTTTGTTTCTCCTGATACTAGGTTAATCAGATCCAATCCTGACATTGTTGCTTCAGTATAGGTTACGTTTGTTGAACTGCAATTTGAGCAGGTAATTGGTGTTTTTGGTTGTGACATAGAATTTTTCCCCTTTTAAAATAATTGTTAATTTTTTAATATTATTCATTAATTATAACTTTCAAGAAGTTCTTTAAGTGTGTTTTCTAACTCTTCTTCATTTTTTGGTTTATAGTTAAATTCAATCCAATGTTTATAAATTGACCAATAAGAAGTAATGGAATTTAAGTAATTTACATTCTCTTGGTCGAAAGTTGACCTATAATCTAGTTTTAATACGGATTTAATTATTAAACCTGTATTTTCAAAATTAAAATAAAACATACAATCACCGTAATCAAGATGAATGGAATTTTCTTTAATCTCTTTTCTTTCAATATTATATCCCTGCTCGGAAAGATTAGAAATAATTTTTTCAACCGTTTCTTTATTCATAGTAACCATTTCTATTTTTCTCCTTTTAAATTGTTATTTCTTAGCTTTTAATTCATCTTCCATAGCCCATAGAATCTTTCTCATTTCGTTCCATTTAATCTCAGGTTTAGCATATACTGAAACATCAAAACCTCGAATTAAACCTTCATAAATTTGAAACATTTGAAATTCATCAAATTCGGGTTTAGCGTAAATACTGACATCAAATTCTTTCCATAAACCTGAGCGAATATGAAACATTTGTGAATTGTTAAATTTAGGATTTGCATACCATGATACATCTAGACTAAATTTTAAACCTAGACGAATTTCTTGCATCTGTGCCCAATCAAATTCAGGTTTAGCATACCAACTTATATCTAATTCTTCTTCTAAACCTAATCGAATTTGCTCCATTTGTTGATAATCAAATTTGGGATTTAGATAAATCTTATAATCAATTTTACTTTTATATCCTAAATAAAGTTGTTTTAATTGTCCACCTTGAAAAGATGTTGAATAACCATCAAAAATTTCAGCGTCTTGCCAATTATCAAATTCGAGATTACCTACTTTATAAACTGTTTCAATTGCCATTTTATTTCCTCTTATTTTTCTTTAAATTATTTTTTCCTTTTTGAATATTTTATTCTTTCCTTTTGTTACTAAATTTATAATTAATTATTTTTCATTATTTTCAAGTTCCAATCTTATTCTTTTCATTTCTTTCCAAGAAATATTTGGATTCAAATAAGAAGAAACATCAAGATTCTTTTGTAATCCCAAACGGATTTCTAACATTTGTAAATCATTAAATTCAGAGTTTAAATAAATAGAAACATCTAAATTTCTTTTTAATCCTTTACGAATTTCTAACATTTGAAGAGTATTAAATTCAGACTTTGCATAAATTTCTACATCTAATTTATCAAATAAACCCCAGAAAATTTCCCTCATTTGTTCATAATTAAATTTTGGATTAGCATACCATGTTACATCTAATCCTTTTTCTAAACCTGAACGGATTTGTGCCATTTGTAACCATCTAAATTCAGGTTTTGCATACCATGATACGTCCAAACCTTTTTCTAGACCCTTACGAATTTGAACCATTTGTTCGGAATTAAATTCAGGTTTAGTATAAATCGTATAATCAATTTTAGATTGATAGCCTCTATATAATTCAGTTAATTGTTCATTGTTAAAAAAACCTAAATCTACATAACTATTGAACACCTCTGCATCTTTAAGATTATCAAATATAAAATCATTTACTTGATAAATAATTTTAATTGCCATATTTTATTTCCTCGTTTGTTTTTAATGTATTATTTTTTAAGTTCCAGGTTTAATCTTACCCTTCCCTTTTATTGACAGGTTTAGAACTAATGATTTTTTATTATTTATTATTTTCTAATTCTAATCGGATTCTTTCCATTTCTTTCCATTCAATATTAGAATTTAAATAAGCAGATACATCAATATTATTTAGTAATCCTAATCTAATTTGTGCCATTTGTCTATTGTTAAATTCAGTATTGGAATATAATGAAACATCAAGATTTTTATATAATCCTTTACGAATTTCATCCATTTGGTAATAGCTAAATTCTTGTTTAGCATACCATGATACATCTAATTTTTCTTTTAATCCATAACGAATTTCAAGCATTTGGTCTTTATTAAATTCTGGTTTAGCATAAATACTTACATCTAAACCTTGTTCTAATCCTTCACGAATTTGCTCCATTTGCCTGTAATTAAATTTAGGAGTTGCATAAATGCTTACATCCAATTTCTGTTGAAGACCTTCACGAATTTGCCACATTTGGTCATAATTAAATTCAGGTCTCGCATAAATTGTATAATCAATTTTAGATTGATAACCAAGATAAATTTCATCTAATTGTTCATCAGCGAAAATATTTAAATATTTATCGAAATTCTCAGCATCTTTTAAATCTTCCAACATAAAATTTCTGACTTGATAAATTGTTTTAGGAATAATCATTTTTTACCTTTTCTATTTTCCCTTATTTAAATTCCATTTTTGCTTTAATAGAATTTTTATATTCTTCTAGATCCATCTCTAATTCATTACAATAGGGATAAGAATATGAGATCTTCCCATTGTGAGATTTAAATCTGAAAGGTTGTCCATTAGGATATGTATTTTTCAAATACCTCAAATACCAGCGTTTATGAAACATTTCCATGGGTGAAAGTTCAGGGTTAACAATAGAAGTTACATCAATTCCATCTTCTAAACCTCTACGGATTTCTTCCATTTGGTTGGCACTAAATTCAGGTTTAGCGTAAATAGTATAATCAATTTCAGATTGATAACCAAGATGAATTTCGTTTAATTGTTCTTCTGAGAAAGCAGTTAAATATTTATCAAAATTCTTAGCATGTTTTAGGTCTTCAAATTCAAAATTTCCTACTTGATAAATTGGCTTAGTGATAATCATTTTTTTACCTTTTCTATTTTGAGCTTACTTTATAAAATTAAAAATATTTTTTATTATTTTAACAAATCAGGTCTATATTTCATAATTAGGCTTTTACGAACGTATGGAATATAAATATATCCATCTTTTAATTTTAATTGATAAATTGTTTCATTGTAAAATAGATTAAATCCGAGAGGAATTATTTTAATTGTTTTTCTTAGCGCTGCTTTTAAACCTAAATCTTGACCTGAAATAATAGATTCTTTAGTCATTGTAATTATTTCTTCATTCATTATCTTTTTAACCTCAAATTTAGTTTTTCTTTATATTTTAATTATATACTATTATTTTCTATTTGTCAATAAAAAGAACAAGAAATACAGGTAAATTTTTGTCTGTAGATTTAACGTAGACATAAAAATCTGTATTTATGATGAATTATACAGAAATTAAAAAATCGGTTATTTTTACATTCAATAGATAGTACGTATCATGGTTCAAAATTACATCTACGAAAAATAAAAATGGAAATTTTTTATTTTTAAGGTAAATAAAAAGAGGTCTCGAATGAAACCTCTATTTTATATGTTATTTTTTGATTTTAGTTCTTTACGAATTTTTTCCATTTCTTTCCAACTGTATTGAGGGTTTGTATAAATTGAAACATCTAAACCTTGTTCTAAGCCCAATCTTATTTGTTTCATTTGTTTCCATGTAAATTCTGGATTTGCATAAACAGAAGCATATAAACCCTTTTTTAGACCAAAATGAATCTCAAACATTTGTTGATAAGTATATTCAGGTTTAGCGTATAAACTTACATCAACTTTATCTTCTAAACCAGAACAAATTTCTCTCATTTGACTCCAATCAAATACTGGGTTTGCATAAAAGGAGACATCCAATCCATCTTCTAACCCTTCACGGATTTGTTCCATTTTTTTAACATCGAAATTAGGGTTAGCATAAATTTTATAATTAATTCCTTTTTTATAGCCTTCATATAGTTCGTTTAATTGTTTATCATCAAAAATATTTAGATAATTATCAAAGGTTTCAGCGTCCTTTGGGTTGTTAAATTCAAAATTATTTACTTTGTATGTTGTTTTTACTTCTACTATAATTGCCATGTTTTATTTACCTCATGTTTTTCTTTATATTTTAATTATATACTATTATTTTCTATTTGTCAATAAAAAGAACAAAAAAAATAAAGGTAAATTATTATGGTTCAAAATCTTATTTATGAAAAAGAGGTCCCGAATGGAACCTCTATTTTATATGTCATTTTCTTCTTCCAGTTTAAACCTGATTTTATCCATTTCTTCCCACTCAATATTAGGATTTGCATAAGAAGAAACATCTAAACCTCGTTCTAAACCAGTAAAAATTTCGTACATTTGTGAAGCATTAAAGTCTGGATTAGCATAAATACTAACGTCTAATCCTTCTTCTAAACCTTCACGAATTTCTTTCATTTGGTATTCATCAAATTCAGGTTTTGCATACCAACTTACATCGAGTTTCTTTTCTAATCCTAAACGTATTTCTTTCATTTGGAAATAATCAAATTCATGTTTAGCATAGATAGAAACATCAACATTAGATTTAATCCCTAGTGCAATTTCTTATTTCTCTTCTTCTCCAAAGTAATAAGAATTATTGTTATTTATTTCAATATATTTCTTTGCATTTTTTAAATTTGAAAATTCAATATTTCCAACTCTGTAAAATTTTTCAATTTCCATTTTCATTTTTTAACCTCTATTATTTAAACTAATTTTAATTGTTCCTGAATTATTCCTCAATATTTTCTTTAATATATTGAGCAAATTCATCAGTAGGTTCAAAGAAAAAGATACTGATAAAACCTTGAGGAATAGCAAAAGCAGGGTCTCCTGTAATAAGTCCATTTTCAATAAGGAACTCTACATATTGAGGTTCGTCACTGCGAATTTGAATGTACTCTGGATTATTCCCATTTTCATCTACAAAATCACTTTTTACATAACTACTATTGTTAGTCGTAATAGGACTTCCGTATTCTTCGCCCTCAAAATTAATTAGGACAGCAAGAAAATCAGAGTTTGAGTAGCGAGAGAATGTAATATTGCATTTTTCGTTGTTATAAAGTACGTTTTCAAGTTTCATTGTTTTTACCTTCTTTTTTATTTAATAATTTTATAGGACAATTTCATCAAACCAAATATCTACATGAGAAGTCTCAAAAGGTATTTTACCTTCTTCTTCATCGTTTATATAAAGTTGTTTATTTTCAAGTTCGTTTTCCAAAGCCCATTGATAAAGCTCTTTAATTGTCATATTTTTTTTACCTTCTTTTTCTATTTAATATTATAGGATAATTTTCCAAGCACCCTTGAAGCTATATTCTTCAACTTGCAAATCTGCTTCATCTACAGTTCTTTCACCGTTTATATCTTCTAAATAAAGTTGTTCATTTTCAAGCCCACGTTCCAGAGCCCATTGATAAAGTTCGTATGGTGTCATATTTTTTTTACCTCGTTTTATTTTGTAAATTTACCAGTTTTAAGGTTTTTGTAAAGAACAGCATATCCACGTTTTTTGCTATAAGGACAATTTTCTTTAGCATATTTTTTATCTTTATATGAGTCCCAAGGTTTCATATATTTAGAAATTTCTTCTTCACCTAATGTTGAAAGACCATTTTTAATAAGATCCATAATTTCTGATTCAAATAAATTTGTTTTTGTTCTATCGTAAATCCAAACTTCTACCATTTTTATTTACCTCTTGTTGTTTTTCTTTATATATTTATTATACACTGTTATTTCCTGTTTGTCAATAGAAAAATAAAAAAAATAAAAAAAATATTTTTTGCCTGTAGATTCAACGTAGACGTTAAATTCCGTATTTATGATGAATTACTCATAAATTAGAAAAATGTTGTTTTTCGTGGCTAATAGATAGTACGTATTATAGTTCAAAAACACATCTACGAAAAATAAAAATGAAAATTTTTTATTTTTAAAACAAAGAAAAAGAGGTCTCAGTAGAAACCTCTATTTAAAGTTGTTTTTCAATATTTTTATTTATATTTTTTAACCTTAATCTTATTCTTTCCATTTCTTCCCAATCAATACTTGGATTTAAATATGGTGTAACATCAATTCTGTTTTTTAAACCCAATCTTATTTCTTGCATTTGTAAATCGTTAAATTCAGGTCTCGCATAGAGTGAAACATCTAAACCTTTTTCTAATCCTCAAAAATCTCAAACATTTTAGATGAAGTATAAATAGGATCTGCATATTTCAAAACATCTTCTTCATTTAAATTATCTTCTAAAGCCCAAAGAATCTTTTCCATTTGTTGCCAATCAAATTCAGGTTTTGCATATAATGAAACATTAAGATTCTTTTGTAGACCATAACGAATTTGTGCCATTTGAGAAGGATTAAATTCATGTTTAGCATACAATGAAACATCTAATTCTTTTTCTAACCCTTTTTTGATTTGTTCTATTTGTGAAAAATTAAATTCGGGTTTAGCGTACCATATATCATCAAGGCTTTTTTCTAGACCATCACGTATTTCTTTCATTTTTAAAGGACTATATTCGGGATTAGTATACAATGAAACATCTAATTCATTTTCCAATCCCCATCTGATTAACTCCATTTGTTCCCATGTAAATTCAGGTTTAGAATAAATAGATACATCAAGATTTTTTTCTAAGCCTAAACGAATCTCGTACATTTGAAGCCAATTAAATTCAGGTTTAGTATAAATTTCAACATTAAGATTTTTCTCTAAGCCATATTCAATTTCTTCTTTTTGAAATTTATTAAAATTATATTTAGATAGAATATTATAGATTAATTCTTTATTCATTATTCATTACTTCTTTCTTTTGTCTTAAACAATCTTCTTTTCTAGTTCTAAACGCATATCTTCCATCTTATAATAATTAATTTCAGGTTTTGCATAATTAGAAACATTAAGTCCTTTTTCTAAACCTAGGCGAATTTGGTACATTTGTAAATAACCAAATTTACGGTCCGCATAAATTGAAACATCTACTTTATGCTCAAGTCCTAAACGAATTTCTCTCATCTCAAATGCAGTGAAATAAAAGTAAGAATATTTTAAAATGTCCACTCCTGATTTAAGTCCTTTACGAAGTTCTTCCATTTGGTTAGCTTTGTAACTTGGGTTATTATAAACTTTAATATTCAAGTTATCTTGGAGACCTTTACGGATTTCTTGCATTTGTTTTCCATTAAATTCTGGTTTAGCATAAATTGTTACATCTAAACCTTCTTTAAGTCCCATTGCAATTTGGCCCATTTGTTCATAAGAAAAATAATTTTTAGCATAAATCTCTACATTTAGACCAAATTTAAGGCCTTCACGAATTGTCTCCATTTGCATCCAATTAAATTCTGGTCTTGCATACCATGATACATCAAGATCTTTTTCAATTCCTAATTTAATTTCATTTCTTTGTTGTTCATCAAATGGATATTTTTCAATAATCTCATTGTATTGATTTTCTTTCTCTTCATAAACCTGTGCCTCTTCTTTATTATAAAAAATTTTTTCTCCAACTATATAAGCAATTTTCATCTTCTTTTACCTTCTACCTTGTTTTTTATTTTTATTATATTATATAATATTATTTTTTATTTGTCAATAAAGATTTTATTTTTTAGGTTAAATTTTTATTTGTTTTTTCTTTTGATTTTATATTAAATTTTTATCTTCATTTGTAGAGAACAAGAAATTTTTTTGTCATGTTTTCTGGTGTAAAACGTTGATAGATTAACCTTTTGTCTTGAAAAATTTGCCCGTAGTGTATATATACTTATTACTTCTTAAAATTCAACTTTAAATTTATATTAAATTTTGTAATAGTATCTATTTGTAAGGTTTCTTTTTTAGGTTTTAGGTTTGAACTATAAAGGAAAAAGAATAAATCTTATTTTTAATAATAATTATTTAATAAAAACTTATTTATTTATATTTTTAAAACATGAACTATATAAAAATAAATATTTATATAAACCTAAAAAATAAGAATTTATATATAAGAATCTTAGCGGTTTTGGAATATATATAAATAAAAAATTAATTAAATATATTTAAGATCTTTAAATTAAAACAAATAAAAAAGGTAGCATTTTTTACTACCTTATTCTTCATCTTTATATTTAATATTCACTTACAATAATTTCAATTGAATTTCCGCCTGATTGGAAATATAGTTCTCCATAACCTTCTTCTTTAACTTCTTTTCTTAGTTCCTTAATCTGATAGTCCATAGAAAATTCTTTTAAGAATGAGATTGCTTTAGCAGGGATACGCTTTTTAAGCATTCCTAGACTTGAGATGTAAGATTCAGATTCTTTCATTTTGCCATCATATAGAAATTCGATTTGTACTTTATATTCCATTTGTTTTACCAACTTTCTTATTTGTTTTTCTTTATGTTTTAATTATATACTATTATTTTCTATTTGTCAATACCTAAAAATAAAAAAATAAAAATAATTTTCTTTGATTTTTATATTAAATTTTAAGTCCTACTTGAAATTGTACTGAAAATTTTTTGTCATGTTTTCTGGTGTAAAACGTTGATAGATTAACCTTTTGTCTTGAAAAATTTGCCCGTAGTGTATATATACTTATCACTTCTTAAAATTTTACTTTAGATTTATATTAAATTTTGCAATAATATCTATTTGTAAAGTTTTCTTTTTAGATTTTAGGTTTGAACTATAAAGAAAGAATAATAGAAAATTTATTTTTTAATAATCACTATTTAATAAAATCTTATATATATTTAATTTAAAAAAATGAACTTATAAAAACAAGATATTTATATAAATCTTAAATAATAAGAATTTATATATAAGAATCTTAGCAGTTTTGAATATAATTATTTTTATTTATTAATAATATCCTTCATTTTGTCTGTAGATTCAACGTAGACGTAAGATTTCGTATTAATTATACAGAAATTATAAAAATGGTGTTTTTCAGGGTTAATAGATAGTACGTATTATGTTCGAGATTTGCATCTACGAAAAATCAAAAAGAAAATTTTTTACTCTGAAAATAAAAAATAAAAAATTTCAAAAAAACAAAAAAAAGAAAAAAATAAGGTAAAATATAAATAACTAAAAAACAAAATAAACCACACCCAAAATTAAAGCAATTATTTTGTTTTTTTTACATTAATATTTTATTAATTAATAATTAACAAAATAATAATAAAATCAGCCAATTTATAGTTATTTTGTTTCTTAATAATAGTTTATTAAAATAGTTAAAGTATAATTTTACTCCCAAAATCAGCCAAACCAAAATTATTTTTCTAACCTGCTTTAATGAACTACCTAAAACTTTTAAATTATAATTTTTTAAATAATAATTATTAAAGTAAACTTTCAAGATTTAACACCCAAAATCAGCAAAATCTAAATTTTGTTAGTTATATTTATAGTAAATTGCTTTTATAAAATTATTACTTGAGGTTTTTAAATTTAAATAAGAAATAAGATTTTATTATTCAGATTAAATCATTCTTAATTAAAGTCTGGAACTATAGAATTTTATGAAATATGAAAATAAAATTTTGTTTAAATACTAAATCAATTTTAAATGAGATTAAAATTTAAGAATAAAAATAATTTATGGTTCTTTAATATGAAACAACATCTGTTTAATTAAGGTCTAAATAAAAAAAGAATAGAAAAATCTATTCTTACCATCTTCTTGTTCGTATTAAAGTTTCAACCCCATAACCAGTCTTATCTTTTCCTTGACGGTAATCGTAATATTTAATTTTGCAATAAACAACTAAATATCCATCTGAATCAATATATTCTTTGGGTTCAGATGTGATAAAATAAATATTACCTCTATAGTTGAAAGTGTCTCCTTTGCGGACTCTTGTTGATTTACGTCCTGTTTTTTCAGGTTTAAAATATTTGCTTGCTGGAGCCATCATAGTAATTCACCTAAATTCTTTCTTCTATAATTTTATAATTAATTTCAATTCCAATTTCAGTTACAACATTAGCTTGATTTTTACTTAATTCAACTTTGGCATCTGAATGGAAAGTTTTAATGAGTTCTTGCAAGAAAACTAAAGCATCTTCATAATTATCAAAAGATTTAATTGTTTTAGTTTCATTATTTGAATTTGTAGTTGTTACTTTATATTTAAATTTCATTTTTAGTACCTCGTTTTGTTTTTCTTTATTTCTATATTTTATAATTAAAGGATTTTAAATTAAATTTTACAAATCAAAATAATCTTTAGGAATTGTTCCAGTTTTATATTTATTCCAAAATGCTTTACCTTCTTCTTCACTAAGGTAAGCAAGTTCAAGAATTACAGCAGTAAGTTGTCTATCAAAAGGAGATTTTACTGTTGAGATTTCAGGGTATTTAATTTTTACTGCTTCTTCATAAGTTGTTGGACGTTTCATTTTATTATACCTCGTGTTGTTTTTCTTTATGTATTGATTATATACTATTATTTACTGTTTGTCAATAGAAAAAATAAAAAAATAAGGTAAAAACCTTATTTTAATTATTTATATTTTTAAAAATGTTTTTCGATAAATTCGATTGCTAATGAAGGGTAATTGAATTTTCTGTTCAAGACTTCTTTTTTAGTACAAACCAGTACATAGTAATTATGAATGTGAGGATGGGTCTCGTCCAAATCTAATACAATATGCTCACATTTTTCAAGGTTGTTTTCAATATCTTGTTTATATGCCAGAAAAACAGTTTTAGGTTTAGCTAGGCCTGATTTGTTGTAGTTTTTAAATAATAATTCGAGTTCAGAAAAATTTTTATTATTTTTATCTATCTGAATTAATTTAAGTTCTGGATCTCGTCCTAATAATGTTTCAGCTTTCATAATTTTTGTACCTGTGTTTTTATTCTTTAAAATCAAGACGCTCAAAGATTTTAGTTTTTTGTAGGTCTTCCAATTCACGAACAGATAAAAATTCTTTCATTTGTTCTTCAGATGTTCCAAACCAATCATGCCGAGTAACTTCAACAGTTTCTTTAGTTTTAGGATTGTAACCCTCGCCTAAATAAGCTTCACGAATAAATAGGTTTCCATATTTATTTACAGTACGAACTTCATCATCCCATTTGTATCCAATTTCATCAAGTTTATTTGCAACTTCATAAGTTTTAAGATTTTGTACTTGTTTTTGAGAGAAATATTTACGACCTAACATTTGAACTGAATTTCTTGAAACATCTTTCATTCTCCACCAAAGAGATGCTAAAGCTTCATTAATTCCACCTTCAATATTAAATGCCCTAGAATCAAAACGAGCATAAAATAATTTACTTTTAAGAATTTCTTTATATTCAGAATCTTCAGTTCTATTAATAATTTCTAGCCATGCTTTATTAAATTCAGCAGTTGCAATAGCAGCAGTCAGAGAAACAGTTTTTTGTAGCTTACCTTCAAAGAATGGTGTAAATTCTTTTTTAACTTTATTTTTAAATAGAAGGATAGTAATTTCATCAGACCCGAAATATACAAGTTGAGCTCCTTGTACTTGTTTAGCTAATTCTTTAGCAGTTTTTTCCATTGCTTCAGAGAAAGAATCGTCAAATGGTTTATTTAGACCTCTTACAAAAGATCCTCCTGAACGCATATCCAAACGAATTACAATTGTTTTATTTGAGTCTAGTTTAGTTGATTCTGCTTTTTCCATTCTCTTCATTTCATTAGAGACTTCGTTCCATGTTAATTTCATTTCTTTTTCTCCTTTTGAATTTATATTTATTATTTTCTTGTTGTTTTAAATTAATTACGAATCCATCTTACGCCTTCTTTTGTATCAAGTAATTTAATTCCTTTATCTGCTAATTGATTACGAATTTTATCAGCAGTTACAAAATCACGTTTATTGCGAGCTTCTTGCCTTTTTTGAATAAGGTCTTCAATTTCTTTATCTAAAATTTCGTCTTTAAAGACAATTCCAAAAACTTCTAGCATGGAAGTAAATTCTTTCTTTACAACTTGATTATAATTACCAGAGTTAATCCATTTTGCCATTTCAAAAATTACTGTAATTCCATTTGCTGAATTAAAATCTTCATTCATGGAATTTACAAACTTATCTTTAAATTTTTGTATTTCTTGATTATCTACATTTTCTGTAAATAATTGTTCGTAAGTATTCTTCAAATATTTAAGGTTAGTTTCAGCATCTTTAATTGAATCCTCAGAAAAATTGATAGGTTTTCGATAATGTTGAGTTGCAAAGAAAAATCTAATAACTTGTGCATCTAAAGTTTTAAGTGCATCGTGTACAGTAATAAAATTACCTAATGTTTTAGACATTTTTTCATTGTTAATATTTACAAATCCATTGTGTAACCAATAATTAGCAAAAGTTTTACCTGTTTTAGCTTCTGATTGAGCAATTTCATTGGTGTGGTGAGGAAATTCTAAATCAGCTCCACCACCATGAATGTCGATAGTATCTCCTAAAAGTTCAGTTGCCATTACTGAACATTCAATATGCCAACCTGGACGTCCATAACCCCAAGGACTATTCCAAGAAATTTCTTCAGGTTTTGCTGATTTCCATAATGCAAAGTCTACAGGATTTTCCTTACGTTCTACTTCTTTATTAATACGTCCGGAAGCTCCCAATTCTAGATCTCTCAAAGTTTTGTTTGCTAATTTTGTATAATTTTGAGATTTTTCTACTCTGAAATAAACATCACCTTGACTTTCATAAGCAAATCCTTTTTCAATTAACTCTTTAATAAAAACAATAATATTTTCCATAAACTCTACAACTCTAGGATTCTGAGTCGCAGGTTTAATATTTAATTTTCTTGTATCTTCATTAAAAGCTTTTATATATTTGTTTGCAATTTCTTGAGGTGTAAGATTTTCTTCTTTTGCTCTATTAATGATTTTATCATCTACATCAGTAAAATTGGAAATGTAAGTAACTTCATATCCAATATATTCCAAATAACGTCTAATAGTATCAAAAGCAATAGCAGAACGAGCATTACCAAGATGAATATAATTATAAACAGTTGGACCGCAAACATACATTTTTACTTCACCTTCTTCAATAGGTGTAAATTCTTGTAAATTCCGAGTCATACTATTATAAATTTTAATTGATTGTTTTTTATTTTCCATTCTTCACCTTTGATTTTATTTTTTTATTTTAACTTTAGTTGTTAAAACTCTATATTTTGTTTTTGTACCTTCTTTTTCAGAGAGCCTAATTCTTGTTTCTATTTTTCTTGTTTTTGTTATTACTTTACCTGCTTTTTTTACTACTCTCATAATTTAACCTAATATAATAAAATTAAAAATGTTTTTCAAAATTATCTTCAATATCCTTAATAAGAACTAAATCTTGTTTAAATAAGTAATCTTTTAATTCTTCTAATGGAACATATAAATAGTAATCATTCTCAGGTATTTCCATTTGAAATTTATCACTATAAAACGTATTTGAATATAAATCTTTTAAGTCCCAAATTTCTTCCATTGGATATAAGTAATAATAGACATTCTTTTTACTTCCAATTCTTTTTAGTTTGATTTTTAGTTTTCTATAATCAATATGTTTAATTCCAGTTTCTTCTTTAAACTCACGAATAGCAGTTTCTTTTAAATCTTCACCTTCTTCAACTCTACCTTTTGGAAAACCAAATTTTTTTACATTTTTAAAATAAGGTCCACCTGGGTGTGCTAGTAAAAATTTAAATTGTTTTGTTTCGTTATCAAAGTAATAAGCAATTAAACCTGCAGATATTTCTTTTGTCATTTTTATATTTTCCTTAATAAATATTTAATTTAATATCTTCAATAATTCCATCTTCATTTTTAATAATAGATAATTCAATTGTTTGATTTGAAACTGGAGATAAAATCTCTCCTTTTTCATTTTTAAAAATATCTTTATTTAAAATATTATTTAAATCAACAATTTCATTAGGTTTTTCTTTTGTTAATCTTGCTACTGAATTTTGAGGAACTTTAAAAGCAAAGTGATTCGGAACATTGGGATATTTTCTGTTTACAGTTATTGCGTACCAATAATTATCAGAGAAATTTTTTAAAATTCTTTTACATGAGGGTAAATCAATATAAATTAGTAAATAATTAATAAAAGTTTTTACTTCTTCATTTGGAATTCTTCTTTTAGAAATAACCTCATGTAATTCTTTATAAAGATTATTTAATTCATTATAGCATTTATTGAGTTCTTTTTCTTTTTTATTGATTTGATTAATTAAATCCATTTTTCTTAACTCTCCAATAATTTATTAATTTTGTTTAATATTTTATTAGACTTTAATTTATGACCTAAAAACCAATCAATTTTAGGTAATTCAATTGAAAAAATTTGGTCATTTAACTCTACATTATATTTAATATATTTCATTATCCATTACCTTCTTTATTAAATGATTTGAGCTTTATAAGTATTTGTGTCACGGTCAAAATGGTAGAATTTTACTTGACCTTTATCAAATTTAAGATCTTTCAAATTTGATAATAGAGAAATTGTAACTGATGTTAAACCTGTTACATAGATATCCAAATTACAATTTAGTTCTCCAGACATTACAGGTAAAGAGCTAATGAATTTTTTAACTCCATTATCTAGAAAATCAAAATCTAGAACATCTTTAATTTCATCAAAGATATATCCATCAACTGGCATTGAATGACGACCTGCAACTAAACCTACTTTAATATTTTTCATTATTTATTACCTCTTATTACGTTTTTCTTTATGTTTTAATTATATACTATTATTTTCTATTTGTCAATAATAAAATTTAAAAAAATAAGGTTAAATTAAAACCTTATTTTATTAGAGATATGGTTCGATTGGTAGATTATCCAAAAAAATTTCAATTTGTTTTATTGCTTCATCAAATTTAGGATTTAATTGATTCATTTCAAAAACAGATAAATTGTTTTTATCTTCTGTATTTGTTTCTTGTAGTGAAACTTTGAAATTTTTCATTAGGTTATAAATAGAACCCATTACCCCATCGTATAAACCATATTTTTTTGAATAAATAAATTCAATTAATTTAACTAAATCTTTTTTATTAAAATTTGTTTTTTCACCTTTAATATAAAATTCTTTTTTACTATAAAATGGTATTCTCCCCTCAGTTAAATCAGGGTTAAATAAAATAACTATTTTTTGAGAATATTCTTTTGAATCTAATTCCTTTAATTGTTTTTCTATTTTTTCTTTTTCTTTTAATAATTCTTCTTTTGTAGCCATTGTTTATAAACCTTTCTTTTTTTCATGTTGTTTTTCTTTATATATTTATTATATAATATTATTTACTACTTGTCAACAGAAAAATAAAAAAATAAAAAATAATTTTTGTCTGTAGATTCAACGTAGACGTAAAATTTCGTATTTATGATGAATTTATACATAAATTATAAAATTGGTGTTTTTCATAGTTGATAGATAGTACGTATTATGGTTTAAAATCACATCTACGAAAAATAAAAAAGAAAATTTTTAATCCAAAAATAATAAAAAAAATAAGGTCTTAAAAACTTTATTTTTATCTTGAATAGTAAATAAATAATTCTTTTTCAATTCCATATTTCTTACCATATCTTCGGATATAAATAAAATTATTATCTTCAGATTCAATAGGATATTTATCTTTCTTTAATAATAAACTATTACTATTTAAAAATATATTTGAACCATATCTAGTTAAATCGTATAAATTCTTATTATTAACTAATTTGTTTTCTTCAAATTTATAAAATCCATAAGAACCAATTAAAAGAACTGAAGAAACTAATAAAACAAAAAATGAAATAAAAGATTGTTTTGAATTAGTTGGGTTTTTATAAATAACAATTAAAGAAATAATTAATAATAGTAGAGCAAAGAGGATAAATAATTTAAATGGTAGAGGTAAAGTAATAGAGTTTTTAATTAAATCTTGCATTTTTAATTACCTTTAATTTTTTGAATGAACATTTTAATTTTTGTGAGGGTTTTAGGTTTAAAATCTCCGGACAATAATGACAAACGAATTTCATTCATTTCTTTGCTTTTATATTCTTTTTTAGCATAAATTGAAACATCAAGATTTTTCTCTAATCCTGTACGAATTTCAAACATTTGTGTGCTAGTGAAATTAGGTTTTGCATACAAAGAAATATTTACATTAGATTCTAGACCCTTCCTAATCTCCCTCATTTGTTCCCAATTAAATTCAATTTTGTTATAAATAGAAATATCCAAATTATTTTTGAGGCCTAACCTAATTTCATTCATTTCATAATGATTAATTTTAGGATTTGCATAAATTGATACCCTTACTTTATTTATCAAACCCCACCTGATTTGTTCCATTTGTTCCCATGTAAATTCAGGATCAGCATAAACAGTTACATCTAATTCTTTTTCTAATCCATATCGAATCTGTTCCATTTGTTGATAATCAAATTGAGGTTTAGCATACAAAGAAGTATCTACACCTTTTTCAATACTGTAAAAAATTTCAAACAGTTGGTCATAGTTAAATCCTTGATTAATATAATCTTTAATATTAGGTACATTTAAAGTTAAACCATAAATAATAATATCTATTTTGCTAGTACTTAATTTAGGATATTTTAATAAAAATGGGACAACATTAACATTCTTTTTAAATCCATTAATAGCTTTTTCTCTAAATGTAAAAGATGGAACTTCAAAACCATAATCAATTTTTACATTATAAATCAAAGCATTTTTAATAACTTCCATTTTATATGAATCGTAAGATGGGTCTGCATAATCTACAACTAAATTATTCTTTACTCCTTCATGGATTTCTTTTAATTGGTCTTCATCAAAATCTTTACCTTCTACTAAACTAATAAAATATTCAGCTTGTTTTTTATTGTCAAATGTAAATCCTGAAACTTCATATAAATTTTTAATTTCCATATTTATTACCTTCTTATTTCTTTTCTATATTTTAATTATATATTAAAGTGTGATTCTTGTCAATAGAAATAGTAAAAAATAGATTAAAACTATTTT
>QWCL01000134.1_pt1 | contig 31525 bp, 23 predicted proteins | sample 1972551 | NCBI WGS metagenome assembly QWCL01 (sample SAMN09866709, study PRJNA288562) | Human oral metagenome isolate term2_saliva, whole genome shotgun sequencing... | isolation source: mouth | host: Homo sapiens | place: USA: California
ATCGAACGGAAGCCTTCCTCCGCACCTTTGCTCCGCGTGCCAGCATCAACGAAGCACTTCGGGTCACCAGCATTTCCTATCGTCAGTGGGGACTTTCCTTTGGTTATGCATACAACTGGGTACCCGCGCGTTATTGGTTGCTTTCTGCCAGTCTTGCCCCTTCCGTAGGCTACAAATATCAGCATGGAGAATCTCTCTCTGCGCGCAATTTGTGGAAGAATGTCGAAAACTTCCATATGGATTTCATCTTTCGTGGTGCTCTTGTCTACACCAACGGTCGCCGTTATTTGGGCATTTCCACGGTCAACTATCTCTACGATTACCGACATCCAGGTTTTGCACTCAACAATTCCATTCACTACATCCAACTCTTCTTCGGATGGTATTTTGGGAGAAAGCCGATGTTTCGTGGAGAGAAGTCTACGTAAGGAATATGTTTTCTATCTTTCTTGATGTGATAACCTCGAAATAAAAAGACAAAGCAGAATGTAGTAAATAGATTCTTTGTGCCTTGTTTTCGGTTGATTTATGGACGCTCTAGGAGATTTTTCGAGAACCAACGCAAGGGATAACAGAAAATCTCCCACAAAATTTCAGAAAAGTCCGACGTTTTTCGATTTTCCTCCTATATTTTGTATTGTTTTCTCCCACAAAACAGCTGAAAATCTCCTTGTTTTTGCGCATCCCTGTCCTTCTTTTTTTGCGATAAATTTTGTAAGAGCTTGAAATAGAGGAGTAAATGCTAATCTTGAATGCAGGCGATGTTTGCCAACTCTCCTATTTTTGTTCTATTCTATTCGATTCTTGAGCGTTTCACGCCCAAACTTTTCTACGTCTTTTTCCTATTATTCTAAGACGGTCATTAGACCCTAAACAGATTTCATTAGATTGTTGAGCAGATGGTTGGTTGTGAGTTCGACGGCCTAGCGGGCTACGTTGAGAACGAATGAGCAACAAGATACCAACAAGAGAATGAAAGAGGTCAGGAAGTTATCTATTCAATTACGAATTGTACTATAACGATTTAGGGTTATATCTACTACAGATATAGGCAGGAGCGCACAGACTATGCAGGGACGATGGAATAAAAAATGTCAGTAAATACACTTTTACGACACAAAGTCTGTGGACAAGGGTGTAAACCTCCATTTTTTTAGTGAAAATGTTTGGTGATTAGATTTTTCTTATTACCTTTGCATCGAATTATACGTCGAATAATGGGGTTTTCCCTAGTTTGGCTTATGTTTATCAATTCTCTCAATACCACGTCACACCGGTGTAAGTCGGTCAAAATGACAAAGATATCAATTATTATAAACTAATTCATTACGTAATGAAAAAGAATCTTATGAATGCCGCATTGCTCGGGTTGTTGATCGCAACTCCTGCGTGCTCTTTCGTTTCTTGTAAGGATTACGATGAGGATTTCAAGAAGGTGAATAATCGCCTTGATGATTTGGCTGCTGCAAAGGCTAAAATCAATGAAGAAATCGTTGCTCTTCGTGGTTCTCTGGAAGCTGCTAACAAAAAAGCTGCTGATGCAGAAGGTAAGCTTGCTACTTTTGCTACTAAGCAAGAACTTGAAGCTGCTAAAGCAAATCTCAACAAAGCTATCGCAGATGCTTCTGCAATGTATGTAAAGCTTGCTCAGCTCGATGAAGCAAAGAAGCTTATTGATACTAATACTAGCGATATTAAGGCTTTGAAGACTAAGCTCGACGCTATTGGTTCAAAGGCTACAACTTTCTTGGCTTCTGCTGAACTTGATAAGATCTCTACTCTTCCTGCAAAGGTTGAGAATCAAGAGAAAGCACTCGACGGATATAAAAAGCGTATTGAGGCTCTCGAAAGCAAGGCTGGCCAAGCTGGTAATACTGCTGGCGTAGACGCACTCAAGGAAGAGGTGAAGAAGCTCAAGGAAGCTAACTATCAAACTGATAAGCAAGTTGAAGCTGCTATTAATGCTGCTGTAGAGAAGTTCCAAAAGGAAAAACTTCCTCAAGCATTGAATATGTTGCAAACTGCTGAGGTTACTTCACTTCAATTGCGTCCCGCTACTTTCCTCAATGGTATTGAAGCTATTGAAAACGATGTTTTCGGATTCTTAGGTTTTGAAGTTGAACCAGCAGATGCTAATGGTGTTGTTGACTTTACGAAAGAGGCTGTTTCAACTGGTGAAGGTGCTCTTACTTATGCAGAAGCTGAGTATAATGTGAATCCTTCTGATGCAAAGGTTCTTTTGGAAAAGAAGAATTTTGCATTCAATGCTTTGCGTTCTGCTAATAAGACGACTCGTGGCAATGAAGAGCCTGCTGTTGAAGTTCTCGGTACTCCTGAATATAAGAACGGAATTTTGAAGGTAGCCTTCAATTCTAGTCTTGAAGATGGAAGCGAGGATTCAATCAATATCGTTGCTCTTTCTTACATCACTTCTGCTGGTGAAGGAAAGGCTGCACGTGTGGTTTCTTCTGACTATGCTCGTGTTGTAGATAACGACTATACTGCTTTGCAGGTTGGTAAAACAGTGCATACTAAGCCTAATCAAGTAGATAATCTTGCAAATCCTTTCTTGAATGCTCAAGGTGCTAAGTACGCTCGTGATACTCGTTTGACTTTCAAAGTAGCACACACTGGTGAAGAATTTAAACTCGCTGAAAACGTAGGTACTTATGGTGCTCAAGGTGAAGATGATGCTCCTACTTGGACGCTTCTTGACAAGAACGCTGCATCTGATAGCAAGTTGAAGAGAGCAGGTTTCCACTACGAGTATGCACTTGTTAAGAATGGTAAGGATGATAAGTCTACAGAAGCTTTCACTATCGACAAGAACACTGGTGTCGTTAAGGCTAAGGTCGTAGAAGGTGCTCCTTATACCAACGTTGGTAAGGTTGGCGTTGTGCGCGTAACTTTGCTCGACAAGGATAATAATGTAGCTTCTGTTGGTTACTTCCAAGTGAAGGTAGACCTCAAGGCTATCGTTTTGGCTGAACTCAATGCTGACAATGCTGTTGCTTACAACTGCGATCCTAAGGATGCAATCGGTGATTTGAAGTTCTCTCTCAAGGCTCTTAATGAGAAGTTGGCAACTGACTATAAGGAAGAATGGAACGTTTGGAATACTAACCAACACTATGCTTTCGCCGTTCAAACCGACAAACGTTATACTATTGAGAATGGTACAGCTAAGGAAGTTCCTGCTGCTGATGCTAAGGGTACTGTAGAGGTTAATTACTCTGAAGACAAATTCGGAACAATTACGTTGAAGGGTCTCAAGCGTGAAGACGTGAATATCAACACGAAGGGTGATAAGTACGAAGTAATCCTCAAGGTTACCAAGGAAAATAATCCTGATCACTTCTTCTACGTGAAACTCATCTGGACTCCTAAGGAAGTACAAGCTGCTCCTACGGTTGCATTCTCTGCAATTAAGCAAGAGAGCCTCTTCATCAATGGTGCTATCCGAATCACTTCTAACTTCGACAATAAGGTAACTTATGATCACGAATTCAAACAAGATTTGAATGCAGCATTCAAGGATCTTAAGCTTACTCTTAACAATGCTGATAAGTACACTAGCATTAAGCAAACTGATGTTGATGCTAAGAAGAAGTGGATTTTCATCAATCCTACTAAGACTACTTTCGTTGGTGTAGACGGTAAGACTTATTCTCTCCGTGCTAGCGCAGATGGTACTAAGTTTGAGGCTAAGGCATCTGATGCTTCTGATTGGACTACTGTAGCTACTTTGGCTGATGGTAAGACTGTAGTACTCGTCAAGGACGATGCAGTTGTACGTAATCTCATCAGCAAATTCAAGCACAGCGAGTTTGCTAATTCACTTACTGCTCGTGTTGCTTATGTTTCACTCGATAAGTGCGACAAACCTCTCACTGTTGAAGGTGAAAACCAATATGATGTGAAGTTCCTCCGTCCTCTCGACATTCCTGAAACAATCAATTTGGTAACCTTCAATAATGTAGGTAAAGTGCTCAAGGATGGTGCTAACGCAAATCTCCATGATAAGAAGTTTATGGTAGACTGGCGTAATGTGCTTCTCGGTGGTGCTGCCGATGGTGCTCACGAAGATCACTTCAAGAACTTCGGTGCAACAATGAAGATTGCTTCTCCTGAGAACTATCTCACCAACTACCAAAATGTTGAAACAGCACCTGAAACATTCAAGAAGGTTAGTGAAACCAATATGGCTGCTCACTTCGATGTTAAGGTCGTAGATGCTGCAGGTGCTGGTGCTATCACGCCAAGTGCAGTAGCAGATGGTTGGTCTACTATTTCTGTTGACAAGGATCACTGGGTGCTCCGTGTTCAATACGAAAATAAGGGTCAAGCTGTTTCTCGTGCATTCGAAGTACGCATCCCTTACGAAGTTACATACTACTGGGGTGTTGCTAAGGGTTACTTCGTAGTGAAGATTGATCCTACCGTAAACGGTAACGCAAATGCTAACGCTCGTCGTAAGTAATCCCTACTTACTCACAGCATAATTCAACTGCGAAGAGCAGGCAGATTCCTGCCTGCTCTTCCTTTTTTTCTTTATAGCAGTATGAAATTATTTAAAGTTTTATCCCTGTTCCTGCTTATCGGAATTCCCGCTGCGTTCACAAGTTGTAATGGCTGTTCCAAACAGAGTGAGGGACCTGCTCCAACTGCGTTCGAACAACAATTAGAAGCTAAAGATACCGTTGAAGTAGAGCAAACATTAGCCACTTTCTTTGGTCATATTCAGAATAAAAAATACTATGACGCTGCAGCTATGTTGTACACGCGTCAGGATACTTCTGAAACTCCTACACAGTACACCAATGAAGAGATGGACAAGTTTGTAACGATATACAAACAATTGCCCTTCGAAGGTTATAAGATTGACTATATGAAATTCCTTTCCTCGAAAGAGAATGAAGTGGCTTGCTCCATCATCTTACAGAAAGGACAGAACGGTCAACCAGATGCTGTGTCTAAGATTTTCTTCACTCCTGTAATGGTGGCTGGAAAATGGTGCCTTATACTTTCTGAAAGTCGCAAGTTTGAAGAACCCATTACTAATTTTGACCAGCGTGATTCTTTGAAAGAACGCTATGATAATTACAAGAAGACGCACAAGTAGTGCTATTCTTTCTCTCTTTTGTGCGCACTACGCTTCCTCCTTTGGTGCGTAGTGCGCTCTTTTTCTTTTAGATAGGTTCTCGCAATGAGCTTGTGCTCTAGAAACAAGATGACAAAATGAACCAGATGCTCTAGAAGAACTAGCAGCTCTAGAAGTCCTAGAATCACTAGATGCCCTAGAACCTCCAGAATCTCTAGAACTACTAGCCTCTAACGTCTTATGTCTAATCTCTAATGTCTAACGTCTATTCTCATGGATGCATTAACGATTCAACAAAATAAACGCAAGTTGCACCGCAAACTCACCATCTTGTTGCGCACAGGAATGGTGCTTATGGAGAGTGCAGCAGACACTAACCGCATCGTTCGTAATATGCAGCGAGTGGCAGCTTTCTTGGGACTTGACGAACGCTACTTGCATATTGACGTGCTATACGGCACAATCAAGGTGAATTACAGCGACGACTCACACTCCTTTAGTAGATTTATGCACTCCGACAAATATACCATCAACATGAATGTTTTGTCGGCTGTGAGTCAACTCTCTTGGAAAGCCATTCGCGAAGATTACAGCGTGCAGCAGTTTGAGTGTGAACTCAACCGCATTCGCAAGATGAAACCTCAGTATCCAGCGTGGGCTGTGACGTTAGGCACTTCATTAGGGTGTGGAGGATTCTCCGTACTTTTTGGAGGTGACTGGGCATCCTTTGTGCCGGCTACCATTGCGGGAGCTGTGGCTTATGTGGTGAGATACTTTATGCTAAAGCGTGGTTTCAACTTCTATATGGTCACCACCATGACCTCTTTTGTTGCAACACTCACAGCGTGGTTGCTCTTCCTTGTTCTCCCCACAGGATTTACCAACTATCCCTATCACTCATTCCTTTGTTGCTGCCTTTATCTAGTGCCAGGAGTAGCCCTTATCAACTTCTTGGACGATATGCTCGACAATTATCTTCACGTGGGATTAGCGCGTTTCGCCAACGGAGTATTGCAAATCGCCTCGATGGCATTCGGTATTGTACTAGCGGTGAGCATCAGTAATGTAGACAATTTCCTTGGCGACCTAGCTATGGCACCCAACATCTCTTATGGAGAAGCTGCTATCGTAACAGCCATTTCCGCTATGGGCTTCGGTATGAACTTCAATGTTCCTCGTCGTTCGCTTCCAGCAGTAGCCATCTTGGGCATTTTAGGAATGTTATTGCGCAACCTTTTAGCCTTTGATTTCAAAATAGGTTTGATCTTAGGTTCTCTTGCAGGAGCTTCCCTCATTTCGCTTGTAGCCGTTCGTTTGGTGCGCCACACCAGAACCCCGAATCACGTCATTTCCATTCCAGGGGTGATTCCGATGGTGCCGGGCATCTTGATGTATCGTGGCATCTTTGGATTTGTGCATTTAGGCAACAACGTAGAAGCTTTTATGGGAGCGTTCAGTAATCTCTTAAATGCAGCACTGATTGTGTTGTGTCTCTCCATTGGTGTCGCAATTCCCAACATCTTTGCGCGTCGTTGGATTGCCTTTTCTCGAAAACAAGAGTTACATAGATTGATAGAAGATCGTCGACGCAGAGGAAAATTTGTGGACTTCACGCTTTTCGACTGATTAGAGACTCAACTCGTCATTTATGCAACAATCCGCAACGTCAATCAATGACGTTGCGGATTGTTGTCGTTAGCAGGAAGAGGGTATGGCTCTTACTGCTATTTCTTTATCTTTCCATTGCGTTGCACCCAAACGGTGTCGGATGCGTTGTTGTCCTTAGCGTTTGAAGATATTGTGCGCTGTGTGGAATGGGCTGCACCTTTGTTGTTAGAGAAAACAGCATCAACAGCCCACGAGAGTACACCACTCACAGGTGGATAGCATACGGACTTCTGCACACGTTCTTCATTGAGAATGCCTAGACTGTGCATCGCGGTGAGGATACAAGAGAGTAGGCAGAGATATTTTATGAAGGAGAGGGCAGCTCCTGCAGCAGAATTGAGGCTTCCCAAATGGAGTTTGCCGAGCATCTTAGTGAGTAGGGTAGCAGCAAATCCGAGTACCAACGGTATGATGATCCACAAAAGAAAGAAGGCGATGATGTTGGTAACCATATTTATTGGGTTGCCCGTGGCAATGACCAACGTATCTCCAAGAGCGGAATAGACGAAGGAGGCACCTAAAAGGCCTGTGAGAAGTCCAGTGGTGGAGAGGGCTTCGCGGATGAAGCCTGCGTGCCAACCATTGTATAGGCTCCAAAGGATGACGACAATAATGAATAGATCAAGCATAATAGACGTTAGACGTTAGAGGTTAGACGTTAGAGGGGGCTAGAACCTCTAGAATCCCTAGAACTTCTAGAAAAACAAGAGCATCTAGTCCTAGATTCTAAATTTCGATGCCGATTTTGACTAAGAGTTTGCGCTCTTGTTCGTAGTGAATTTCGAGAGAGTGACCGAGCGTAGAGTCCTTGAGGTTGCGGAGTTTTTCCAATCCAGCGAGTTTGTCAGCAGGAATCACCTCACAGAAAACAAACTTCTCAAAGTAAGGTCGCACCAACTTATTACCAGCGGAGAGCATCTTACCTTCAACGATGTTTTCCACATTGTCAAGGCGGAAGAAGCGGTGACCGTGGTCATCTTCATAAGCCGTGAGCAAAGCATCTTCCGTCGCAACAGGACAGAAGAAGAGCGGTGTGCGATCGTGGTAACGTTTGAAATGTTTGTTGCGAACCTTCTCCAAACACAGTTCCATTGGAACGCGGTTAATCGTGCCATCTTCGTAAATCATCAGCAGCGCCCCCTTCTCTTCGCGGTCGTGCACCGCCAAAGTGAGCCAACTGTCCTCCCAATTCTCCTCGTCCATCACGCACCATTCGCCATTATCATAGAAACGAAGATAAGCCACAGTGTCCACCCCGTAGTTGTCTTCCCAACTATTCACCACATTAGAGCGAATGAGAGAAGTATGCGCAGCTTTGATTCGGGAAAGTGTGTCGAGTTGATGGGTGGAAGCGTTGGAAAGCTCTGGTGAAGTTGCCTCCGCTGTAGATACAACATCCTCCGTAGTGGTTGATGCAACTAATGTGACAACCTCTGCCGTTGTAGCTTCAGACTGTTGCGTATCCTCAATAGAAGAGCGCATTGTTGGGGTAGTATCCAACGACTGTTTGTTGCCCTGTTGCCCATCTTCAATACTTTCAGAGTTGTTGAGGTCGTTTGCATTGCGCGCAGCCATAATATTGCGCACCATTTCAGCAGACGAAATGTAGCGTGTGCTAGAACCTTGTCGCACAAAGTAGGCATTGTCGAGAGCCACAGGTTCGTGACAAGCAGGAATGTGGAAAGCCAAAACGAGATGTTTGCCAGCAGGAACTTGTTCATCTCGCACGCGATCGTTGATGGCCACACCAAAACTGCGGAAGATGCTATCGCGCACGTGACGTTTCAAGCGGTCGACATCGCCCTTAAAATAGTTCAAGTCCTCTTTCAAACCGCAGGCCACGCCCACGTCGTTTACCCCCAACATCAGTGTACCCCCTTGCGCGTTGAGCATACCGCACACCACTTTCATCAAGTTGTAAGTTTGCACCTCAATGTTCGGTCGCATATCATTGTCAGGTGGGAAGACAGTACTTGTCTTAAACTCAAGTTGTTGCCCTTCAATGCCAAAGGAATAGCTTTGGGGAAGTTCCACCTCAATGTGAAGCAACTCTTTGATTTGTCTGCGAATGTCCTCTTGTTGTCCTTCGAGCGGGAAACCCGCGGTGAGATTGAAGGAGAGAATCAGACTTGCCAACTGCGTGAGTTTGGGAGAAATCGTCTTTTTATTGAGCGTTTTCCACAAGAAATCGTTTTTCGTCTTATCTCCCATACTTCCCACGAGCAAAATTTCAGTGGTTTGTTCGCGAAGTGAAGGGTAGCGGTCGATAAATCCTTGAGCATCTTGCATAATGCGCTCCACCTCTTCGAGGTTGATTTGACGGTTGAGACGATAGTGTTCAATCTGTCGAAGCAATTGGCGACGCATATCAAAGTATTGCACCAAATCTTTGTGTTCCAACATTCGCGCCACAATATGTGCCACAGAAAGCAGGGCATAAGCCTTGCCGTGGTCAGGTTCCAGCATAGCTTTGTGGTCGAGGATTTGCAGCAAGAGGTGCATATCATTGTTTTCCCACATCATCACTTCTTCATCGGCCAAATTGTCGTTGTCGCAATCGCTAGACGCAGAAGAGTCGGACGAGTCGGAAGCATCGGCTTCGTACACCTCACCATTAGCATAGTCAACGAGGAAGTTTTCAGTCACCGTCTTCATATCTACTGGTGCGCTGGCAAAATCGATGGCTTCTGCACGTAGGGAACGCACATTTTCAGCATTGGTGATGCGCACTTGAACGTCGTCGCCTGGCACGCATTCCATATCGTCGGGCACTTCCACTAGCACCACGTAGCCTTCTTCCGTGACTCCGCGGAAAAGTTGACCCGCATAGCCATAGAGGTGACAATTGGTGGGTTTGTCTTCTTCCACGAAATCGAGCACCCACTCGTGCATTTGCGCCACAATGAGCGGTTGCGCATTGAAAACAAGAAGTTCGTCTTCCGATTCGGGGTCTGCCCATCCTGCAACAATCACTTCAAAAAGCAAGGGGCGTCCTTCAAAAGTAAAGGAATCGAGCGTGAAAAATGGGTTGTAGAAGAACATTCCCGTCTCCTGCGCCTTGACATAAGTGTCAATCCATCCCTCACCGCAATAGCGTTCATCTTCAATGATGCAATAAAATCGGGTCTGTTCATTGGGGTGGCGACGCACCACGCGCACTTTCACTTTGTTTCCCACTTCAGGAATGATTTTGCGCATCACGGGGACAGGAGCTGTAACTTCTTCCTGATGAGGAGAGAAGAGAGAGCGTTCCACGTCGCTCCACCAAGTGGTCCATTCAGAGAGCGATGCACCTGCGGCAATGCGATAGCGAGAGGGATCTTCCACCACAAGTTGCAATCCCTGCCACTCAATCAGGCCTTCGGGCAAGATATTGCGCGCTGTTGACGTGGTCTGCGTGGGAATGAGTGTCAATCCCTCGCGACTCAGTGACAAGCGCACGAGTTCCGACTCATAAGAGTGAGGAACGAGGGTAGCAATGGCAGGTTGTTCGTCAAGCATACGATGCGCCAAAATTTCAAATTGGCGAAAATCTTGACGCCACACCAAAGATGGTTGAAAAGGTTCTGGGTCAATGAGATTCCAAAAGGCACGATCCATCAGAAGAAGTGCCATTTGGCGCGACGAATCTTCGTTAGTGATGCTGCGTTGAGGTGCCACCAACGAGAGATAATAATAGAGCATCGCTTGCAGTTGTCCTTTTTGTTGCGTCTCACCTCCCGTGAGTGCCAACAGATAGCAGATGGCCTGAATCATTCGCACCACAAGATGGCGTGATTCGTTGGAACTGCAACCTATAAAACGGTTGGCGCGTCCAGCATTCGAGCGGATGTAGCTTTCGAGGAAGTGAGCAAAAGCCGTAGGGAGATTGCGATTTTTCCAAGCGTGTCCTTGGAGCGCAATAAAATCGAGGAGTGAGTCGATGTGTTTCTCCAACAAATCCTTGCGGAGTGTGAAGATGGTCATCATCAAACTCAGTTTGTGCTGCAGATTGTAGACATAGCCCGTTTGGTCGAGTTTATACATCACCCCCTTGATGGTTTCTTCCGCTTGCTGGTTGGCCAGCAGTTCCAGGGCTTCCGACTGCAACTCCGCTATTTCCACTCGGGTGGCAATGGCATCGCGCAGACGTTCGCTTTCCGTTGCACTAAAAGCCTTGAGCCACTCAGCGTCTTCAATGACGTGAAGAGCGATGCGTCGATAAATGTTTAAGAGCGAAATCCCACTTTTTATCTTCAATCTGCCTTTGGGTCTGTCTGGACTGACCACCCAATAGTTGGCATAAGGCGTGGCAAGAATCGCTTTAACAGGCCATTGGTGAGATTTTATTTTCAGCTGTTTGCGCATAGACTGCCAAACAGGGTGACTACTAAGGACACGCGTCAAAAAGCGAAGTTCAGCCGGAGAAGGGTTACCTAATTTCAAAAGGGAGGACAAGGTGGCAGAACTTTGCGTAGAGGGGCGATTGTCGAGCAGGAAGAGCAGTCTATTTTCATTGATGGTCTTCACCCTCACTTCAATCTGTTGTCTAGGTCGCAACGGTTCGGCATTGGCAGGACAAGTCACCACGATGGGAACTTGCAAATGGTCTTGCGCTGCATATCGCATATAAGCCGTGTTATCGCATTGCAAAGAGCGCAAAACAATGAACGGATAAGTTTGCTCTGCGTCATAATATGGACTCAATATCTTGGCCGTGTTCTGCACTAAAAAGAGAGAACCATCTTTTCCTTCGCGCACATGACAAGGAAGCGTTCTTCGTTGTCGCTGTTCCAAATCGTTGCGCTGGAAGTTATACATTTTGACCTTGTATTCCTGTCCTTCAGATTGAACTATGAAATAATTGGCTTCCGGTTCGTCGCTAATTCCAATGACGGGGAGTTCATAAAATTCGCCTTGTTGCAGCATGGGAGGATATTTTGAGCAGAAGTAGAGTATAAATTGTGTCCCTCCTTTTGGGGACGGAGCACGGGCTAATTGGCAACGCGCAGCATAGAAGATTTTCACCTAGAAGTTTACCATTTACGCACTGCTTTACTTGCAAATATACACATAATTTTCGAGGTAAACTCTGTTGTCTGCCCACTTTTGGTGGGGTAATTGCGAAAAACATTCGGACTGTGGCGTCAAAAATATGTTTAGGAACTAGTGGTCGATTTGGCTTAAAGTCTTAGAATTTGCGATTTGTTTACATTTTCTACCCCTCCATTTAACGCGGAAATACGAACTAAGAAAAAGTTGTTGAGAATTACGCGATTCTCAGTGGCTTTGAAAATCGCAAATTTCGGTGGTTTTTGCTCTGTTGTGGGACGTTTTTTCGAAACTTGCGCTTGTTTGTGAAGAAACGACGTGTCGTTTTGAAAAAGTGACGTGTTGTTTATGCAATTTTGTCGGACATTTTTCCGATTTCTTCCCTTGGAATTTTTATTCCTTCCCTTGGAATTTTGAAAACGTCCGACGAAATAGAAATTTTGTCGGAGAAAATCGGTGCGTTTTCCCCATTTCCCATTTTTTGTTCTAGAAAGAGGAGAAGGAGAGAGGGAAAAACACGCGTTCATTTTTCTAGAATGAAGAAAAATGTCGTCATTTTTGGCCTTGTGATTTAACATTCTCCGAGGGGAGAATGCTGAAAAAATGTTGCGTCCTCAAATGGTACTCATATCAAACAAAGTCGGTTCTTGAGGAAGTGGAGTAGAGGAGGGGGCAACGTCCGACAAGGGTGGTGTTGCGTGGGTTAGCCACTGCCATAGCCCACGTTGTGGAGAATGAATGTTGGGAAAACGTTTGCACAAATCGCGCATGGAAAGAGAGAGAGGACGCTCGAGATACACTTGTTCGTAGCGTGCGAAAATTTCATTGCGCGTCAATGGGCGATGAGTTTCTAGGAGGATGCGACCCACACGTGAGAAGTCGTAAACCAACTGTGCTGCCATCAAGCGATGGCCTTGTGCAGAGTGTTCAATCCAAGGATGGTGGGTGAGTAAGGCAGAAAGAGAATTTTCCTCTGCTGAAGAAAGTTTTTGTGGAAAGAAAGAAGGTACAGATTGATAGTCAGGATGCAGTTGCAACTGTCTGAAAACTTGTTGGAGCAAAGCGCGCGATTGAAGCACTTTGCCTTGCGGCACAATGAAGTCGCACGCCCACGACATTTCAGCTTGGGTGCGCATCATTGGAGTGAGATGGAGCAGCCAGAGAAAACGAGGCATAGACATAAATTGCAGCGTATCCAGTGAGGCGGTGGGTTGAAAAAGCAACTCCTGCTGCAAATAAGTCAATGTGTGTCGGAAATCTTTACTTAGTTGTATGCCTGCAACTGTTTCTCCTTCCAGCAGCGGACGCAAAAAAAGGTGTTCCATCGAGCGCATCACGGTGACAGAGGATGGAAATTCTAAGACGCGTGCAATAACATCAGCCGAAAGACCTTGGAGCAGATAGCGGTGCAACACCGCCGCTTGCGTGGGTTGACGATGTTTGAGCAATAGGACGATGTGCGTAAAGGTTTGTTCCACCTGTTGAATCAAAGAGTCCCATTCGTTCGTAGGATTTTCAGCAGTCGTAGATGCGATGTAAGGGGCAGGAGAAACATAGTGTTGCAAAGACCACGGGTTGTCGGGCTCGGGAGTGATGGGGAAAGTCCAAGTGGCACGTTGCAGCAACCACTGTTCGATGAGTTGTTCAGGATTGTTTCTAACCTCTTGTCGCATCTCATCAAAGATGTGCAGGAAAAAGCGTCCCACTCCGTCCCATTCCGCTACGTCAAATCTTGGTAGAATCAAGAGTTCAGCGAGAGTATTCACCCTCGCTTCCGACAATCTTTTGAGCACCGTGTTGCGCTCCTGTTGGTTGTCTAAGAAGAATAGGGGAATTTCGGCCAATTTCTCCATCACGATTTCAGCCCGATGAAGACAACAAGTTTCATCGAGCGCGAAATAATCGGGAAAGAGTGTAGTTTGCATATCGCAAATATAGTAAGTATTTCGCTCTAGGCAAAAAAAAACATAGATTACTTGGAGTTTCACGTCTAAAATCGTATCTTTGCGACAGTCATTTCATCGAAACGATTCTCACAAAATGAAAGAATTAGCCTTGAAGTATGGGTGCAATCCCAATCAAAAACCTTCTCGAATTTACATGGACAACGGTGCGGAACTTCCCATTGAAGTGCTGGCTGGTCGTCCTGGGTATATTAACTTTTTAGATGCGCTCAATGGTTGGCAACTGGTGAGCGAACTGAAGGCAGCAACGGGACTTCCTGCAGCAACGTCTTTCAAACACGTTTCACCGGCTGGGGCAGCAGTGGGTTTGCCTTTGGATGAAACTTTGCGCAAAATCTATTTTTGTGATGATATCGCTTTGCCTTTATCGCCCATCGCTTCAGCTTATGCCCGTGCTCGTGGCGCCGACCGTATGTCGAGTTATGGTGATTTTATCGCACTTTCCGACGTTTGCGATGAAGCCACTGCGCTTTTGATTAAACGCGAAGTGAGCGACGGTGTGATTGCCCCAGGTTTTACTCCCGAGGCTTTGACCATTTTGCAAGAAAAGCGTAAAGGCACTTATTGCGTGCTCAAGGTAGATGAGAACTATCGTCCAGAGCCTATTGAACGCAAGCAAGTGTATGGTGTGACGTTTGAACAAGGACGCAATGAAATCAACCTTGCAGATGATGCACTGTTTGAAAATCGTCCCACGGTGAATAAAGACATTCCCGAAGCAGCGCGCAGAGATTTGATGGTGGCGCTGATTATTCTCAAATATACGCAATCGAACTCCGTGTGCTATGTCAAGGACGGACAAGCCATTGGTATCGGTGCAGGGCAGCAAAGCCGTATTCACTGCACGCGTCTTGCGGGACAGAAAGCCGACATTTGGTGGTTGCGTCAGCATCCTAAGGTGATGAATTTGCCATTTGTGGAAAAGATTCGCCGTGCCGATCGTGACAACACGATTGATATTTACATTTCAGAAGATTACGATGATGTGTTGGCAGACGGTGCTTGGCAACAGTTCTTCACTGAACGTCCAGAGCCTTTGACTCGTGAGGAAAAGAAGGCTTGGATAGCACAAAATACTGGTGTGGCTTTGGGTTCAGATGCTTTCTTCCCCTTTGGCGACAACATCGAAAGAGCGCATCGCAGTGGTGTGGCTTATGTGGCACAAGCTGGCGGTTCGGTGCGTGATGACCATGTGATTGAAACTTGTGACAAATATGGCATTGCTATGGTGTTTACAGGTGTTCGCCTTTTCCATCACTAATCCAATTATCCCCAATCTGTTCAGGAAATAATCTTTTCCATTACCAGTAGCACTTTTATGGTCTAATGACCGATGGGGGATTCATAGTCTTATCAAATCCAAAACTTATAGCCAATGGCGCGCAACGTAAGCGACGAAGAAATTACAACAGCAATGACCACGGGTATCACCTTCAAAGGGGCAAAACTTCGTAAGCCTCAAGAAGAAAAGGTGAAGACCAAGGCCAAGAAAAAGACATATATCACAGGACTTCACGGTTCGGGAGCAGCCAAGAAAAAAGCTGATATCCGTAAACGCCGTGCCAATCGCCGCAAAGGAAAATCCTAAGGTGCGATGGTGCGTTGAGATGTCATTGACAAAAGGCTTTTCAGCTTAGAAGTTGTGATGCTGCACTCAGCAAAATTGACAAATGAAAAACTGTTTCAGGCTCAGCGGCTTGAAACAGTTTCTTGTGTTGGGGGCAAACTCCTTTTGCTGGTAATGACCTTTGAGATTATGAGTAGCATTTCTACGGTCTAATGACCAATTGGGGGTTAGGGAAACGTCGAAAGAAAACCATCTAGATTAGGCTGAAAATAATAGCTGATGGGTGTTTTTAGGGTCAAGGTAGTGCATATCTCCAATTTTTATTGTACTTTTGCGCAAGTATCTATATTTGAAACGAAATAGAATCATTATATATGAGTAAGAAATTCACCGAACGTAGTGGTATGAACCTCTACGCCGTCAACGAAGAGGTGCTGAAAGAATGGGACGAGGCTGACCTCTTCCACCGCAGCATCAGCGAGCGTGAAGGTTGCCCCTCGTATGTTTTCTTTGAAGGACCTCCATCGGCAAATGGACACCCTGGCATTCACCACGTGATGGCGCGTACTATTAAGGATGTGTTTTGCCGTTACAAAACGATGCAAGGTTTCCAAGTCAACCGCAAAGCTGGTTGGGACACCCATGGTTTGCCCGTCGAATTGGGTGTTGAAAAGGAATTGGGGATTACCAAAGAAGACATTGGTCAGAAGATTTCTATCGAAGAATATAATGCACATTGTCGTCGTAATGTGATGATGTACACGCAGGAGTGGGGCGATTTGTCTCACCTTATGGGGTATTGGGTGGATATGGAGCACCCTTACATCACTTACGAAAACTCTTATATCGAAACTCTCTGGTGGTTGCTCAAACAACTCTATCAGAAGGGTTTGCTCTACAAAGGTTATACCATTCAGCCTTATAGCCCTGCTGCTGGAACTGGACTTTCTAGTCACGAACTCAATCAGCCTGGTGCCTATCGTGATGTGAAAGATACCACTGTCACTGCGCAATTTGAAATGGTGGATGCTCCCGAAGCATTGCAAGGGTGGGGTAAGCCTGTGTTCTTGGCGTGGACAACCACACCGTGGACATTGCCTTCCAACACTGCACTGTGTGTAGGTCCTAATATAGACTATGTGGCTTTGCAAACCTTCAATCCTTACACGGCAGAGCCCATCACCGCTGTTGTTGCAGAAAACCGTGTGTCGGCTTATTTCAAAGCTGAAGGCGAAAATGCTGAAATGAACTACGCTGTCGGCGATAAAGTGGTGCCTTATCGTGTTGTTGCACGTTATAAAGGTGCGGAACTCGTGGGCTTGCGCTATGTTCAATTGATGCCTTGGGTGCGTCCTTCTGAAAAGGTGGCTGACACTGCTGCAGACTTTGTACGCGAATATGCGGAAAAGCACGCCGATCGTGTCTTCTCTGTGGGACAAGATCGCTTTGTGGAAATGGCTGATGAGGCCTTCCGCGTAATCCCTGGTGACTATGTGACCACTGAAGATGGTACGGGTATCGTACACATCGCGCCTACGTTTGGTGCGGACGATGCCAAGGTGGCTAAGGCTGCTGGCATTCCTTCGCTCTTCATTATCAATAAGGCAGGTGAAACGCGTCCAATGGTAGATCTTACTGGTAAGTATTACAACCTTGATGATTGCGCCCCTGCTTTCGCTGAAAAGTGCGTAGATACAACAGCTTATGGTCGTCACGCTGGAGATTTTGTCAAGAATGCCTACGATCCTCGTTTCAACGAAGGAGGAAAGTTTGACGAAAAGACTGCCGAGAAATCCGAAAACTTGGACATCATCCTCTGTATGGAGATGAAACAAGTGGGACAAGCGTTCCGCATCGAGAAGCATGTTCACAATTATCCTCACTGCTGGCGTACGGATAAGCCTGTGCTTTACTATCCTCTTGATAGTTGGTTCATTCGCTCTACGGCTGTGAAGGAACGCATGATAGAACTCAACAAAACGATTCTCTGGAAACCCGAATCAACGGGTACTGGACGTTTTGGTAAATGGTTGGAAAACCTGAATGACTGGAACTTAAGCCGTTCACGTTATTGGGGCACTCCATTGCCCATTTGGCGCAATGCTCAGAAGGAAGAACTCTGCATTGGTTCGGTAGAAGAACTCTACAACGAAATTGAGAAGGCGGTTGCTGCAGGTGTGATGACCAAGAATCCACTCAAGGAACAAGGTTTTGTGCCTGGTGATTATAGCAAAGCAAACTACGACCGCATTGACTTGCACCGCCCACACGTGGATGACATCGTTCTGGTGTCAGAAACGGGTAATCCTCTTTATCGTGAAACAGACCTTATTGACGTTTGGTTTGACTCTGGTGCGATGCCTTATGCACAAATCCATTACCCCTTTGAAAATAAGGAACTCCTAGATAGTCGTACGGTGTATCCTGCCGACTTCATTGCGGAGGGGGTAGACCAAACTCGTGGTTGGTTCTTCACGCTGCATGCTATTGCAACGATGGTGTTTGACTCTGTGGCGTTCAAAGCCGTTATTTCTAATGGTCTTGTGTTAGACAAGAATGGACAGAAAATGTCTAAGCGATTGGGCAATGCTGTTGACCCCTTCGGCGCCATCAAAGAATATGGAAGTGACCCCGTGCGTTGGTATATGATTACCAACTCTTCGCCTTGGGATAACTTGAAGTTCGACCCAGAAGGAGTGGTGGAAACCAACCGTACGTTCTTCGGTAAGTTGATTCAGACTTATTCGTTCTTCTCTATGTATGCCAATGTGGACAACTTCGATCCTGAAGCTGCTGAAGTTCCCGTGGCAGAGCGTCCAGAGATTGACAGATGGATTCTCAGTGAACTCAACACACTTGTGCGCGAAGTGACGGCTTGTTATGAAGAATACGAGCCTACGCGTGCCGGACGTTTGATTCAAGCATTCACGGTAGACAATCTCTCAAACTGGTATGTTCGTCTTAACCGCAAACGCTACTGGGCAGGGGCTATGACTGCAGACAAACTTGCGGCTTATCAGACGTTGTACACTTGTCTGCTCACCTTGAGTCGTTTGATGGCTCCCATCGCGCCTTTCTATGCTGATCGTCTTTACAAAGACCTTACGGCAGGCACGGCACGTGCTACGGCTGATAGCGTGCATCTTGACCGTTTCCCCGTGGCTGATGAGCAACTTATTGACAAGGAGCTTGAAGCACGTATGGAGTTGGCGCAACAAACTACCTCGCTTGTGCTCTCACTCCGCAAGAAGGAACGCATCATTGTGCGTCAGCCTTTGCAACGCATTGCCATCCCTGTTACCGAACCTTTGGTGCGCACTCGACTAGAAGCTGTACAACAGCTTGTGCTTGATGAAGTCAATGTCAAAACCATTGATTTTGTGGAAGGTCAGATGCTGGAAAAGAAGGTGAAGTGCAATTTCCGCGTAATGGGTAAGAAGTTCGGCAAATTGATGAAGGCGGTGAACGAAGTGGTTACAGCTATTTCTCAAGACCAGATTGCGGAACTCGAAAAGAACGGTACGCTCACTGTTGTGGTGGAAGGTGAATCTTGTCTCATCGAACGCAATGATGTGGAAATCATTAGCGAAGATATGCCAGGATGGAGTGTGGCAAACGAAGGTGCGCTCACTGTGGCATTGGATATCACCATCACCGATGAACTTCGCAACGAAGGTGTGGCGCGTGAGATTGTGAAGCGCGTGCAAGCCTTCCGCAAAGAAAGTGGTTTTGAAATCACCGACCGCATTCGCATTGTTGTGGAGCAACTTCCTGTTGCAGAGAAGGCTATTGCCGACTTCAGCGAATTTATTGCTGGACAAGTGTTGGCAGAAAGCATCACACTCGCTGCTAATGTGGAAAGCGAAACTGAGTTTGATTTGGACGGAACCAACGTGAAGTTCTTAATCAGCAAAGTTTAGTCTTGCATTGCTTGACTAATTTTCTCAATAAATCACCCTGTGGGTGCTGAAAATATGTAGTAGTTGTGGGGAAAACCCTCTGTGTTTTCCCCACACCGCTACAAATACTTCTCAAACTTGTCAATTAGATAATCCTTAACCATCAATCCTATGTCAGAGAAAACAAGATATACTGATGAAGAGCTGGCAGAATTCCGAGTTCTCATTAACGAAAAACTTGACGTGGCAAAAAAACAATTTGAAGAAATCATTGCCACGCTCAATAAACGCAATAGTAATGACATCGACGACACGATGCCCACCTATCATACGCTCGAGGAAGGCTCAAGCGTTCAATCAATGGAGGAACAAATGGTGGCTGCAGAACGTCTGAAGAAGTTCATCACTGGTTTGCAACAAGCTTTGGTGCGCATTGAGAATAAAACTTATGGTATCTGTCGTGTTACCAAAAAGTTGATTCCCAAAGAAAGACTTCGTGCGGTGCCACACGCCACTTTAAGTATTGAAGCAAAACTAGCACAAGGCAAATAATCCCCAATCGGTCATTAGACCGTAATAGTGTAGATTGTTATAGATAAGATAACTTCCTGTCATCTTTCTTTTTCTTGTTGGCACCTTGTTTCTTGTTCGTTCTCGACGTAGCTCGCTACGCCTTCAAACTAACGAAATACCATCTGCTCAACAATCAAATGAAATCTGTTTAGGATTTAATGACCGATTTGGGATAATAAATAGCAACTTTACTTGTGATTTGGGGTTTAGCACTTCTGTTTTCGACTTTAACTCTTGGTATAAGGGGCATATTTGAAATGTTTTAAGACAAGAGTGGACTGATAGTGGCCAATGATAGGCAAACTAGTTTCACTTATACGATATTTACACTTATGAAATTGCGTGCACTTCTCGCGTTCTTTATTCCCATAGGCATCATTATTGTTGATCAACTCATCAAAATAGCCATTAAGACGCGTTTCTTGCTTGGAGAAAGCTATGAAATAGCCTCTTGGTTTCAATTGCGATTTACTGAAAACAGAGGAATGGCTTTTGGTATGGACTTTATTGGTACAGGAATACTGACGATTTTTAGATTGTGTGCCGTGGCTTTCTTTATCTATGTCTTGAGAAAGGAAGTGAAGAAGGCTGCTCCCGTTGGTTTTGTAGTGTGTTTGTCAATGATTATTGCAGGCGCATTTGGAAATATCGTAGATAATGCCATTTATGGACTTATCTTCACAGAGAGTGCGCCTTATTATGCTGCTGCGATGGGAGCAACTCCTGCGCATCTCGTGGCGATGGGACAAGGATATGGCACGTTTCTCCACGGACACGTGGTAGATATGTTCTATTTCCCTTTGTTTCAATGGCCTGATTGGGTACCCGTTCTCAAAGGAAGTACTTTCTTTGGCGCGATATTCAATTTTGCTGATGCAGCAATCTCTGTGGGTGCTGCTGCAATGATATTGTTTTACAGAAAACATCTTTCTGCCCTAATGAATGCTCCGGCAGCAAAAACTGAACAAACTAGTGAAGCGGAGAATTCTCCGGAGGAAAAGTGAAATCTCAAGAATAGGCGCAAAGGCTAACGTATTATCATATTCATTCTTATGACAGTTCCATTTTCAATCATTTCAAAGAAATTCTACTGCGGTTGGTTGCTCGTCGCAGCGGGATTATTGGTTGCCTGTTCTTCTGGAACGGGGGAACGCAAGGTGCTGCCAGTTGATGAAATGGCCAAAGTGCTCTATGATTTTCAACTCGCCACTTCGTTGTCACAAATCGATAATCAAGAGATGAGCGATGGAAGTGCGCTATTTTCTTCCACTGATTCGGCTCTTGTGGCAAATCATAAGGAGTATCTCAAATATCGTTCTGCAGTTTTTGAGAAATATAAGATTACCGAAGGCGACTACAAACATTCGTTGGCTTTCTATTTGCGAAATCCTGGGGAGATGAAGAAGTTGAATGCAGAATTATCACGTCATTTGCTGGCAGTAAGTCAAGCCAGCGTGGAAGGTGGTAAGAGTGCAGGCAATGCAGATAGTGTGCTTGTTTGGCAGAAGAATGCTGTTCTGCTAGATGCAGCCTCCAACAACCGATTTATCTATGAAGGAACTGCAAAAGGGAAGCGTTTGCACAATGAAGCCCTTATCTTAAACTTTGATGCGCAATGGTTGTATGGGGGAGGAAACAAGCAAGCTTTAGCATTCCTTACGGCGATTTATGACAACGATTCTACTGCTACCACGAGTTATACTGTCTACTATTTTCAAACTCATCACGAAGTTCGTTTGGCTTTAGGGGAACGCAAACTAAAGAAAGTTTCTGTGCAATTCGTGACGTCTAACTTCTGGGAAGCGTATCCGCAAATCGTCAACCTGAGCAACATTCGATTGCATCGCGTGAAAGATGCCATTCCCGAAACGTCCACTCAATAGTGTAACCCGACTTCTATATTCTGTGCCTTCAGTGGGTTGTCGTCACAAACGCTGGGAGTTGCGTTTTTGTTGTGGTTCTTTCCTTCTTCATAGCCTTAAGATTTTTGACAATGTCACCTTTGTTGCTTCGTTATTTTAGTACTTCTGTGGCTGATACGAGTGCTTCTTGTCGTCAGTTCAGCATAGCTACTCTGCGTTTTCAGCGGAATAATGGCGACTTGTTGCATAAGGTTATTCTTTTACTTGACGAAAATGCCCATCTGGTATCGGTGCTGCCATTAACCAACGAAGTGGCTGCAACGGTTTGGCACCGAGGCACGCTTGTAGAATTGCCCAATGGTGAGATAGTACAAGGCGAGTCGTAATGCCCGATTAGTTATTTGACCATAATCGCGCTACTCGTATCATCATTTATTTCCCTTTTTTCTAGATACAAATCTTATTCTTTCCAATATGTTACTTTCCGTCATCATCGTGTCTTACAATGTTCGCTATTTCTTGCGACAATGTCTAGACAGTTTGTTTCGCTCTTGCGACGCTGCTGCGGTGAATGTGGAAGTTTTCGTGGTAGATAATGATTCAAAGGATGATTCTGTTGCTTATCTTCGAGAGTCATTTCCTCTGCAGGTAAAAGGGAGTGAAGATGCTTGTTTGCATCTTATAGCCAATCGTCACAATGTAGGCTTTGGACGCGCCAATAATCAAGCCTTACGCCAGTGTTCAGGGGATTATGTGCTGTTCGTGAACCCCGATACAATACTCACTGAACACACGATATTAGATTGTGTAAATGCAGCACAAAAGCAACGAAACCTAGGTGCTATTGGCGTTGCAATGCTGCAAGCTAATGGAGATTTTGCCCCCGAAAGTCGTAGAGGACTCCCCACACCTTGGGTGGCTTTCTGTAAGATGGTGGGATTAACAAAGTTATTTCCCAAAAGTAGAAAGTTTGCTCATTATTATATGAGTTATCTTCCTCAAGAGGAGAAAGCGCCTATAGATATAGTAAGTGGAGCTTTTATGTTTTGTAGTCGTAAGGCTCTTGACACAGTAGGAGGTTTTGACGAAGCTTTCTTTATGTATGGCGAAGATATAGACCTTTCCTACCGATTCTTGAAAGCTGGATTTCAAAACTTGTTTGTTCCTACTCCCATCCTGCACTATAAAGGAGAGAGTACGCACAAGAATTCTTATCGATACGTGCACGTTTTTTACGAAGCGATGCTTATCTTCTTCCAAAAACATTTTCCTGCTTCTTCTTGGGCGTTGCGCATCCCCGTGCGATGTGCCATCTATGGTCGTGCCCTCCTTGCGCTATTGCACCAAACGTTGAGTAAATGGTCGCGATTTCTCACCCCCAAAAAGCCAACTTCTCCGTTGCAACTTCGGGTGGTGGGCACAGAAAGTCTAAAATTACAATGGCAAGAACACGCTGATGTTTGGGAATTGCGGCTTCTCAGGGAAGATGAAACACCCACAGAAGTTTGTTATAATGGTTATTCTCCAGAAGAAAAAAGCTATGCTGAAATTGTGGAAGATTTAAGAGCCGCTAGTGGAAAAGCGTATTTAGCCACTTTCTTCCCTTCGTGGGAAGTGATGATAACCGGAAAGGAGGTTTTTGAATGAACGGAAAATTTCAAGTTCGCTTGCGTGCGCTAGAAATGTCCGACTTAGATTTTTTATACGAATTTGAGAACGACAACGGGTTGTCTGATTGTACCACCCATTTGATGCCACTTTCTCGCGGTGCAATGAAGCATTTCATATTGAAAAGTCTGGAAAACGATGTTTTTAGTTTACGACAATGGCGATTGGTCATAGAGGTTTGTTCCTCGGAACATACTTTCGACAAATCTATGTCAGTTGGTTTCGTAGATCTTATAGACTTTGAGCCTGCACATCGTAGGGCAGAAGTGGGAATTGCCATCCTAGCTCCATTCCGACAGAAGGGGATAGCGACTCAAGCCCTCCAGCAATTTTGTCATTGGGCATCCCAACAACTTTCATTGTTGCAGCTGTATGCTTATGTTCAAACAACCAATATAGCTTCGATGCATCTCTTCGAATCTGTCGGCTTTCGCCTTTCCACTACCTTAGAATCGTGGTTTATAAAAGGTGGAAAAGCTCAAAATGCTCACCTTTATCAGTGTGTTTTCCCCTAGAATTGCAAGAAAAACGGTCTTTTTGATGAAAAACTTGCCGAAATGTTTGGTGGAATGCAAGAAATGCTATACCTTTGCACTCGCAAACAGCAAGGTGCGTTAGTTCAGCTGGTTAGAATACATGCCTGTCACGCATGGGGTCACGGGTTCGAGTCCCGTACGCACCGCAAGAGTTTCTCTAAAAGAGGGCGCTTAGCTCAGCTGGTTCAGAGCGTCTGCCTTACAAGCAGAGGGTCGGCGGTTCGAATCCGTCAGCGCCCACCAATAGACAAGTACTTCTGGTACTTGTCTATTTTTTGTTTCCAATGATGGTTTGTGTTGACTTGGATTTAGAAATGAGTTTTCCGGCATAGTTTCTTCTTTTTTTTCTATAGAAATAGGGTGTTATAGTGCTTTTCTCTGAGAAAAGTTTGGCAGAATCAGGAGAAATGAGTAATTTTGCGTGCCGATTATTATCAAGTTGCCTCTTTTTGAGGTCGCACTTGCGTGTTAATAGCCAAGCTCTTTGGCCGAACTTGGTGGTTAGAGAATCGCAAGAAAAAGATAATTTATTGATTTATGGGCGAAAGCCCACTTAGTAACTACAAATTAATCATTTAGAATGGATACTTTAAGCTACAAGACCATTTCTGCAAACAAGGAGACCGCTCAGAAAGAATGGGTAGTTATTGATGCTACCGATCAAGTTTTGGGTCGCCTTGCTTCAAAAGTTGCCAAGCTCCTCCGTGGTAAGTACAAGCCTAACTTTACTCCTCACGTGGACTGCGGTGACAACGTAATCATCATCAACGCCGACAAGTTTATCTTGACTGGTAAGAAGATGACTGACCGTGTGTACTACACTTACACTGGTTATCCTGGTGGACAACGTGAGCATACTCCTGCTTCTATCTTGGCTAAGCCCAATGGTGCAGATAAGCTCCTTCGTCGTGTTGTAAAGGGTATGCTTCCCAAGAATCGTCTTGGCGCGCAGTTGCTCCGTAATCTCCACGTTTATGTGGGTACTGAGCATAAGCACGAGGCACAAAGCCCTAAAGCTCTTGATATTAACACCCTCAAGTAATCAAACAAGTAGACACAATGGAACAAATTAATGCTCTGGGTCGTCGCAAAAGCGCCGTTGCCCGTATCTTTGTCACTGAGGGTTCTGGTAAGATTACTATCAACAAGCGTGACCTCACCGAATATTTCCCCTCTTCAATCCTTCAGTTCGTGGTGAAGCAACCTCTTGCTCTCCTCGAAGCTACTGAAAAGTATGACATCAAAGTAAACCTCCAAGGTGGTGGTTTTACTGGTCAGAGCCAAGCACTTCGCCTTGCTATTGCTCGCGCTTTGGTGAAAATCAATGCTGACGATAAGAAGGCTCTTCGTGCAGAAGGCTTTATGACTCGCGATCCTCGCGAAGTTGAACGTAAGAAGCCAGGTCGTCCAAAGGCACGTCGTCGCTTCCAGTTCAGCAAGCGTTAATCTTTATCGGCAAGTTTGCTGAAAACAGAAAAACGTTTAGCATCCAAACTCGTAAGACCATCTCAATTTTCAATGTTTTATTGCATCGAACATCTAGATGCTACTTATGGGTTGGTTGAAATGTCTAGCACTCTTGTTAGTGCATAAGACAATCAATAATTATAGGAGTACGCGTTGCCATTCCTGGGTAACTGAAACAATTCTCAACTCAACCTCGCTGCGTGGCGACGAATTTTCTATCTCGCAACGTAGAAAAGGGTAAGGTGATAATAAAGATTGATAGAATGCTCCTCAACTTACAAGGAAAGTAAACTACAATTCAAAATGTCTAGAACTAATTTTGAAACCCTTCTCGAGGCTGGCTGCCACTTCGGTCACCTCAAGCGTAAGTGGAATCCCGCTATGGCTCCTTACATCTTTATGGAGCGCAATGGCATCCACATCATCGACCTCCACAAGACTGTTGCTAAAGTTGACGAAGCTGCTGAAGCTCTCAAGGAAATCGCAAAGTCTGGTCGTCGTATCCTCTTTGTAGCTACTAAGAAACAGGCCAAATTGGCAGTTGCTGAAAAGGCAGCTGCTGTGAACATGCCTTACGTGACCGAACGCTGGCCAGGTGGTATGCTCACTAACTTCCCAACCATCCGCAAGGCAGTGAAGAAGATGACTAACATCGACAAACTTACTGCTGATGGTACTTTCTCTAACCTTTCAAAGCGCGAAATTCTTCAAATTAGCCGTCAACGTGCTAAACTTGAAAAGAACCTCGGTTCTATCGCTGACCTCACTCGTCTTCCTGCTGCTCTCTTCGTTGTTGACGTATGCAAGGAGCACATCGCAGTGAAAGAAGCTATCCGTTTGGGTATCCCTGTATTTGGTATCGTTGATACTAATGCTGATCCCAACATCGTGGACTTCGCTATCCCCGCTAACGACGATGCAACAAAGAGCATCGAGGTTATCCTCGACGCTTGCTGCGCTGCTATCGCTGAAGGTGTGGCTGAACGTAAGGTAGAGAAGGCTGCCAACGATGAAAAGAATGAAGACAACAAGCGCGCACGTCAAGCTCGCGCTGAGAAGTCTGAAGCTGAAAAGGCTTAATTCTTGCTGAAGTAATATAGGACGGGGTGGTGAAAGTCAAACATTAACGACCAATCACCTCACCCCGTTCTCCTTTTTTTCAAATCCCGACAAACAATATACAAGCAAAATGGCTGTAAATATTGAAGATATCAAGAAGCTCCGCGCCTTGACTGGTGCTGGTTTGAGCGATTGTAAGAATGCCCTCGCTGAAGCTGAAGGCGATCTCGATGCTGCTGTTGAACTCGTGCGCAAGCGCGGTCAAGCTATCGCAGCTAAGCGTTCTGATCGTGAAGCAGCTGAAGGTTGCGTTCTCGTAAAGGTTGATGGCAACTATGGTGCTATCCTTGCACTTAAGTGCGAAACTGACTTCGTAGCTAAGAATGCAGACTTCGTAGCTTTGGCTAAGGACATCCTCGACGCTGCTGTTGTAGCACGTTGCAAGGACGTTGAAGAAGTTAAGGCTTTGACACTCGATGGTCGCACTGTTGCTGAACGCATCACTGACCAATCTGGTGTGACTGGCGAAAAAATGGAACTCGATGCTTACCTCGTAGTTGAAGGTGAAGGCCTTGCTGCTTACAACCACGCCAACAACAACAGCCTCTGCACACTCGTTGCTTTGAGCAACAAGGTTGCTGATGAAACTGTTGGTAAGAACGTTGCTATGCAAGTCGCTTCTGCTGCTCCCCTCGCTATCGATGAAAGCGGTGTGGCTCAAGAAGTAAAAGACAACGAATTCAACGTAGCTGTTGAAAAGACTCGTCTCGAACAAGTGCAAAAGGCTGTCGAAGCTGCGCTCAAGAAGGCTGGTTTCAACCTCTACATCGCTGAAAGCGAAGAGCACCTCAATGAAGGCATCATGAAGGGTAGCATCACTGAAGCTCAAGCACAAGAAATCCGCGAACTCAAGGAAAAGACTGCTGCTGAGAAGGAAGCTAACCTCAACGAGCAAATGATTCAAAACATCGCTAAGGGTCGTCTCGCTAAGTTCTTCAAGGAAGTTTGCCTTCTTGAACAAGAATACATTTGGGACAAGACTAAGACTATCGCTCAATTCCTCAATGAAGTTGAGAAGGGTCTTACTGTAACTGGTTTCCAACGCTACACCCTCAGCGCTGAGTAATTATTTTTGCTCGCCCTAAGGCTATATTTATTCGAGCCGACCACAATGGGGTCGGCTCGAATTTTAATATTTCATCTATTCTCTTCTGAACATTATGTTGCAGATTCCTACGCAAGCTCAATTTGCCGCCCATCTTTCCTCACCTCATTTTCAAAAACTCACTCAAACTGTTGACGCTTTAGGTCTTGAAGCCTATATTGTCGGCGGTTATGTGCGCGATTTCATTCTTAAACGTCCTTCCAAAGACGTGGATGTTGTCGTTGTAGGCTCTGGTATCGAAGTAGCACAGGCTTTCAGTAAGGCACTTGGGAAAGGCGCAACCTGTTCCGTATTTCGCAATTTTGGCACAGCGCAAGTGAAATGGCGGCATTGGGAAACGGTAGATGGTAAGCGTGTGCAGCAAGAAGAGGAAATAGAATTTGTGGGAGCACGCAAAGAGAGTTATTCTCATGATTCACGCAAACCCATTGTTGAAGACGGCACACTCGATGATGACCAACGTAGACGCGATTTCACCATCAATGCGTTAGCCATTTGTCTTAATCAATCTCGTTTGGGAGAATTGGTTGATCCTTTCGATGGACTTGTCGATTTGGAGGAAGGCATCATTGCTACACCGCTCGACCCAGATATCACGTTTAGCGATGATCCCCTCAGAATGATGCGTTGTGTTCGTTTTGCTACGCAGTTGAATTTTCAAATCGAGGAAGAAACTTTCGAAGCCTTATCTCGCAACAAAGAGCGTATTAAAATCATTTCTGCAGAGCGCATCATTGATGAACTCAACAAAATAATGCTCGCTCCACATCCGTCTAAAGGCTTCATCGACTTACATCGTTGTGGTTTGTTGGAAATCATTCTACCCGAGTTGGTTGCTCTCGATATAGTAGAAGAGAGAAATGGGCGTAAGCATAAGAATAATTTTTATCATACGCTTGAAGTATTAGAGAATCTTGTAGAGCGTCAAAGATTGGCTGAAGAGAATAGATTGTCTCGACTTTCGCAACAAGTGACAGGAAACTCCTCGCAAGAAAATACGGAGATTTCCTCGGAACAAGAAGTGGAGGAGGATGAACTTCCCGCAGCACGCACAAAAGATGAGATTCTGTTTCATCGCTGGGCTGCATTACTGCACGATATTGGTAAACCCAAATCAAAACGATGGGACAATAAAATCGGTTGGACCTTCCACAATCACAATTATCTTGGAATGCGAATGGTGAAACCGATGTTTCGCCGTCTTAAGTTACCACTTGATGAACGTATGAAATACGTGGAGAAATTGGTAGATCTCCACATGCGTCCCATCAATATAGCTGACGAAGAAGTTACCGATTCAGCAGTTCGCCGTTTGCTTTTTGATGCTGGCAATGACATTGACGATCTTATGATGCTTTGCGAAGCTGATATCACGTCAAAGAACGAACGCAGAAAGCAAAATTTCTATGCCAATTACCAACTGGTTCGTCAGAAACTCATAGATTTAGAAGAGAAAGATCGTATTCGCAACTTTCAACCTCCAGTTGATGGTAAAGAAATTATGCGAATCTTCGATTTGCAACCCTGTCAAGAGATTGGCGCGCTGAAATCTGCGTTGAAAGATGCGATTTTGGATGGAGTAGTGCCCAATGAACACGATGCAGCCTTGGAGTTTATCCTCAAACGCGCTGCCAAGATGGGACTTACTCCCATAAATCCACTTCCTACAGGCACTGTTGATTAGTACTTTCGACTATAGTGTATAAAGAATCCCTCAGAAATAGAATGATTATCTACTTCTGAGGGATTTTTTTTGCGACTCACTCAACTTCTTTTGATATAGAGCAGAATTGATGTCGAATACTTATACAATCATTGAAGGTTGCTCAAGAAATCAGCAACCACAAACGAACTGCCACCTATAAATAGCGTACCATCTTTGGGAACACGCAGCATTGCAGTGGCATAGGCTTCTGAAACAGAGGAGAAGGCGTCGCCCTGCAAACCAGATTGTTCTGCTATTGTTTTGAGTTTTTCAGCGGGTAAAGCTCTTGCTACACTAGCTTGTGTCCAATAGTAAGTGGCATTTTTAGGGAGAAGTGGAAGAATGTGCGCCACATCTTTGTCGGTACACACGCCAAATATGATATGGAGAGCTGATGTAGGTTCTGAAGAGTTTGCTGCAAGTGATTCGAGTTGCGGAGTCAAGTATCGCCAAGCGTCTTCGTTGTGTCCAGTGTCTGCAATGACGCGCGGAGCCTCATTAACAATTTGCCATCGACCTTGCAGTCCTGTAATTTCTGCCACGCGGAGAAAACCATTTCTAACGTTTTCAGGCGTAATACGTTCTTGCATTTCTTGGGGAAGTTGAGCTAAAGCGCAAAAAATGGTGCGTGCGTTTTGAGATTGACAAGCACCGTTCAAACTGGCGTGAACCTCTCCCCACAAGCGTGTGTGGTAAACAAATGTTCCGTTTTGCGTGCTTTCAATTTTCTCCAAAGGACTTTCTTCTTCCGCAAAAACAAGTCTAGCTCCCTTTTCCTTTGCTACTTTTTCAAAAACAGTACGAACTTCTGGTTGCGCGGCGCCAATCACAGCAGGAACTCCCTTTTTGAATATACCCGCTTTTTCAAAAGCAATAGCTTCTAAGGTGTTTCCCAATAAATTGATGTGGTCGAAGGAGATGTTTGTCACCACACTCACCAAAGGATTTACGATGTTTGTACAATCTAATCGCCCACCCAGTCCCACTTCTACCACTGCCACGTCCACTGCTTGTTCTTGAAAGTAGCGAAAAGCCAAGGCAGTGGTCAGTTCAAAGAAAGAAGGGTAGAGCGGTTCAAAGAAGGCGCGCTCTTGCTCCACAAAGTCAATGACGCGTTGCTCAGGAATACATACCCCATTCACGCGAATGCGCTCACGAAAGTCAACCAAATGCGGAGAGGTGTAGAGTCCCACGCGGTAACCTGCGAGTTGCAAGATGGCGGCTAGGGTGTGAGAGGTCGAACCTTTGCCATTAGTACCACCCACATGTATTATTTTGTAGGAACGATGGGGGTGCCCTAAGTGCGCGTCTAAAGCGAGCGTTGTGGAGAGTCCCTCTTTATATGCTCCTGCCCCGACGCTTTGAAACATCGGGGCAGCAGTGAAGAGATAATCTAAGGTTTGTTGATAGTCCATTGCGTTTCTACTTACAACCTTTCGTACACTTAACTAAAGTAAGCACGGAAAGAATTGAAAATTTTATTCAGAATGCTGGGAGAAGGCTTCAAGTTGTCGCTTTCTTTCATTGCTTCAAATGCCTCCTTTTCCTCCTTGGACAGCGTTTCGGGGATGTAGACAGAGATATTGATGACAATGTCACCGCGTCCATAGCCATAACCTTGCACAGCTGGGAGACCCTTACTGCGCAGACGCATACGAGTGCCAGGTTGTGTGCCAGGTTTGATGGTCACGCGGGCTTTTCCTTCGAGCGTAGGCACTTCCACTTGGTCACCCAAGGTTGCTTGGCTCACGGTAAGGAGAAGGTTATAAATCAAATCATTGTCGTCACGGATGAAATGTTCGTGTGGCAACTCCTCGATAAGGACTTGGATGTCGCCAGGTACTCCATTGTGTTTGCCTGCATGGCCTTTACCTTGAAGAGTCAATACCATTCCTTCGGATACACCAGCAGGGATGTCTACTTCGATTACTTCTTCACCAGCCATTACGCCATCACCATGACACTTTTTGCACTTATGTGTCACCACTTTTCCCTCACCATGACAAGTGGGGCAAGCGCTTTGCTGCTGCATCGTGCCGAAGATGGTACGTGCATTGCGAATCACATAGCCGCTACCGTGACAAGTAGAACAAGTTTCTGCATTGTGTCCTGGTTCACTTCCTGAGCCATGACATTCGTTACACTCAACTTGCTTTTTTATCTTGAACTTTTTGGTTACGCCAGTAGCGATTTCTTCGAGAGTGAGTTTGGTTTTCAAACGCAAATCTCCACCGCGGTATTGCTGAGGTCCAGCAGAGGC
>QWCL01000305.1_pt1 | contig 31451 bp, 27 predicted proteins | sample 1972551 | NCBI WGS metagenome assembly QWCL01 (sample SAMN09866709, study PRJNA288562) | Human oral metagenome isolate term2_saliva, whole genome shotgun sequencing... | isolation source: mouth | host: Homo sapiens | place: USA: California
AAAAAGAAACAGAGTGCGCCAAACGAATTTGACACACTCTGTAAAGATTTGAAAGACTAATCTAAGCGATTAGAGTTGGGGACCAGCAGCAACGAGAGCCTTACCAGCTTCGTTGGTGGTGTACTTAGCGAAGTTCTTCACGAAGCGAGCTGCGAGATCCTTAGCTTTTTCTTCCCATTGAGAAGCTTCAGCGTAAGTGTCGCGAGGATCGAGGATTTCAGTAGCAACGCCTTCGAGTTGAGTAGGAATTTCGAAGTTGAAGATGGGGAGCTTCTTGGTAGGAGCAGAGAGGATAGCACCAGAGAGGATGCCGTCGATGATACCGCGAGTGTCCTTGATAGAGATACGCTTGCCAGTACCGTTCCAACCAGTGTTCACGAGATAAGCCTTAGAACCGTTAGCTTCCATTTTCTTCACGAGCTCTTGAGCATACTTAGTGGGGTGGAGTTCGAGGAACGCTTGACCGAAGCATGCAGAGAAAGTGGGAGTAGGCTCAGTGATACCGCGCTCTGTACCTGCGAGTTTAGCAGTGAAGCCAGAGAGGAAGTAGTACTGAGTTTGGTTAGCGTCGAGGATAGAAACGGGAGGCAATACACCGAATGCGTCAGCAGAAAGGAAGATGACGTTCTTAGCAGCAGGAGCAGCAGAAACAGGACGTACGATGTTCTTGATGTGATTGATAGGATAAGTTACGCGAGTGTTTTCAGTCGCAGTCTTATCAGCGAAGTCAATCTTGCCGTTAGCGTCAACGATAACGTTTTCGAGGAGAGCGTTGCGCTTGATAGCAGCGTAGATGTCGGGTTCGCTTTCCTTGTCGAGGTTGATAACCTTAGCGTAGCAACCACCTTCGAAGTTGAAGACACCATTGTCGTCCCAACCGTGTTCGTCGTCACCGATGAGGAGACGCTTAGGATCGGTAGAGAGGGTAGTCTTACCAGTACCAGAAAGACCGAAGAACACAGCAGTGTTTTCGCCGTTGAGGTCGGTGTTAGCAGAGCAGTGCATAGCAGCGATGCCACGGAGGGGGAGGTAGTAGTTCATCATAGAGAACATACCCTTCTTCATTTCACCACCGTACCAAGTGTTGAGGATAACTTGTTCCTTGCTGGTGATGTTGAAAGCTACAACAGTTTCAGAGTTGAGACCGAGTTCCTTGTAGTTTTCGACCTTAGCCTTAGAAGCGTTGTACACCACGAAGTCAGGAGTGAAGTTAGCGAGTTCTTCAGCGCTGGGCTTGATGAACATGTTGGTCACGAAGTGTGCTTGCCAAGCTACTTCAACGATGAAGCGAACAGCAAGACGAGTGTCCTTGTTAGCACCGCAGAAACCGTCAACAACGAAAAGACGCTTGTTAGAAAGTTCCTTCTTGGCAAGATCCTTCACCACTTTCCAAGCCTCTTCAGTCATGGGGTGGTTGTCGTTCTTGTACTCTTCAGAAGTCCACCATACAGTGTCCTTAGAGTTTTCGTCAACAACGATGAACTTGTCCTTAGGTGAGCGACCAGTGTAAACACCAGTCATCACGTTTACAGCGCCGAGTTCGGTTACTTGACCTTTTTCATAACCTTCAAGGGTAGCCTTAGTTTCTTCTTCGAAAAGTTGTTCGTAAGAAGGGTTGTGCACGATTTCGGTAGTACCGAAAATACCATGCTGGGTAAGATCTAATGCCATTGTGATAGATATTAAATAGAATAGATATATTTATTTCCTAGTGGGAAGTGCATAAGTGGCAGTCGTGGCGTCTTTCGTGAATTCGCGCGGTTGTGGTTTGCGCGGTTTTGTGGCTGTGATGTGGTGAGCCTTTCGTTAGAATCGACACACAACTTCGGTCTATGCGTGACAAAATTACGAAAAACTTTTGTGTGCTACCAACATTATCGGCTATTTTCTTTGTTTGAAATGTTGTTTTTCTGATTTTTGAGGAGCATCATTCTTTTTTTATGAGTGGGATATGCAAAAAACTCCCGAATTTCGCCAACACGAAATTGACGAGATTCGGGAGTTGTAGGCTCAACCTATGCTTTGTTGTGAGGAGCAAGAGGGAGATGGGTTAGAATTTGTATCCCAAAGAGAGCATACCTCGATTAAAGTCTTTTGGCGCGAGGTAATAAGAGAATCTCACATCAAGGTGCTTTCCAAGCATCACACCAACGTGAGGAGCTACAAATCCGCTCCACTTGGCTGAAGTTGAGAAATTATCACCTCGGGCGAGAGCGTCATTTGAAACACCGACTGCAACACCTGCCAATGGTGAAATGAAGTTTTCGGGAGACCATCGATAAGTTCCATTGAAACCAAAGAGGAATGATGAAACAGCACTGCTATAGGAAACACCAGAAGAGTAGGGTGCAACGACAGAAGAATAGGGTACGCTTTGCGCAAGAACGGAACCCGAAGTATTCACCTTACGAAGGCTACCTTCTGAAGAAATGGATAGACCGAGTTCTACGTTGCGGATTTTCTCATAAGATGCTTTAACGGAGAAACCCACATATTTGAAGGCTGTGGGGGTGTTACTGACGATTGGCGTGGTGACACCAAGTGTCCATCGAACAGCGCGTTGTGCTTGCAATCCCATAGGAAGGGCTATTGCAGCGACAATGGAAAGTACAAACTTTTTCATTGAGAGAAAATAGAGAGATAATAAAAGGTTTTTCCGCGAAAGGTTTTTCCGCGAAAGGTTTTTCCGCGAAAGGTTTTTCCGCGAAAGGTTTTTCCGCGAAAGGTTTTTCCGCGAAAGGTTTTTCCGCGTTTCCAATGCAAAGATACGAATAAAAGGCGAAATAAACAATACCTATTTATGGTGATTTGTAATATATTATCGTAAGTTCTTGCGACTTGATTATCTGTCTTCACAGAAAGAAAAAAACTCGAAACAGAACTCACTGAGCGTCTGTTTCGAGTGAAATGTTATTGCTGATTAGATGCCAAGTTTGGCGCGGATGGCAGCAGGGATGGCGTTCTTGTTGATGATGATGTTCATCGTCTTGTAGGCTGCATAGGGTTTAGAGATGTACCAGAAGCCTTTATAAGGACCGTATTCACCCCAAGAGTTCTTCATCATAAAGTATTCTTTACCGTGTTGGTCTTTGGCAAGACCATAGATTTGCATGCCGTGGTCGTCGGTGGTTTCCCAAGTGTCGTAACCCTTTTGGCGCATTTCTTGTGTGATGGTCATTTCGCCTTGTCCGTCAGCAGCATTGATTTGCGCACCAGCTTTTTCACCAGTCCAACGAGATTGGTCGCTACCTACGCCTGCACTTGACTTGGTGTTGGGAACAGTGGCAACGCAGCGGTTCTTGCCTGAGCGACGAGAGAAACCGTCTTCGCTGACGTCGGCTCCCCATGCGAAGGTGTAGCCATTGCGCACTGCACTCTCCATCACTTCCATAAGTTCGTTGATGGGGAGGTTGTAGCTAGGAGCCCAACGCCAGTTGTCTTGCACTTCGATGATGAAGGGTTTGTAGAAAGGAACGTGGGTGAAAGAAGCTAAGCTGACGTAGTCGGAAGGATTGAGTTTGAGATAATCCTTGACATAAGATTGGGGAGTGTATTCCTTGCCGTCTACTTTGAAAGTCTTGGGATATTCTCCGAAATAGCCATCGAGCATTTGTTGCACGGTTTTCTTCCAAACGGGATTGATGGTCTTCTTTTCTTTGTCGGTGGACACGCTCTTGACAAAGGCTTCGATGCCAGGCCAGAATTGACGGAAGTTGAAGAGGCTATCGCCATAGGGGAGGTTGGGGTAGGGCATAGTGCCTTCGGGAGCAAGTCCGTAGTGCTCCATGGCGTAGATGGCATCGTAGAAAGAGCCGCCTTGTGAGAAACTTGCGTCACCGTGAGTGCGGACGTTGCGGTCGGCACGGTCTACATAGGTGTGGGACACCAAGAAGGATTCGCAGAGATCGAGGTTTTCGGCTTTGAGTTGAGGATTCTTTTTCAACGCTTCGCTCTCGAGGAATGCCAAAGAAGAATATGCCCAGCAGGTACCAGAGTTGTTTTGGTTTTTGATGCTTGTGACGGGGTTAGCCACAACGGTGGTGAACACGAGGGTGTCTTTGGGAAGACCTTTCTTTTTGGGAGCTGCTTGCACTGCACCAGCCAAAGCTAGACCTGCAAGAGCGAGGGTGAAGAATTGCTTCATAAATGTATATTTTGAGAGTTTATAAATGCTTGTGATGACTGCGAAGTGGAGAATTTTCTTACGTGAGAGAAATTTTTATGTCAGAGAGAGATTTTCTTACGCGAAAGAGAGGTTTCAAAGTGGAGATAATTCCTCCGTGGGAAGATTTAGGCGAGTCCTTCGAGGAAGGCTTCTACGTCTTTGGCGTGGTAAGGCACGAGTTTATCTCCAAGGAATCGGCAACCGGTTTCAGTGATGAGTACATCGTCTTCGATGCGGATGCCTCCGAAGTCTTTGAACTTTTCGATTTCGTCAAAGTTGAGGAATTGTGCGTTGGTGCCTTCTTTGCGCCAGAGGTCGATGAGGTCGGGGATGAAATAGATGCCGGGTTCGTCAGTGACTACGTGACCAGCTTGGAGTTCGCGACCGAAGCGCAGACTTGCAAGTCCGAATTGAGAAGAAGGACGAGTTACGGCGTCATAACCGACATTGATTTGTCCGAGGGCTTCCATATCGTGAACGTCCATTCCCATAGCGTGTCCTAGTCCGTGGGGGAGGAAGAGGGCGTGAGCTCCAGCGGCTACGGCTTCGTCGACGTCGCCTTTCATCAATCCGAGGGCTTTGAGACGCTCTGTCATGAGACGACACACTGCGAGGTGCACATCGAGATAGCGCACTCCGGGTTTTGCGACTTGCAAAGCGAGATCGTGACAATCGACTACGATGTCGTAGATGTCGCGCTGACGCTGGGTGAATTTTCCTGTGACGGGGGTGGTGCGGGTGTTATCAGAACAGTAGTGTTCGCGGGTTTCACATCCTGCATCTACCAAAAGTAGGCGTCCACCTCCCAAGACTGCTTGTGAGGGAAATCCGTGCAACACTTCTCCGTGCATGGAGACGATGCTGGGGAAGGAGACTTGGCTTCCGAAAGAGGCGGCGATGCCGTCGAGGGCACCTGCAATTTGGGCTTCTGTGACTCCCTTTTGCACTGCCATTCGCATGGCTGTGGTGTGCATTTTGTAGCCAATGGCAGCAGCGCGGTCGAGTTCGGCTACTTCTTCTGCGCTCTTGATGTTGCGAAGGGTGACTACGGCATCAATGAGGGTTTGACTGGCAGCAGCGCGCTGTTGGTTGGGATGAATTCCACTCAAATCCATAAGTTGAATCATCAAATCGTGGCGATAGGGTGGGAGGAAATGGAGTTGTCTTCCCTGCGCTTTGGTTTGTGCGAAGACTTCTTGCAACGCGCTCATTGGAGCTGTGTGGGGAATGCCGCATTCGGTTGCCATGTCAGCAACAGAGGGCACGGCTCCCGTCCAGATGACGTCATCGATATCGATGTCGTTGCCGACGAGTGTTTCTTTTCCGCTTTCGCAGTCGATGACAAGTGCAAGTCCATCGCGGTGTTGCCCGGTGAAATAGAGGAAAGAACTATCTTGACGAAACTTATAGGGGTTGTTGGGGAAGTTGCAAGGGCTATCGTTATTCCCAAAGAGCACGATGACTCCGCTGCCTACCAATTGGCGCAGACGGCTGCGGCGCTCCGTGTATGTGGCTGTTGAAAAGAGCATAAGCGCAGATTATTAAATGATTATTTCGGCAAATATACGCTTTTTCCGTGGGAATCGTGTGTTGAATTCGTGATAATCGTGTACCTTTGCACAAATTTTAATACACAAGAACGACAGATGTTGCGCGGCACTGAGTTGTACGCCTGATTTTGTCGAAAAAACGAGGTATAGAGTTATGGCACAAACAGGATTAGTGTTAGAAGGAGGTGGAATGCGCGGTGTATTTACCGCAGGCGTTTTGGACTATATGCTCGACAACGGCATCACCTTTTCTTATGGCATCGGGGTTTCGGCTGGTGCGTGCCACGCGATGTCTTATTTGAGCAAACAGCGAGACAGAGCACGCAAGGTTTCTATTGATATGTTGGAGAAATATCAATATATCAGTTGGAAACATTTGTGGAAAATGCACACGATTTTCGACCAAGAGGTTTTATATGATCGGATGGTGAATGAGATTTTGCCTTTCGACTACGATACTTGTTTTGCTAATCCGATGCGTTTTGAGATTGTGACGACCAATTGTTTGACTGGACGCGCAGAATATCACACTGAAACGTCGTGCAACAATCGTTTGCTCAATCTGTGTAAAGCCTCTAGTTCGTTGCCTTTTGTGGCTCCCATTGCGGTGGTGGACGGTGTGCCGATGCTCGATGGCGGTATCACGGATCCGATTCCCATAGAACGCTCCATCGAACAGGGATGTTGCAACAACATTGTGGTGCTGACGCGCAACCGTGGTTATCGTGACTCGGGAAGTGACTATCGTATGCCGAGATTTGTTTACAAGAAATATCCGCGACTTCGTGTTGCGCTCTCACACATTAAAAAGGTTTACAATGGAAAGATTGAACTCGTGGAACGTCTTGAGGAATCGGGACGTGTGCTTGCCATTCGTCCTGAACGTCCGTTGGAAGTAGACCGTTTTGGCACGCGCACTGACCGACTGCAAGCTCTCTACGAGGAAGGATATGCTTGCGCAGAACAGGTGTTGACTTCTAATTTTGGAAAATCTTTCTTGTGATTTCTTCTAGTTTTGGGAAGTTTGCATATAACTCTCTTCTGATTTTGGGAAATACTCTCACAACTCTCTTCTGACTGCGGGAAATTCTCTTACAACTCTCTTTTGATTTTGGGAAATCCTCTTAAAGACTCCCATTCTTACTCATTTTCTTATGATGCACACGCTTCATCTTTTCAATCCGTGGCACGACGAAGCACTGGCTGCCAATGTGCAATACTATTCTCCGAGTTTAGCTGGGAGAAAGTTGGCTTGCGCGCTGTCGGAATTACCGCGCGTTTGGGGGAAAGAAGAGGACGAATGTTTGAAGATTCCAGAATCGGGACGCGTGAAAGACTTGGTTCCTCCTGACTGGTCGAAGATTCAGCACATTGCACTCATGTGGTGGAGATATTCCAACGTCTTGGAGCACCAGAATCGTTGTTGCCCACAGAGGAACAGCTTCGCGTGATGCGTCATTTGAGTAGTCGTGTCAATGTCTCCGAGTTGTTAGCAAAAGACAGCGAACATCTTCTCCAAACTCATAGAGGAATTACCCCTTTTAGTAGCACTTTCTGTCGTTCTATGGAGGAAGTCACAGCCGCTCTCGAGCCGTTGAAAGGTCGCGCTATGTTGAAAAGTCCGTGGAGCAGCAGCGGACGCGGTGTGTTTCCTATTAAAGGTACGCTAGATCCAGTGGCAGAAGCTCGTGTGCAAAAGATTTTACAGCAACAAGGTGGCATCGAAGTACAATCCCTTCACGAGGTATTGGGGAATTTTGCCTTTGAATATCACGCTCTTCCTGATGGAACGGTGGAATATGACGGACTTTCTCTCTTCCACGCAGCACCAGGTGGAGCATATTTGGGAAATCTTGTGGCACATCCTCAGAAGATGGAGCGCGAACTCTGTCGTTGGATGGCACCTCACGCAGTGGAATGGGGGATTTCTGGGGAAAATCTTCCGCAACTCTTACATCAACTTCGCTCAATCCTTGCAGAACTACTCGCAAAATGGTTGCAAGCGCGCTATGTGGGTCCGCTCGGAGTGGACTTGCTCATCACCCCTACCGGAATTCATCCTTGTGTGGAAATCAATCTGCGACGCACCATGGGACACGTGGCGGTGGCTCTAGGGAAACAACAAACTCCTGACGCTCCTCTCCAACTTCTGCAAATTTCTCTCGAAGGTTGGCAACTTATTCCGCTCTCTTCTCCTGAGTCTTTGGGATAATCCCCAATCGGTTATTAAACCGTTATAATGCAGGATAATCCATTTCTCTTCCAAGACAATCCCGCACAAACGCAAAACGCTATAACAATCCCCCACAAATCCTTGTTGGTTTGTGGGGGATTGTTTCTTTTGTTAGACCAGACAAGCGAGGTGCTTATTTGCGCTTCTTAGACTTCTTTGCCTTCTTCGCAGCCTTCTTGCCTTTGCCAGATGCCGAAGCTGACTTACCAGAAGATTTTGCGCGCTTGTTCGCCTTCTTCTTACCAAAGCGTTCGGGAGTGAGTCCACGTTGCGACTGCAACACACTGCGCGCAGCACTCGACTGACTGTCGAAAGTCATCAAACTGTCTTCTTCGATAATCGAAAAATCTAGCTGACGACGTTCCATATTGGCGCGCTCCACACGGAAACGCACTTTGTCACCGAGATTGTAGACTCTTCGCGTGCGACGTGTATTTGATGCTCGCGCGCTCCGCGGTTGAAGCTATCAATTCTCGCTCAGAACAATGCTCACAGAGTTCCTCATATTTCTTTGCACTCACAGAGCGACCACCTTCTGCATATTTTGCCAGCAGACGATGCACCATCAAGTCGGGATAACGGCGAATGGGAGAGGTGAAATGCGTGTAATAGCGGAACATCAGACCATAGTGACCTATGTTGTGCACCGAATAGCGCGCTTTCATCATCGCACGAAGCGCCACCATCTCCACCACGTGTTCCTCTTTCTTGCCTTTCACGTCAGCAAGCAAGTTGTTGAGGCTCTTTTTCTTGCCTTTCACGTCAGCAAGCAAGTTGTTGAGGCTCTTGGAAACGTCTGTTTTTGAACCTTCGGTGCGTACCTTGTACCCAAATTTTGCCACAAATCCGCGAAGTTTTTCCATCTTCTCGGCATCTGGCACATCGTGGATACGATAAGGCAACACCTTGGGTTGCTTTCCCTTCGGCACAATCGCCACCTTTTCAGCCACAGTGCGATTTGCCAAGAGCATAAATTCCTCCACAAGTTTGTTGGCGTCCTTCGCAATCTTGACATAAGTAGCTGTGGGATGTCCTTTTTCATCAATTTCAAAGCGCACCTCGGGACGATCAAAACCAATGGAACCGCCTTTGAAACGCTTAGCGCGCAACTGTTTTGCAAAATAGTCGAGTTGCAATATCTCTGCCGCCCATTCTCCCTGTGGATTTTCCTTCGATCCGTCTACTTCGGGATGTTCGCCAGGAAGTGCCAAATCATCGGGAGAAGCCTGTCCGTTGCGCTCAATGATGGTTTGCGCCTCTTCGTAGGTGAAACGGCGGTCGCTGCAAATCACGGTTTTAGCAATATCTGCGCGCAACACTTCCGCTTCGTTGTTCATCTCGAAAATCACTGAATAAGCCAGTTTCTCTTCGTTAGGACGCAGCGAACAAATGAAATTGCACAAACGTTCGGGGAGCATCGGTATGGTGCGGTCCACCAAATAGACACTCGTAGCACGACTCAAAGCCTCTTGGTCTATCACGCCATCTTCGAGCACATAGTGACTCACGTCGGCAATGTGCACTCCCACTTGCCACACATTGTCTGAAAGACGGCGAATGGAGAGTGCATCGTCAAAGTCTTTCGCATCGCGCGGGTCGATGGTGAAAGTAGGAATTTCACGAAAATCCTCGCGTTTAGCGATTTCTTCTTCCGTAATGCCCGGGTGGAGTTTGTCGGCAGCACGTTCCACATTTTCGGGATAGGTGTAGGGGAGTCCATATTCCGCCAAAATAGCGTGCATCTCCGTGTCGTTTTCGCCCTCTTGTCCGAGCACGTCCACAACTTCTCCGCGCGGACTCTTGGTGTCATCCGGCCAATCCACGATTTTCACAATCGCTTTGTCGCCCGTCTTTCCGCCGTGGAGCAAATCGCCAGGAATGAAAATGTCAGCACCGATTTGTCGTTCAGTGAGCAAGAAACCATAGCGGTCGTGTTCCACGTGAAGACGTCCCACGAAGGTGTCTTTTGCACGGCGAATGATTTCCACCACTTCTGCCTCTTGCGTGTGACTGCGACGACGCGCCACCATCGACACGCGCACCACATCACCATCGAGAGCGTGGTGAGCATTGAGTTCCGTCACGAGGAGTTCTTTTCCGCCATCGTTAGGCACAAACACATTGTGTCCGTTGCGCTTGCGGCGAAAAACCCCTTCAATGAGTTGAGCTGCGCGTTCAGCATGACGATAATTTCCTCTCTGATCGGTGGAGAGAAAATCGTCTAACACGAGTTCTTTGAGCACATCGAGCACAAGCATCTTTGCATTTCTTGGTGAGGCGCTTGGTCGTCTTTTTTGACATAATGTAAGACGTTAAATGTTATAGATCTGTGCTAGTGCCTGGAGAAAAGGCGCATTTACAGTGTGATTTGTTCCACCTTCACGTCTGTATCGGGCATAAAGATGGTGGCACTCTCACGAAACTTCTTGGGCTCTTCTGTGGTGAGAAATTCCACCTTACCATTTTTTGCCAAACGCGTTTCCATTTCGGGATGACGCTGCAAATAGTCGCACAGTGAATGCGCCACATAGTCGCCTTGCGGCACAACGGTGATGCCACGCGGCACATGGCGAAGGATAGCAGGAAGCAGGAGAGGGTAGTGCGTGCAACCCAGCACCAAAGTGTCGATGTCGGGGTCGATGCGCAATATCTCTTCGATGCGTTTCTTCACGAAATAGTCGGCTCCGGGACTGTCAAATTCCCCATACTCCACCAGCGGCACCCACATCGGACAAGCCAAACCAGTGACGGTGACGTCGGGGAAGAATTTTTCTATCTCCAAATCATAACTTCTAGAACGAATCGTTCCTTGCGTTGCCATAATCCCCACATGTCGAGAGTGGGTGATGTCGCCCAAAGCCTCAACCGTGGGACGAATGACTCCTAACACGCGTTTGTCGGGAGCGAGCGTGGGGAGGTCGTTTTGCTGAATGGAACGCAATGCCTTTGCAGAAGCGGTGTTGCACGCCAAAATCACAAGTTCGCAACCGCGATTGAAGAGTTCGCGCACAGCTTCTAAAGTGTAGCGATAGACCACATCGAACGAGCGCGAGCCATAGGGGGCACGTGCATTGTCGCCCAGATAGAGATAATCATATTGGGGCAAAAGTTGGCGCACTTGTCGCAATATCGACAGTCCACCATATCCTGAGTCGAAAACACCAATCACGAGGTTAGACGTTAGAGGTTAGACGTTAGAGGTTAGACGTTAGAGATTAGACGTTAGTGGTTAGAGGTTAGACGTTAGAGGTTAGACGTTAGAGGTTCTAGGGGCTCTAGAGCTTCTAGTTCTAACGTCTAATCTCTAACGTCTAACCTCTAATTTCTCCTTCACAAAGGCAGTGGCATCTTCGCAGAGCGCAGGATTGAGATAAGGCAGCGCCTTGACATCTTCATCGAAGATAAAATCATATTTGCGCTCAGCACCCACCACGCGAATGGCAGCATCCACCTTATCCTCGATGGGTTGCATCAATTCAAGTTCAGCCTTTCGAAGCAACTCCTCCGCTTGTTTGCCGCGAAGACTATCGAGTTGTGTGCGCGCCATTTTGAGTTCTGGCAACTGCGCCAAAATAGCAGCACGACTGATGCGACCATAACGTGCAGCACTAGCCACATTTGCCTGCTCAACCACAGCATTTTGTGCCATCGTTGGGAGAGCCACCACAGCAAAAACAAAGAGAAGAAAAGAGAAAATACGATTCATGAGCTGTTTGTTTTGTTTACCTTATACTGCAAAGGTACTTTATTTTGCTAATGCGCGCACGAAAATCCAGGTAAAACTTGTGAGAAGCCACTCAATTTTGTACTTTTGTATCGTGTTCGCAACAATTTTGTTGTAACTCCTTCAGTTTATCCTTCATCACAACTCGAAAGGCTCTACTGAAAACCCTAATTTATTTACTTTACTAACTCCACTATTTTCTACTATGGCTACTATCAACGCCTTGTTCGAATTTGCTTCTCGCATTCTCCTTTGTCTCGAACGTCATTTCTACACTTATCTTCGCATTGCCATCTTCATTGTTATGGCTTGGATTGGAGGTCTCAAAGTGTGTCAATATGAAGCAGACGGCATCGTGCCCTTCGTTTCCAACAGTCCCTTTATGAGCTTCCTCTACAACCAAGAAAATGGTACATATGCTTTCTCTATCGGTCTTGGGTTGATGATTTGCACCATCGGCACCCTCGTACTCCTCGGCATCTGGTTGCCACGCGTGGGTATGCTCGGCGGATTGCTCACCTTCGGTATGAGCATCGTCACCCTCTCGTTCCTCATCACCACCCCCGAATGCTGGGTGCCTAACCTTGCAGATGGCAACACCTATGCTCACGAAGGTCTTCCCTATTTCGTAGGTAGCCACGGTTTCCCAATGCTTTCTGGTGCTGGTCGTCTTGTTATCAAAGACATCATCATGAGCGCAGGCGGTCTTCTCGTTGCTGCTGAAGCTGCACGTAGATTCATGGCTACGCTCCGCAAATAAACACAATACAACAACTCAACAAAAACTGACTTATGAACTCTTTTGAAAAAGGCGTAGTGTTCGCTCCCTCCACCGTGGTGGACTATTCCGCAGGAAACGTGGTTTCTCGTGAAATCCTTCGCAACAACGCAGGCACACTCACTCTCTTTGCCTTCGACGCTGGTCAAGGTCTTTCTGAACACACAGCTCCTTTCGATGCCACTGTCACCATTCTCGATGGAGAAGCCGAAATCACCATCGGCGGAGTGGTGCACCATCCCAAAGCCGGCGAAATGCTCATCATGCCTGCTGGAGTGCCTCACGCACTGCAAGCGGTGCAGCGTTTCAAGATGCTCCTCACGATGATTCGTGGCTAAGACGTCAGATCATTCTCTCAAAAATTGCTTTTTCTTTATACGATGCCCCATCAGCGCAAGTCGTTGGTGGGGTATTTTTGTGCGCTATCACACGCTATCAACCGCCAAGACTTACCACGATTGCACAACCCTCTAATACTATATGGGTTGAAACAGGGGAAAAGAGTGAAAAATCCGCGAAAAACTGCACTATTCTTTTTGGATACCTTTATTTTGCTTTCTGAAGTGAGCAAAATACAAAAAACAAGTTCTCAAAGAAAATAAACCTAGAGAGAGTTTCTCATTCGCCTCATCTCCGAAAATGCGCAAATGCTCCCCACTTACGCGTCTTACGTACGTGCGTGCGCGCGCCTTCCAACAGCGATGTTGATTTTTTGCTGTCACAAGTGTCACACTCTCCCTTTCTTCGTCCTCTTGTATTGGACTTCTTCTCGCACTTTCTCACCATCGCTTCTTCCGTTCCGACATTGACCAACAAACGATACGTTGTTTTCAACAAAACGATACGTTGTTTTCTATAAAACGACACGTCGTTTTGCATCAAATGACACGTCGTTTTTCATCAAACATCACGTCTTTTTCCCTTTTATTTGAACGCATACCGCACATATTTCCAAATGAATGTTATAAAGACATCGCAAACTGTTGTCCCATAGTGTTTTACGATGAACCCTGTGACACTTGTGACAGCAAAAAAGTAAAAACTCATGTGATGCGCGCGCGTGCGCGCACGCGAGAGGCTGTATTTAATATTTGTTTAAGGTACAATTTTCTACAAAAAAAGATTGCTGTCCGATAAACCGAGAATGGAAATCGCTTATCTAGTTTACCGGACAGCAAAGAGCGGGGGACTACAAATTATTTGATGCCCTTGAGTTCAATTTTGAAAATCAAAGTAGAGTAGGGAGGAATGCCGCGAGTGCCGCGTTCGCCATAAGCGATTTCGTAAGGTAAGCATACTTCATATTCTGCACCGACTTTCATCAACTTCACAGCTTCAGACCAACCTTTGATTACTTGGTTCACAGCAAACGTAGCAGTTTCTCCACGCTTGTAGCTGCTGTCGAACACTGTGCCATCCACGAGCTTTCCTTCATAGTGCACTTCCACTTCAGAAGTGTCGGTAGGCATTACACCATCGCCTTCCTTGATTACTTTGTAGAGCAAACCAGATGCGGTGGATTTCACACCCTTTTGTTTGGCATAGTTCTTCAAGAAATCAGCATTGCGCGTCTTAAGTTGTTGCGTGTGGTAGTCGTATTGTTGTTGCTCAATCTTGGTGGCAGAATCTGCAGAAAGGCTGTTGGTCTTCAACAAACCTTCAGTGAGTCCTTTGAGGAAGACGGTAGCATCAACATAAGTGGTGTCGCCCTTGCCGGTGGCTTGTTGGTTCATGCTTTGCACGATTTGAGGCATTTGCTTCTTGATGTCGATAGAAGCCAACAATGCACGGAGTTTTGCAGCTTCATCGGCAGAAACTTCTTTGCTGAGTCCTTCCACAAAGTCCTTGATGTGGGCAGAATCCACGCCAGAACGTTGCGCAAGAAATTGTGCCAAACTAGCAGACTGCGCCACACCAGCAGCGTAAGAGAATTCAGCGGGGCTTACGGGCTTCACCATCACGGGTTGCGCCACTTTCTTGTTGTTTTTCTTTGTTTTCTTTGCAGCAAATGCAGAGAAAGAGAGGGTAGCGGCGAGTGCTACTACGAGCATAGAACGAAATTTCATTTGTATTGAGTTTCTATGTTTTACAATAGTCAAAAACGGACACAGAGGAAACAGAGTTTAGTCCGTTTCCTCTGTGTGTCATATTTTGTAGCAAATTGACTTACATACCCATTTGCATCTGAGGAGCTTCTGGTTGTGCAGGAGCATCAGACACACTCACGAGTTTGATTTTGAAAACCAACGCAGAGTAAGGAGGGATAGGACCTTGTTCTTGATCCCCATAAGCGAGATTCCAAGGAATGTAAACTTCCCATTCGCTACCCACCTTCATGTTGGTCAAAGCGATGGTCCAACCCTTGATGACTTGGTTGGCAGGGAATTTCACCGTTTTATCTTGTGAAGAGTCAAACACCTTGCCATCGATAAGGCGACCTTCGTAGCTCACTTCGCACACTTGTGTTGCTTTGGGAGTGGCACCATTACCAGCTTTGATTTCCTTGTAGTATACACCACCAGGAAGTGCCTTCACTCCAGCAGTTTTTGCAATTTTAGCGATGAAAGCTTCGTTCTTCTTCTTGGCAGCACCATAGAGCTTTTCGTTGGCCTTTCTAGACATCATTTGCAACTTCTGTTGCATGTATACGCTTGCTTGTTGACGATGGAGCGTATCCTTGCCAATCACGAGTGCACTCACGTTGTTTTTGCCGTCTACCATACCTGCGAGAACATTCTTCGCACTGAGGTGCTTGGTGCTATCGCCAGCAAACACTTGACCTTCTACTTGAGGGAAGAGACGGGTCTTGAGCTGAATACCGCTTTGCATACCGAGTTGATAAGCGAGTGCTTTCTTATCGTCTGCAGTGTTCATACCTTCTTTCATACCTTTGAAGAATGCATCTACAAAAGCAGAATCACTACCTGCCTGCATAAGGTAGTCTTTGATTTGTTCGGGAGTGGGAGATTGTGAAAGACCCACAGCGTAAGACAAGCTGTCTACCTCGTCTTTCAAATTTCCAGTAGGGGTGGATTCATGTTTACCACCACCGCAAGCACTGAAAAGTGCAGTTGCTGCCACGAGGGCGCAGAAGAGTACTTTTTTCATTATAATTGTATTGTTTTTATCGTGGGAGGATGTTGTTTGTCTGCTTCACCTTTGCTGTTGTGTGACTAGGCGAGGTGGAGAGCGGACTGTGAACTAGACTTATTCGTTGATGCCGAGCAATTCAACGTCGAACACCAAAGCTGCGTAGGGAGGAATGGCACCGCCTGCACCTTGAGCTCCATAAGCCAAAGTGTAAGGAATGAAGAAACGGAACTTTGCTCCGAGACTCATAAGTTGCAAACCTTCTGTCCATCCCTTGATGACGCCTTGGAGGGGGAAAGAGGTGGGCTCTCCGCGTTGATAGCTGCTATCGAACACGGTGCCATCGATCAAACGTCCTTCATAGTGGCAGCGCACGCTGTCGGTGGCTACGGGCTTTTGACCAATAGCTTCAGTGAGGACTTCGTATTGCAAACCAGATGCTGTGGTGGTGACGCCATCGCGCTTGGCATTTTCTGCGAGGAATTTCTCACCAGCTTCACGCACTTCGCGACCAGCAATTTCTTGCTGTTCTTTCATAAATTCTTGCACCATACCTTGTGCTTGCACTTCTGTCATTTCTGCTTTTTCGCCTTTGAGCACTTGTTCTACGGCGCGAGTAAATTCTGCGGTAACAAGACCGTCGATGTTCATACCCTTGAGATTATGACCGATGAGAAGGCCGAGGGCGTAAGAGAGTTTTTCCATAAAAGGGATTACTATTATTGCTGTTGTTGAATTTCTAAATTATGATTGATGTTGCCTGACTTGCCTTCTCTTGCGCTAAATGCGAAGATGGTGTACAAATAAGGCTACATTTTGAAACGCAAAAGTAATCATTTCGTTTCGTTTGAACGAACAACGCGCTTCTTTTTTGCTTTATCCACAAATAATCTGCGATTTATTGTGCTTTTTCGACCTTATTGTGGTGAACGAGCACTGGATTTGTCGCACTTCTATATTGAAAGTACACGAATTTGTCGCACTTAGGTTTTGAAAGTTCACAAGACGTTGCTCAATCACGATGCAGTTCTGTCGGACTCATCACCACAAGCCGCTGGTGCGTTCGGATGGTTGCAAGAGGTTGTTGCGGCATTGTAGAAATGCTGCACGATTAAGCCGGCGAGCGTGAAACCAAACATCGCAGTGATGTGCGACATGGTGCCATTGATTTGCGCCTTGCGGTCGTTCCAGTTGTGAGAAAGCAGTTCTTCGCGACCTTCTTGCGCATCTGTGCTCTCTGCGATGGTGGGTTCGTAGCCGTCTATCTCGGCTTCTCCCAAATTGGGTAGCACTTCATCGCTATAGACGCAGAGGAATTTCTTGGCAGGTCGCTCTTTTTGGTGCTTCATCTTCTTGCGCAAGGCTCTTCCCAACGGACATCCGCGCACTTTCATGAATTCTGCCACTTGAATGCGCGTGGGATCCATTTTCAAAGCTGCGCCCATGGAGGAGAAGAGTAGGGCATTAGTGCGACTGGCGGTGAGGAGAAGATGCGCTTTTTCTGCAAGAGAATCGATGGCGTCGATGATGACATCATATTCGTGCAACTTGAAACTCTCTGCATTTTCAGCATTATAAATGTCTTGCACGGCGGTGATTTCGGCAGAAGGATTGATGGAAAGTAGTCGCTGACGCAACACTTCCACCTTCACTTGTCCGACGGTGTCGATTGTAGCCATGAGCTGACGGTTTACATTGCTGATGTTTACGCGGTCAGAATCGACAATGGTGAGGTGTTTCACGCCGGAACGCACGAGACTTTCGGCGCACCAACTGCCTACTCCTCCCACGCCGAAGAGAATGACGCGGATTTGATGCAGTTGCTGAAGGGGGGCATCTCCCATCAATAGACGGGAGCGGTGAAATATCTGTTGTTCTTGTGTGGGTGTGGACATAGATGCTAAAAGAAACGAAGACGATGCGGTCTTGATGATAAGGAGGATGAGAAAGAGATGAAACAGAAAGAAATAGAAAGAGGATGAAAAGAGGATGAAATGAAAAGAGAATGAAACGAACTAAAACGGAAAAAGGGACTTTCTCCGAAGAGAAAGTCCACTATATAGAAGTTGCAAATCAGTTTACTGTGATTTCATCGACGAAGAGGAAGGCGGGTTTACCAGCTGCATCCTCGTGCCATGCAGGAATGCTAGGTTCGGGTTGTGCCACGATTTTGAGCAATCTTGCTGAGGTGGGTGCGAAATCATATACGTGTCGGTGGATGCCATTCTTGTCGGCTTGGGTAAGTGGTGCGAAATCTTTGGCAACAACTACCTGCCACGTCTTACCTCCATCCATAGAAACTGAAATTTCTACGCGACGAGCATCATAAATCCAGTCACCTTTCTCCACACAGGTGTTGAAACCAACTTGACTGATGGTGGTGTTTTCTCCCAAATCAATGATGGCTTCCATAGGTTTGTTGAGAAATCCAATCCAACGACTTGAGTTGTAGCTCGTGTTGCTTGCCACAAGACCGTCTACCAACACCTTTGCTCCAGCAAATGTGTAGCTGGGGTGAGGTTCATTGACCAAAATGATGTTGCGCGCGGTTGACTTAGAGAAGTGGAAGTCTTCTTTTTCAACGTGACTCGCTTCATAACGTTTTGGAGCTCCTTCTTGTTGTCCAGGCACTTCGTGGAAAGCAATGGCACGGAAACGAACATCGCTCTTGAAATCTAAAGGCTGAGTGTAGCGCGTGCTTTGTTGTGTGGGAGTCGAGCCGTCGAGTGTATAATAGATGGCGTCGTTAGGTTCATTCACTTGGAGAGTTGCCCGTATACCTCCACCATCGATGGAAGAGTAATTAGGCATAATGTCGTAGTAGTGCTTGGCGAAATTGTAGTTTTTCTCACCATAGAGTGCGAAAAGTTGAGGCAAACGCTTCAAAAACTCTGAATATTTGCGCGTGCCTTGCTGACACCACTGAATTTCTGCCAAAGCAGCCAAACGAGGCAATGCCATATATTCTGTTTGACGATGCGTCTTGAAGTATTCTGACCACAAATTAGCTTGCACTCCCAAGATGTGCTTTGCTTCTTCGGGTTTCAGCACCGCAGGCATAGGTTCGTAGCTGTACACACGTTCGAGGGGCAAATATCCACCAATCGCTAAAGGCTCTTGACTAGCATCTTTTGCTTGATAGTAGTCGAAATAGAGATAAGTATTGGGCGACATCACCACGTCGTGGCCGCTTTGTGCTGCCTCGATTCCTCCTGTTTCTCCACGCCAAGACATCACTGTTGCAGTGGGAGAAAGACCTCCTTCAAGGATTTCGTCCCAACCGATGATGCGTTTGCCATAGCGAGCCAACGTCTTTTCTGCATAACGAATGACGTAGCTTTGCAATCTTTCTTCGGCTGTGTGCTTACCTTCGGCTTGAAGTTGATTTTTCTGAATGAAACTTTGGCACTTGGGACAAGTTTTCCAGCGTGTTTTGGGACATTCGTCACCTCCGATGTGGAAATACTTTCCAGGGAAGAGTTGCGCAACTTCTCCCAAAACTTTGTCAATAAACGCATAAGTTTTGGGATTACCAGCGCAAAGCACATCACTACTTACGCCCCAAATCTGTCCCACTTCGTAAGGACCACCTGTACAACCCATTTCGGGATATGCAGCAAGCGCTGCCAACATATGACCAGGGAGGTCGATTTCGGGGATAATTTCGATGTTGCGATCAGCAGCATAGGCAATGATATCTTTACACTGCGCTTGAGTGTAGAACCCTCCGTGAGGTTTTCCATCATATTTCCCAGTGTTCTTGCCAATGACGGTGGCAGCACGATGACTACCCACTTTGGTGAGCTCGGGTAATTGCTTAATTTCGATGCGCCAACCTTGGTCATCTGTCAAATGCCAGTGAAAACGGTTGATGCCGTGCAAAGCAATCATATCAATGAAGCGTTTCACACTGTCGGGAGTGGCATAATGACGCGCCACATCGAGCATCGTGCCACGATAGGCAAAGCGCGGAGCATCGTTGATTTCCACACCGGGCAAAGCGATTCTACCATTTTTTGACATATATGCACGCTCCTTTTCACTGAGGTGGGGGAGTGATTTGCGCAAAGTTTGGATGCCATAGAACGCACCAGCCTTAGTGCTCGCAGCAATGCTCACTATTGCGCTGTCGATGCGCAAACGATAACCTTCGGATGCGAAATCTTTTTCTGCACTGCTCAACACAATGGCAGGAGTTTTTCCACGTTTTGTTGCGATGGACAAAGTTAGTCCTGTGCGATCAGCCACGAACTCTTGTAGCAACTTCGCGTTTTTCTGATCGTTAGCCGACTTTCCGCACACAATACGTGTTTGTGGAGTCAGTGTAAACGTGCCCCATTGTTGTTGCAGCGTCACCTTTTGAGGAAGCGGCACAACATTATACGAGGCTTTGGGTACACTTTGCGCTGCCAAGGTGAGAGAAAATCCACTCAACAAGCAAGCACTTGCTATGTTCTTAATGAAATTCATGATATAAAGAATTGATTAGTGCTACAAAGATACGACTTTTTTGCACATATCCCACATTTTTCAGCCACCTATCAGCCCATGCTATAAGTATGCACGCTTGCTCCTTGAGCAGAAGGCAAATAGTTGATGCCCCACCAACACATCTGCAACAGCACAAAAGAAACAATCAATCCCCAAAGTGCCGCACGACGATAACGATCTGCGCGCAAACGCACATGGATATACGCCAAATAAGCAAACCAAGTGGCAGCTGCCCAAGTTTCTTTCGGGTCCCAAGCCCAGTAATGTCCCCAAGCCTCTTTCGCCCAGAGTGCACCAAACAAGATGCCGACAGTCATAAATGCCCAACCAACATGCACTAAGTTGTCGCAAATGTCGAGTTCATGTTCGGTTATTTCGCTCTTTTTGAACCACAACAGGTAGGCTGCCATCAATGCCGCTGCACCGAGCATGGCATAAGCAAACATATAGACAATAACGTGCGGAGCAAACCATGGACTTTGCAGCGCAGGCATCAGCGTTTTGTTGTGTATCTCGGGATTTACCAAGTTGATGGTGGTGAACACTCCAGCCAACAACGTGCTGAAAGCGAGTATCCATGGATAGCGCCAACGAGAATAAATAATCAAGCCTGCTGTGGGAAGAAAGAACGCATACCACAAACGCGTTTCGCCCATAGTGCGGAGAGGAGGACGCTCAAGCGAGAACCACATACCGAGAATGAAAGCGAAATAGACGAGAAGTCCCGCAACGGTAAACAAATAAGTGGGAATGGGACGCTTCTTCCAAGCTGTCCACGCACCACCCAACCACAACAACAAGGCGGGAAGTGCAAAATATATAAAGGAATTCCAAGTCATAACAAGAGAATTTTGAGAAAAGAGCTACCCAACGCTGGATGCAAACGCACTAGAAACACATTTGATAGAAACATATTTGCGACAAACAATCTAGAAACACTTTTGACGCAAACAATCTAGATAAACATTTGAGACGACGCGCTAGCGAATAGCATTGTTGGGGAGCCAGATACTGATATGCGCCGCACGCTATACTCAAAGGGTTTAGCGGCGCTTTTGTGCTACGATGAAAATGAGTATTGCACCAGCCAGGAGCAAATAAACACCTACATATACGGCTGGCAACCACGGATCTTTCACGAGTTCAAACGTACTCGATTCGCTCCATCTGCCCATCGACTCGTCATAACTCAATTGGTAAATCATCCAACCGTCCACTTTCACAGGCTTATTCACCTCCACCGTAGCCACGATGTGTTCTTGCGACTTCGTGAAAACCTCGATTTGAGAAGCATAGCGTTCGGGTTCGCGGCGCGCCATCACCAAACTCAACTGATTGTTGAGTTTAAGTTCTTGGAAGGGGAACATATAACTACCGCAAGTCACCCAACCCACAATGGGTTTTCCCGCTTCTTTGTCGCCATTCATCGGTTGAGCTTCCACCAAAAGCGCAGTCACCGCTCCCGAAGAGCCCCAACCCACATATTTTATCGTGTCTTTTGTCACCACAGGAGCAGAGAGTGGCAGATTTTGGCGCACTCGGATGCGCCAATGCATCAAGCGTCCCTCTTTGAAATGCTTGTCAATCAACACGACTTCAGGATTCTTCTCTGGAATCGTCTTACCCGTTTTGTTGTTCACCAACAAGAGTTTAGGAGGATATTCATCGATGGTAAATTTCTTGAGCTGAATAGCCAGCGGAAGTTCCACAAACCCCTGTTCTTGTGTGGCGCGCCATTCGGGCATATCGGTAGTAGCCTTGAGTTTCACACGCTCCATGTCGGCACTTCCCAATGTTGCCGACACGATGGCCACAAACAACCCAACGTGGCAAAGCATAGATGGCAGTTCGCGCCAGCGAAAATGAGAAACTTGACGCAAAACTATCAATCCCACAATCGCCGCCAGCGTGAGATAGATGAGCACAAACGGCCAAAACGACAACATTTGTGTCAAACCAATGGGGTCAACAGCGCGCTCGTGCGCAGGTACTTGACGCGTCAATCCCATTGCCACCGTGAGGGCAGCAGCATAGAGCAAAATGGGTACAGCAGCTTCCACTCTGTGGAAAAATCCAAAGAAGCGCACTTTGTGGCGCAACACATAGACCAAACCAAGGCTGCAAAGAAACAGGAAGAGAAAAATGCCGTTGAGGGGGAAAGCAAAATCCGACCAATGAATCGGACCAACGCTAAATTGCAGGGCTAATCCCACCACAATAAGTCCGGCACCGAAGGCAAAGCCTTCTTTCATTTTCCAGAATTTATTGAACATAAGGAGTAAGAGAAAATAATCGTAGAAAATAGTTGTAGTTAATCTGTGCACAAAACCAACCTCTCCATTCACCATGGACACAGCCACGGCGGCACAGCAAAGCGGAGAAATGTTGAGAGTAAGCGCGGCGGCAGACGGAGAGGTCTGTCGCCGCGATATAAAGAGAGGTCTAAACGACTCAAACCGATAGCACGGAATTAGAGTTCAATGAGTTTGCCTTTTTGTTTTGCTGATTGCACCCATTTAGGCACAACAGTGTTGAGGAATTTGGCTTTGTCTGCTTGGAGTTTTTTGCCGTCCAGTCCGATATAAGCCCACGCCTTTTCCTTGCTTGAGATGTCGGGCATAGGCACATCGCCCGTAAATCCATGCTTCGCCAACACCTTAGCCACAGCAAGACGAGCTTCTTGTGCATAGCCAAGACTTTGTGCCAAAATGCGTGTCACTTCTTGAGGAGCGTGGAAAGACGCACCGTGACTCGCCACAGCAAAGTCCCAACGCCATTGACTCTTACGGATAGATTGGAGAGCCGCTTTCATTTCAGCATCGGTAGCCCCCTTGTCCCAAGCATATTTTGCTTCGATGTGTGCCTTCGCCAATTCCTTTTCCACACGGTTGCGCACATCGTTCACCATGCGTTGACGGTCATAGACGTTCTGACGCAATGTTTCAGCATCTTCGCGGTGACAAGTTTGGCAAGTCTTGTCGATTTTTGCCAAAGGACTCACAATTTGGTGATCGGTATATTTCACACCGCCTTCGCTCACATAAGGCATGTGGCAGTCGGCACACGACACACCGCGTTGTCCGTGGATGCCCATGCGCCAAAGTTCATAGTCAGGGTGTTGCGCTTTGAGGATGGGAGCACGAGAGAGTTTGTGGGTGTAGTCGGAATAGTTCATTTCGTCATAATACTTCTCCATATCTTCCACTGTCCAACCCTTGTCTTGTGGGAAAGTGAGATATTTGCCATCACCCTTGAAGTAGTATTCTGTGTGACACTGAGCGCACACCAACGAACGCATGTCTTGGTGTGGCTGCTCGCTCACGTTCTGACCGCGACGCGCCCACGCTTCGTAGAGTGCAGGACGTGCAGGCTTCAACTTCATGGTGCGTGCATCGTGACAGTCGGAGCAACCAATGGTGTTGACAATTTCGTCACCCCATTTGCTCCAAGGAGCTTTATAGAATTCTGCAATACCCTTTTCGCGCATGATGCGAGGCACGTCGGGACTCTTACAAGTCCAGCAAGTACCAGGTTGCACATCGCTATTGCCGTTCACACCAGGTGCACCCGTGCGAAGGATTTCGCGCATATCTTCTACGGCATGTTTGTGACCACGAGGAGTGTTATATTCCATAGCGAAAGAATAACCAGCCCAAAGCACCACCATTTCGGGGCGTTTTGCAAGCACATCCTCGCGCTGCGAACTATTGAATTCCCCTTTATAAGAAGTGTCGGCTGTCATTGCCCACGTTTGATATTCACGGGGGAAGTCTTCAGCAAACTTCTCGTTGGGAGAAACGATAGAATCTTCAAATATGTTTTTGCGATTGTTGTAAATGCTCACCACCTCAGCGCGACGCTCGAGGAGAGAGGAAACGATGAGCCCGAGAACGAAGACTGCAACCATAGAGCCTCCAAATAAGAGCCATCCTTGCCAGCGTTTCAATTGTTGTGCCATGATTTTGTATGTCTTTTTTATGTTTGTGTTATCCAGTTTGTTGTGTCCTTTTGCACCTACATACCTATTTCAGCATGCCCTGTAACCAGTCGGGTACGGGAGATTTGGGAAGAGGCACTTCAGCTTCGGGAGTGGAAGAAAGCGAATTCATTTTGCCGTGTGCCACATCGCGGTGACAATCCCAGCAGGCTTTCCCTTCACCACACTTCGCATCCATATAAGTTATGCGCCCTGTATTCACTAGTTCTGTGTTTAATGTGGTGTGACAACGCACACAGTTTTCCATAATCACCTCAGCACTCTCTTCTGAGGCTTGGATGGCTTGTCGCTCTTGGCGGGTCACGAATTTGTAAACGTGATTCATACCATCCTTCCCTTTGAAGAAATACTTTCGGAACACGTTGTCGTGCGGCACGTGGCAATCATTGCACGTAGTGTTTCGGGCGTGTGCCCCGTGCATCCACGTTGCGTAGTAGGGAGTCATAATGTGACAGTTCACACAAGCCGAAGGATCATTCCCCAAATAGGTGTGAAATCTGAGCAGATACAGGAAAAGTCCTCCTAACCCTACAAAAATTCCACCCACAAGCAGTAGAACTATCTTTTGACGATATCCCAAACGCGGCAGTCGTCGTAGCAATCTGTTCATGATGTTTTGATGTCTATGATTGTTTGTGTATGCTGCAAATATAAGCAACTTTTTCTGATTCAACACATATATCTCCTTATTTTTGAGGACATAGCCCTAAAAAAAGGTTTTATAAGTGAATTTCGAGTGACATTTAGGCCTTTTTTGGTGTTTTTCATACTGATACTTACTAAGATAGAGATTTAACAATACGCAAGACAAACGATACAATCACTTTTCTCTGTAAGGGATCTACACTTATTTCCTACACAGATGCGCCCTTATATATAGATATGGGTTTATAAGTCCTAAAAACGGAAGAATGCAAACCTAAAAATTGTTGGCATAGGCACAAAACAACATCACACCCAACTAGACGGTATTTTGTTCTTCATCCTCTCGCGCGCCTACACGCACGCGCACACCATACAGAGATTTTACATTTTTTGCTATCACAAGTATCACACAACATACTTTATTCCTCAAACAACCCATTGATTTCAAACTATTTATATTGTCATTCGACAATCATCCATCAAAACGAGCCGTTGTTTTCAACAAAACAACACGTCATTTTCAACAAAACAACACGTTGTTTTCACTAAAACATCACGTCGTTTTCACTAAAACGACAGGTCAATAAGAGGGAAAGATCAGCATCCCATTTTCTGCATAATCAGACCACTTTCTCTCGGCTTCATCCTTGATTTTTCGGACTTTCAGAGGAGGGTGTGTAAACGAATGTTAGAAAATAGAGGTAACAAACGGATTTACAAGAACTTAGTCAGAGGAGTGTGACACTTGTGACAGCAAAAAGTCGAAAACTCCTGTTAGGGCGCGCGTACACGCGCACGCGAGGGAGAACGATTTACATTGATTAACCCTCCTCAAAACAGCCCAAGGCACACAAAAAAGTTTCCACTCTCACGCGGAGAATGGAAACTATACCATAACCTAAAAAAGTCAAGTTCGGGATTACTTGCGGAGACCCAAAGCCTTAACGATGGCACGGTAGCGTTCGATATCACGATCCTTAAGGTAGTTAAGGAGGGCGCGACGCTTACCTACGAGTTTCACAAGTGAACGCTCAGTGGCATGATCTTTACGGTTGGAGCGCATGTGTTCCGTCAAGTGACTGATACGGTAGGAGAACAAAGCAACTTGGCTCTCAGCAGAACCAGTGTCGGTGTTGGACTTTCCGTATTGTCCAAAGATCTCACTCTTCTTTGCAGAATCTAAGTACATGTTGAGTAGATTTGATAAATGAATAAAAGTGGCTAGCTTTCGGGCATAGCGTGGCAAAGGTACGATATTTTGACTAACTCACCAAATTTCCCCTTCATTTTATGGAAAAAATGACCCGTAATATGTGTTTTTTGCCACAAAAGGGCTACAAAAATTGGTAGCACAGCGCGATTGTTGTAACTTTGTGGCTGAAAATGGCCTATCAAGCTCCACAACACGCGCTCCTCGCTAGACACGCTTTTGTGCGGATGGCGATGATGATGCTCGTTCTTCTCGTAGGAATGGGAACTCAACGTGTGTTTGCTCAACAGGATGTGGCCTTTCTCCACTATTGGCGCATAGAAACACAATGGAATCCTGCCGCCGTGGGACAATCTCCCCAATTGAGCATTCAGGGTGCGGTGCAAACGCACGCTATGGGCTATGAGCAAGCCGGAAGCACAATGTGGGCAGGAGCTGACATGGCTTTTGCCATGGGCAACACCCAGCATGGAGTGGGGGCTATGTTCCTCAACGACAACATTGGTTTGTTTTCTCACAAACGATTTTCACTGCAATATGCCTACCATCAACCTTGGAAAGGGGCTACTTTGGCTTTTGGAGTGCAGGCGGATATGCTGCAAGAGAGCATAGATGGGTCAAAAGCTGATTTGGGCAACAAAAGCGATCCCGCTTTCCCTTCGGCACTGGTAAATGGCTCGGCTTTCGATTTGACCATAGGCTCATACTATCAGCGCAAAGCTCTTCGCCTTTCAGCATCCTATCATCACTTGGCTGCACCCACGGTGAGATTGGGCGAAACGCACGAACTCCCCATTCGCGGTGTGTTAAATGTGGGCACACAATACAATATACGCACTAGTTCTCCGTTATTCACCATAATCCCTTCGGCGATGTTGCGCAGCGATTTCACCGACTATCGCATCGATGTGACGCTCCGCGGACAATACTCCTTTGAAAATCGTTTGATTTTTGGCGGCATCAACTATGCTCCGCAACGCAGTGTGGCGCTCTTTGTGGGAGGAACACTGCAAAGCATCGACATTAGTTATGGATACGAAGCCTACACCTCGGGGTTGGGCTTGGGTGCTGGACAACACGAGATTGTTTTGGCTTATCGTCTTCCCTTGGATTTGGGACGAAAACAACGTAACTTACATAAAAGCGTGAGATGGCTCTGAGTGACAAACTCTGAACATACCCCTTCGGATTTACCACTTTTCGCCTAATCCCTCTCTGAGTATTCCTCCCTCTCCTTCACAATTCACATGAATATGACAACAACTCATCGACATATTTCTTCGCTCTTCGCTGGTTTGCTGATGCTCACCGCAATGCTTACCTCTTGTTTTAGCGGTAACTCGCTGGCTATGCGCAATGGTGGCGAGGTGACAGGCACGCGTTCGTCAGTGCCGCTCGAACCCACGCCTTATGGCATGGTAGAAGTGAAACGCGGCTATCTGAAAGTGGGACTCACCGAAAACGACAGTTTGTGGGGATTGCCTAATCAACAGAAAGACATCTCTGTGGATGGTTTTTGGATGGATCAAACGGAGGTGACGAACTCTATGTATCGCCAGTTTGTGGAATGGGTGCGCGATAGCATTTTGCGCGAACGCATGGCTAATCCAGCTTACGGCGGTGATGAGACTTACAAAATCGAGGTGGACAAATACGGCGACCCCGTGAAACCTCACCTCAATTGGAACAAACCGCTCCCTTGGCGCAAACCCAACGAAGATCAGGAACGCGCGCTCAACAGTGTGTATCGCACGCATCCCATTGATGGAACAAAGATGCTCGACACGCGACAATTGAACTATCGCTATGAGGTGTTTGACTATGAGAAGGCGGCTTTGCGCAAATATCGCTTGGATCCGAAAGAACGCAATTTGAACACCGACTTCGACACAAGCGATGCGCCGGTGATGATTTCAAAAGATACGGCTTACATCAACGACAATGGCGAGATTGTGCGCGAAACCATCAATCGTCCGCTTTCTTCGCTCTACGATTTCTTGAATACTTACATCGTTCCTGTTTATCCCGACACCACTGTGTGGGTGAACGATTTCCCCAATGCAAACAATGGGACGTATTTGAAGAATTATTTCTCATCCCCTGCCTATAATGATTATCCTGTGGTGGGGGTGACGTGGGAACAAGCACAGGCTTTTTGCGCATGGCGCACTGACTTTCTGCTTCGTGGCATGGGCCCAGAAGCGCGCTACATTCAACGCTACCGCTTGCCTTCGGAAGTGGAGTGGGAATATGCGGCTCGCGGCAAGGAAGGACACACCTATCCTTGGGAAGGGGCTGCCACTCAAGACAAAAATGGCTGTTTCTTTGCCAACTTCAAGCCTGACCGCGGTAATTACACGGAAGATGGCAATTTGATTACTTCGCGCGCTGGTCAATATGGCGCGAATGAAAATGGATTGTTCGATATGGCCGGTAATGTGGCGGAATGGACAAACACCGTGTTCACGGAGTCGGGGGTGCAATCTATGGCTGATGTCAATCCTGAATTGCGATACGATGCGGCGAAAGAAGATCCTTATTTCTTGAAACGCAAGAGTGTGCGCGGTGGTTCGTGGAAAGATCCGCTCTCTTACATCCGCTCGGCTTGGCGCACGTGGGAATATCAAAATCAACCTCGCTCTTACATCGGTTTCCGCTGCGTTCGCTCGAAGGCAGCAACGGTGAGTGCTTCGGCCTCAACCAAAAAACAGAAATAAACGCGAAAAGTGGTCTACTCGCTGATAAATGTCTAAACATTAACATCAAAACAAGATGTCCAAACTCAATATCGTCACTCGTTTGCAGCACTGGATGGACAGTGTGCCGGGTCAAACTTTCCTCAACTATGCTTATTCTTGGGGTGCTGCCATCGTGATTTTGGGCGCACTCTTCAAACTTACGCACTTGCCAGGGGGCAACATTATGCTGTTCTTGGGTATGGGCACGGAGGCTTTGGTGTTTTTCCTCGCTGCTTTCGATCGTCCTTTTGACAAAAAGGAAATTGGCAAGGAGTTGCCTAAGGATTTTGAAACGGACGAGGAGATTGAACGCGCAGAGGGACTGACTGTTGTGCAAGAAATGCCGATGACAGAAGAGTTTGTAGAGGAAACTTTGGATTTACCTGAGTTGAACAACGATGATTCTCAACCTACAACTACAACTGAGACTTGCTCGGCTCAACAAACAGACGCTGCTCCTGCGGTGATTTCCGAAGTGGCGACGACGGTGGCTCCAGCTATTGCTGCGCACTACGAAGCTCCCGAGGGACAAGAGAGTGTGGCGCAAAGTGCACAACAACTTTCTACAATCATTCGTTTGGCAAATGATGAGTTGCTGCGCCGCACACAAGCTGTGCTTTCTCCCGAAATGGAAGCGGCTACGGAAGATTACATCGCTAAACTCCGCACGCTCAACGAAACACTATCAAAAGTGGATGAACAGAGTGCTAGACTGACGCGCGATTCGCAAGAGATGGAAAATCTCAACCGTACACTCATTGGTATCAACAAGGTGTACGACCTGCATTTTGCATCGATTTCACGACAGGTGACGACTATCGAAGAAATCAACAACCAAACGCAACAACTTGCTGCAAAGATTGAAGAGGTGAACCGCATCTACACTCGTATGATGCAGACGCTCAACGTGATGGGAAATCCGATGGCTTCTGCTAACGAAGCGCAATAAGACTTCAACGTTAGTCTTTGTTTCATCACTACACCTCACGCTCTGTCTACGATTATCAATTTAGAAAAAAGTTTTAGCCTACAATGTCTGTAAAGAAACGTCCAGTGTCGCCACGACAAAAGATGATCAATCTGATGTATGTCGTGCTTATGGCTATGTTGGCACTCAATGTGTCTACCGACGTGCTCAAAGGATTTGACCTTGTGGGCGAGAGTTTGACGCGCACAACTTCGAACGCGGAACAAGAAAATGAGGCGATATTGGCTGATTTTGCGCAACAATATCGTGCTAACCCTACGAAGGTGAAGCCTTTTTGGGACAAGGCGCAAGCGGTGAAGTTGGCTTCCGACAATTTGTGCAAAGAGGTGGAGGAACTGAAATGGGCGATTGCGCGCGAAGTGGATGGCGCAAAAGGAAATCCTACTGCGCTTCGCAACAAAGAGGACTTGGAGGGGGCTGCTGCGGTGATGCTCAATCCAACAACGCTTCGCGGTAAAAAACTCTTTGAACGCATCAATCAATACCGCAATTTTGTGACGGCTTTCATCACCGATCGTCGCAGACAAGCTATTGTGGCGGCTAATCTTTCTACTGATGTTCCTAAATCTACGGACAATATGGGGAAAAATTGGCAAGAATATATGTTTGAATCGATGCCTTCTGTGGCTGCTATCACGATGTTGAGTAAACTCCAAAGCGATGTGCGCAAAGCTGAAGGGGAGGTGCTACACACGCTTGCCGCAAACATTGGGGTGAAGGATATTCGTGTGAACGAACTCAATGCTTATGTGTTGCCCGAGGCAACTACGCTCTTCCCGGGTGACGAATTCCGCTCGCATATCTTTATGGCTGCGGTGGACACGACACAACGTCCTGAAATCTTCGTGAATGGTCGTCGCATCTCTGCTGACGGTAAATATAATTTCCGCGTGGGTGCACCGGGTACATACGATTTCCGCGGATATATCACGTTTCCCAACGCGTCTGGCGAGGTGGTGCGCCGCGATTTCTCTCAACGCTATACGGTGATTGCACCTCCCACAGGGGCTACTGTGGCTGCCGACTTGATGAACGTTTTGTATGCTGGCTACGATAACCCCATTTCGGTGAGTGCTTCGGGCATTTCTTCCGACAAGATTCATCTTGCTATGACGGGTGGTTCGCTCACTTCGCGTGGTAATGGGAAATATGTGGCGCGTCCTGCTCACGTGGGACAAGAGGTGCAGTTCACTGTCACGGGTGAAGTGGGTGGAAAAACGCAAACAATGGGGGCATTCTCCTTCAAAGTGCGTAAACTCCCTGATCCTCAAGCGTTCATTTCACTGGGAAATGATCAATTCCGCGGTGGGCGCATTGCGAAAGGTAGCATTGTGGGTGCCACTAGATTGGATGCGGCTATTGATGATGGTTTGCTGAACATTCCTTTCCACGTGCAATCCTTTGAATGTGTGTTCTTTGATCGTCTCGGCAATGTGCTGCCTCGTCCTTCTGCTGGTGCGAATTTCACAGACGCGCAACGCGAACTTATCCGTGGTCTTTCACGTGGTAAACGTTTTTACATCAGCAATGTTCACGCAGTGGGTCCTGATGGTATCGAAAGAACCCTCAACGGATCGATAGAAGTCATTATAAATTAGAGGTTAGACGTTAGAGATTAGACGTTAGATTTTCTAGTGATTCTAGTTTTTCTAGTGATTCTAGTCTTTCTAGCTCTTCTAGACCTTCTAGTCCTTATAGTTCGTCTAGTTCCTCTATCCCCATATAACTATGCATAGAATACTATTCTCCCTTATTCTGCTCTTTTTCGCTGCACACAGTGTGGCGCAACCTCCTGCACGCTTGCGAGAAGCAACCAAGGGTGCGGCAAATGCAGGACAAAAC
>QWCL01000136.1_pt1 | contig 31133 bp, 27 predicted proteins | sample 1972551 | NCBI WGS metagenome assembly QWCL01 (sample SAMN09866709, study PRJNA288562) | Human oral metagenome isolate term2_saliva, whole genome shotgun sequencing... | isolation source: mouth | host: Homo sapiens | place: USA: California
AAACGTTTCGTTGACCAGCCTTGACCAAACAAAAGCAGAGTTTCTGAACCCTGAAAACGCATTTGACGCACAGGGTTTGGCAAAATTGACACAAAAAGTCAAACAGTATGAAAAAGAGCGTAACGAAACTGTACAGGCAACCAATCTGGCTATCCAACAACGCAACTACGAAACCCAGTTGAAATCGCTGGAAATCGCACGTGAGGAAGAGTATGCCAAATTGACGCAAGCGCAGGAAATCGCCATTCGCCGTGCCGAACAAGAAGCCGAAATCCAGCGCAAACAGTCTGAAAATGAACGTCAAGCTGAAGAAGCACGAATCGTTGCCAAACGAGACGTGGAACTGCGTCAAATTGAAGCCAAGTTGGCACGCGAACAAGCAGAAATCCAAAACGCCCAAGCTGTACAGATTGCCGAACAGCAACGCGCCATTATGGTAGCTCAAAAATCGGAAGAGGAAAGTAAAGCGAAAGCACTTGCTGACCTTGCCCGCGCTGAAGCTATTCGTGCCGAAGAGCAAGCCAAAACCGTGAAAGCGGAAGAGGAAGCTCAACGCCAAAAACGCACCAGCTTGATTAAAGCCGAAGAAGATGCACAACGTGAAGCAACAAAAATCCGTATTGCATCAGAAGCCGAAAAACAAGCAGCGGAAAACTTGGCATCTGCCAAACTCATGGAAGCTGAAGCCGAAGCCAACGCACAGAAACTCCGTGCCGAAGCCCAAGAAGTCAGCAACCGTGTTCAAGCAGATGGCGCACGCGCGTTGAATGAAGCACAAAACCTGTTGAATGCCGCACAAATCAATATGCAGATTCAATTGGCAATCATTCAAGCGTTACCGGCAATTATCCGTGAAACAGCCAAACCAATGGAAAACATCGACAGTATCAAGATTGTCGATTTCGGCGGGAATGGCGGTTTGGGTCGCTCAATTGTGGATGTAAATGGTAATCCAATTAGTACAGGTGCACCCAGTCTGCCGGAACAAGTGGCAAACAGTGCTTTGAGCTATCGTCTGCAAGCCCCGCTTGTAGATTCCATGTTGGAAACCATTGGCATTGAGAAGGGTGCATTGTCTGACTTGTCCACTTTGCCGCAAAAGATGCTCAAGCTGAATCAAGAAGTACAGCCAGAAATCAATCAAGGCAAACAGGAACAAAAAACAGGTAAGACTGTGCATGCGAAGCCGGTTAAACAGAAAGCGCAATCTGCCACAGCGGAAAACGTTGTAGCTGAAAGCGGTTCACCAGAAGTGTCAGAGCAGTAATAAAGAAGGAGGACGAAAGTCCTCCTTTTTTTTCTTTGCATGCAAATGAAACACAGATTATGTCGACATTGGAACTCCTGCGAAAAACTTGCTAAAATGCAAGACTATTAAAAGATGGCTTTGAAGCCACCATTGAATCCCAAAGAAAAACAAGCAAGATTAGACGCTTCTTGGAAATACTTTCATCAAAAACACGCTTAGGAAACTTTATGTCAGGTGTTGATTTCATTTTTGCCGCTGAAAATGCCCCGTTCACCATTGCTGCCACAGTCATGTTAATGATTGGCGGGCTTGAATTATTAAGTTTGTTAGTCGGACACTCCCTGTCAGGTATGGTAGACCATTTCATGCCAGATGCTTTGTCTGGTGATTTGAGTGTGAATTTGGATTTACACGCAAACGTCCACACTGATATTGACTTAAATGCACATCCTGATACACATATGCCATTCGCAGTTGAGTTCCTCAATTGGTTCTACATTGGCAAAATGCCGTTTCTCATGGTACTCGTCATTTTTATGATGTCGTTTTCCACCACCGGTTATTTAATAAATGAAATCATGTTTAGCATCATTGAGCACCGATTAAGTACAGGATTGGGCAGTCTAGTTGCATTTCTTCTCTGCTTGTTCCCAATGCACTTTCTTTCTGCTGTCATTTATGCCATCATGCCAAAAGATGAAAGTGAAGCCGTTAGTGCGGACGATTTGATTGACTGCACCGGAGAAATCCTTTATGGTAAACTGCCGCAAAAAACAGGTGAGTCAGTGGAAATCAAAATTGAAGTACCAATTGACCACAATACTGGAAAAAACCAGAATCACTTTATCGTAGCACACCTTACTGAAGATACGGAATATACCAGTAAACAGGTTGTAATTACCGGACGCAATCCATCAACAGGGATATACACTTTCAAATATCGCTAATAGGAAAGCCAAGCGTTTTTGCTTGGCTTTCCTGTTTTGCAGGCTTCCTATTTGGTTTGACAAGACAAACCTTGTATTGTTCCGTTCGTCATTTTCAATACGCAAACTTTACCGTTGCCGGAAATAGCAACACCATTTGCAACGTCTTCCACGACCAACTTGTTCCCCAACTCCATGCTCTTGGCAATCTCTTCTACACCAAGTGCTTCAACATTTTGTGTTGAATGATTTTCGATTTCCACTTTTGCCAATGCAGCAGGTGTAGCGGCAAGTACAAATAAAGCAAGAAGTGCATGTTTAACATTTTTCATGGAGACAATCCTTTCGCAATCAATCATAGTATGACATTTCCACTAGATTGTACTGCCAACATTATTTGTTCATTGAAAATTGGCATGGAACAAAGATATTCTGTGTATCGCCACGATTTTTGATTTGTAGCAACATATCTTTCTGCGGTATGATTTGCTTTAACGCATCTTGTGACAGGCGTAACTTGCGCTCAGTCGAACCCCAATAAGTTTCATCAATACCCAATATGGCTTTGGTACTCACATTTGTTGTAAAGTCTTCGCTGAAATGTGTGGGAGATTGTGAGGCACAAAACAACCCCAAGCCAAATTTACGAGCCTCTTTGGCAATAATGTTGATGATGTTTTCCGGCTCTTCGGTAAAATACAGATGCGCCTCATCCAAAACAATGATTTCCCGAACATCATCTTGTACACCTTGTCGGAAACGCTCGTAAAAAATGTTTTCCAATAAGAAATATACGAACAGCTTTTTCTCTTCTAACAACAATGGTGAGATTTCATACCGCCATACCGGCTTGTTCGGGTCGAATGGCGGGACTTCATTTTTGAAAATCCCCATTGAGTTCAGGTTTTCCAACCGTTCAACAATACTTTTCAGGACATCTTTACTGTCATACTTAATCAAGTCATCCAATTCATTGCCGGTTTGAATGGATTGCACATAATCTGTGTATTCCTCAATCGCCTTGTCTTTCAACGATTTTAGGTCTTCCTGCATTTTCTGAAATTCAGCATCATCTTTCGTATTGTTGCTGCGTTTGAGTTTGACATACATTCTACTGGCTGTGCGATTCAGTTGCTCTAACAATGCCATTGACTTGTTGTTCGCTCCCAATGACATGGCACGCAATTTGAATGAGGAGAATTTCAGAGCATCCATTAAAGTTGGGTATTTTTTCGGGAAACGTCTGGCAATACCATCATTGAGCTTCCAACTTTTCGCATCATTGCCATAAAATCCGTTTGCCGCATACAAATCGGTCAGCAAGTTACGCAATACTGCCTCTTGCTTAGAGCCAAGCTGACGACCGGAACGATTTAGTGAGCCAATAAAAGACTGAATACGTTTGCGCACCCCGCCATAATGCGGGTCATCATTGACCACTAAAGGGTTAAAACCCCAATTGGAAGATTCAGAGAACTTGACTGTTGATGCAGAGTCAATCGCAATATCCCCATGATAGTCAATCACATGCACCCGCACATTGGCATTCTGTGAAACAATCTGATTGATGATATTACGCAAACGATAAGTTTTACCTGTGCCTGACGCGCCGGTGAGTAACATGTGATGGTTAATAACTGACTTGCTATCCCACACAATCGGTATGTTTTTGCCAACTCTAAAACCCAATCGGTTGTAACCGAAAAATATTTCCATGTATCTATCGCATCGCTATTTTCCTGATAAAATATGCTTTTATGAATAGCAAAGGTGATGCGACATGGCGCGTAAGGTGCAAATCAATAAGGGCGCAATTCAAGACAATGCGCTTGCAGCGTTGGTTAAATCCAACCTATTTCAACACAAAATAATGAAACCGAAAAAGGGTAAAGGTAGTTATACACGAAAAGGCAGACAAAATAGTCTGCCTTTCATTTTGTCTTCACGACTAACAGATATTTTCAAGACAACCCAGCTTTGATAAAATGGAAAGTCATCCAACAACCTTTTATTCGAGGAATCTCAATATGACCGCCCCAAAGTTTTCCAGCACAGTTCCAACAGCCAACTCATCTTCTAACGGCTATGAGCAAATCAATGACATCTATATCAAGTTACAAGCAATGGCAACTGCTTCTGCTTTGCAGCCTTTGAATTTAGATGAGGGGGATGTAGGAAACTTGGCGAATGGTGTGATGGAAAAAGTGATTGCTTTCTGTCGTGAGCGCAAGATTGACCCGTTATTCCATGATTGGTTCGTGCGTAGCCTGTTTAATCAAATGGTGAGTGACTTGATGAGCGATTTGCAAAGCAAGGACTCCATGTTGTTCAACACTTACAATGTGTCTTACCTACTGGATACGGTGCAGTCAAAGTTAAACGTTTTGTGTGCCATCCTTGAAAAAGACCAAGAATTACCTTTGTCAAACAGTAATGCGGATGACTTCATATTTTTTGGTTTAGCAATCCATACAGAAACCGTGAAAATCCAAAATAGGTTGGCTGATGTGCAAACTAAAATGTACGAATATTTGCTGTCCACAGAGTTTGCTAAAGATGGAAATGCCGAGCCATGCTTTAAGATTGCTACACTGTTTTTCACACCGCATGAAATGACGCGCAAGATGTTGGAATATGTGCAAACCCGTGCGAAGTCTTATTTTGACAGTTTACCGTTCGATGAAATTAACGTTTCATCAGAAAAACTGGAACGCTCGGTAGAAAAATTGAAGTTCAATGCGCTAAAAAATGTGATGTGGTCTGCTTTTCATGCTATTGTGCAGGCATACCAACAGTCTGTGATTCGCTGTTTTGACTATGTGATGGGCATGGATGAAGAGCAGTATGACAAATTTGTTCAAAAGTTTGTCCCATCAGAGAATAAAATGTTTGCTATTGCAGATGATTACATTAAACAAGCACAGGAGTATAAACATGTACATTGCTTTTGAATACGACAACAAACAACGTAAACCAAAATACGGATTTTCTTTTTCGTCTTCAAGCATTGCCGGTCTTAATAACATGCTGGCTGGGACACAAGTTATGTGTCGTGTAATGAAGCTGGAAAATGGACAAGGACGGTTTGTTGGTTCGGTCTATGGACAATCAGCAAGTCGTTGATGTCATCATTCCCTATCATGAGCGCACAGTAAAACTGGTAGGGGATGCTATTTTGAGTGTCGTTTCAAATCCGGCGGTTCGCCATGTGATTGTGGTAAATGATGCGGCAAGTACGGATTTTGATATGCAATCCATTCCTGATTCATTGCGATACAAAGTTAAACATGTACGCAATGATACTCAAGTTGGCATAGCAAAATCGCGCAACTTTGGTATTCGTTTGGCAACCGCACCTTATATTGTCTTTTTGGATGCGGATGACACTTATGAGCCGTATGCCTTTGATTATGCTTTGAATATTTTGGAGAACATGCCGGATGTAGCCGTGGTGAAACAACATGTTAATTTGGTCGGTTTACCATGTGAATTTGCTAATAATGGCATGCTCTTGCATGAAGCAAAGTTTATCTTGCAAGCACAATGCTGCGTGGGTGTCTTTCGGCACTCCATTTTAAAGGAAACCAAAGGTTTCCCTGAGCATGAATTGTATCACTTGTATGGCGGTGAAGATTTTGCGTTAACGAAGACGCTGATGGAGCGCAAACTGGTTGTTCTGGAAATGAACCAACCGCCAAAGTTAAACTACGTATATCACAACAATTCTTATGCTGGAAAGCTGTTAAGGTCATTGTATTATGGAGAACAGTATGTCTGTGATGAAGTAATTAAACAGATGGCACAAGCTCGTACTGAGTGGGCGAAAGAGGTGACTTTTCAAGAGAGAACCGGCTGTTTCATGGCTTGAAAACAAGAAGGACCGACTAAAAGTCGGTCTTTTTTTAGGTTTGGTTATTCCGGTAATACTCAGCAATGCTTTTATAACCAAAATTGGTCTTCATGGATTTATGCCAATTCCATGATGGCGAAAAACCATCATACAAGGTTTTGACAAGCAATACCAAGCCAATTAACAGGTAAACACCATTGAACCAGTCAAACCCGACTGAATACATTTTCCAAGCAGATTGGATAACCAAATACACACTGAATGAGAGGGAAAAGCACAAAAAGTAAAACCCGTTTCCACGATTTTGAAACTTGCTGTGGCTCAGGTAAAAGTAAAAAGTGAGAAACAGGTTGCGCATAAGAACTTATCTTCCATTCAATTCCCATATGATAGTCGTTCTGCACGACACGAATCAAATATCAGTTAGACTATTTTTGTACTGATTTGAAAGAAACCCAATGGCAGAAACGATTGAAAACAAAAATGAAGAGTTTTCCATGCAAACATTGCAACAAACGGCTGCGGCGGAGATGAAACAAGAACCCGAGACCAGCCAGCGTGTAGAGTTGAACTCTTTAGCTATGCTGCGCACGCATGACAGCGATGAGCAAATGGCAGAGCACATGAAACGTAATTTGGAACACTCACATCGTCAGAAAGTCGACCTTTCCGAAGAACTCGACCGCCAACGTGTTGTTGGGCATTCTTTGGGTCAATCTTTGGCACAAGAGACTATCAATATTCCAGAGCAAAACAAACCGCAACCGGAATTGACACCAGCGACTGCGCCAGCCTCTCCTGCTCCACGCCCGCATATGTGACTGACAAATTAAAAGAGGCACGAGATTCTCATTTCTCGTACCTCTTTCTTTTCATTAAAAATTAAGGGGTTGCCAACCGGCTGTTATCCAAACTACGTTCCTGTTGGACAACAGTTGCTTCCACTTGATTTTGACGGTTCAGTGCTTCAACATTGACTACCTGTTGTGCATCAAAAGTATTGCTGCCCAGTGATACGCCAAATTTTTCAGAGTATGCCTTCACAGAAGCATCAACAGCATCTTTTGCAGAAACACCATCTCTAACTTGTGCCATAAATGCACCCTGATTGATTTCACGCAATAAACGTGTGCGTGCTTCGCCAATTGGAATGTTATGTTCGCTGGCATATAGTTTTAGACCGGCAGAGTCAGTCAATTTATCCAAATCACCTTGCCGCTCTTTCAACGCTGTTGCAGTGTCGTTTTCCACTTTAAGCTGATAGTCGTTGTTGGTTACACCACCCATACCGTTTTGCTCAATGTTCGCCCGCAAGAAATTACGAGACATGGTATTGGGTTGATAACTCTGCTTCATATTCTCGCTTTGGTTGTGCAGAAATGTTTTCATGTCTTTTTCATCAGAATTGATGAAAGCAGTCATCATCTGCATTGCCAACAAAGGTCGTTCATCAGGAACAGATTTATCCAGTACTTCTTTAAACGCCGGAATCTTGTCCATTTCACTCATCATGGTTTTCAATTGGTCATGATAGTTGAGCATAGTGATGCCGTGCCCACGCATTTTGACATACTGTGCTACTGCCTCATCCTCACTGTAATGTTCGCCTTTGCGACGACTTTCAGTCAGCAAGTAATCCATAAATGCGGTTTCTTCTTTCGCATCCATAGGCAACACTTCTTTCAGAGGTTGAATGTAAGGACGCAGTTTCTCATGGTACTCTTCGCGGGATGGACCTGTCAAAGCATCCATGATGGTTACACCGTTGCTGTACGCCTGACGCAATTTTGCCAGTGATTCCTGAACTGTTGCTTTGCCTAAAACAGCCTGACCGAAAATCATATTGGCTGCGAGTTCTTGTTCCATTTTGGATTTTCCTTGAGCAACTTCTTGGAACTCGGGAGAAGCCATCAGTTGGTCACGTTCTTGCAAACCTTTTGGTGACACCATACGTGGGTCAAACTCAGCACCGCTGTTAAATCGCAAAATGGTTGCCGATTTAACACGAATGTTGGTGTTGTGGTCTTGTACAGTAACAGCATTGTCATTGGAATCTACTTTTTGATGACCAATCACAATGTTTTCAGCAGGGATACCTTGTTTAATCAAAGCGTCTTTGATTTTCTCCTGACGTTCAACAGATAACGCCTCACGTTTACTGCGATAGAACCAGCCTGAATCGACATACTGCCCGATTTCAATTTTTGCATTTGGGTCTTGCTTAATGATTTCCTGTGCGTTTGCTATCATTTTTTGCAGGTTAGCCTGTCCGTTCGCAGTAAACTCAGTCGTGCCTTTTTCAAACATGGGCAAACGTGAGTTGTAATCAGGACGGTCATCTGGCAAGATGACTTCTTGTGGAGGGGTTGGAACAGGTTTACTTTGGAAACTGTCAATAAGAGCACGGGCAGCACCAAACACGTTACCATAAGCCAAATTGGAGAAAAATTCGCCAATGTTCAACGTCCACATGCGGCCATTGCGAATGTAGTTCACATCAAAAATCAAACTCGGACCAGTAACATCAAATGATGCCCCAAAGGCAACCGAACGGGCGTAATCAGTAGTGCGACCACTCAAACCATGTACACCTTGTACACCTACGCCCAACACACCTTTACCCAAGCTCGCACCAGCATACACATTCGCACGGAAACCTCGTTCGGTCATACCGAAACCTGATGTGCTTTCAAAGGCAAACTCTGCGCCAGTCAATTGTGTACCAATACCAATATTGGTGTTGGTACTTACTGACTTACCACGCGCATCAAGACCACCACTAAGCAATGCTGCAGATGCAGGTTGCGAATTAAAAGTTTCACGCAACATACGCTCATCATCATTTCGGTAAAACTCATAGTGGTTTAATCTACCGGCATGTAGGTCACTCTGACGATTGACGTTTAGTGCACCAAAACTCATATCAAGTTGGGCAATACCACCGCCTAATGTAAGGGTTTGAGCGTTATCGTTGTTAATCCTGTTAAACACGACACTGCCTTTTGAATCGGCATTCATGCTCCATCCATCAGTAGACTGCCTTGCTTTAAAATTGCCATCACTTGTAATCGTATAATTTTTAATGTCTGTGCCAGCCATTCTAAACCTTTTAAAATGTATAGCCATAGTAAAACCTAAAAACGAGGACAACGTGTGATTAAACAAAGAAAAACACCATTCCAGCCATACGTTTTGAATAACTTATTGGTATTGTATTGGAACAATGATTTCATTTAAGGAAAGACTATGGCAAACGAGAATGTAAGCACTTCTACTTCTGCTACTAATTTTGCTGTCCCTAACGGTTTGGGGGCTGATTCCACTTCTGTAAACACTGTTCGTCCGCAATCCAATCAAGGCGCGGCCACCAATTTTGAACGTCCCACTAACATTGGCGAGGACAAACTCAATGTTCATACAAATACGACACCAAAACCGGTAGAACCACCCAAACCGGTAGAGCCTCCCGTCGTACCGCAAGCACCACCACAACCTGAAGAGCCTCCTATTGAACCGCCTACTGTCAAAAATGACCCAGAGCCTGAAAAGGCTCACCCGCAAAATGCTTCAAACAAAGCATTAAGTGCTGCACATGCAGTGGTTAGCAATAGCGCTTTCGATGCCGCAACCAGTCAGAAAGGCAATACGACCACCTTTACTGCGACTGCAGGTGGCGGTAACAGTCGTAATGTTGGTGACTCTGCTGTCGGCGTGGGTGTTGGCTTTGCCAATCAAAACGAAAAAGGGGTTATCATCGGTGGCGCAGCAACTATTGCCGCACTCAACAAAAACGGTTATGGCGGTGCTGCAAGTCTTTTTGCCGGTAAGGTGCTTGATGGCGGTAATACTACCGTTCGGGCAGAAGTAACGACCGCCCACAACCAAAACCCACGAGGCGATAATGCTGTGAGCAACTCACAGTCCGTTACTGTAGGCTTTCAACACAAAGTCAATGATGGCAAAACCGCATTGTCTGCCGATGTTGGAGCAATTACCCAAAAAACCACTGAAAATGAGCGTGTAAACTCCGCACTTGGTAAAGTTGGCATCAATCACACGTTGAATAATGGTGTCAACATTGGCGCAGCGGTAACTGCTGACAAACTGGGTGTGGGCTATGGTATCGGCATCAGTAAAATCCGCCACACTGAAGAAACCGTTATTCCAACCGTCAAACTGTTTGACAAACCGGACGCACCCAAAGCGGAGGCTCGCACTACCAACTTCAATTTGGCAATGGATTCCAACACTTTGTTCGGACATGACAAAGACACCCTTACAGAAAAAGGTCGTCAGCATTTCGCCAAAATGTATGCAGGTTTGACCGACAAAGCGGTATTAAACGGCTCTTCTGTAATTGACTATATGGTTAAAAACGGTTTGCCTATTCATGTGGATGGTTATACCGATGTTAGCGGGTCAAACCAATACAACCAAGCTCTGTCTGAACGTCGCACCGCCGCTGTAGTGAAATTCTTTGAAGAGTTGGGCGCACCGAAAGGTTTGTTTGTCGCACGCGGACATGGTGAAAGCATGGCAAAAGTCAGCGAAGCCGAAATGCAACAAGTGTATCAATCCGCTATGAAAGAAGGACGTGAACAAGGTTTACATGGTCGCAAACTGACCGAGTTTGCCATGAATAAACGCAATGAACATATGGCTGGCGACCGTCGCACTGAAGTGAATATCGGCGAAATCCCGAATGTAAACGAAGAAGCAATTGCGAAACATGCCATATTGGCTCGTAGTGTAAAACCGGTAAGCGAAACTGTAACCCGCCAAATTCAAACACCTGATGGTGGTGTGAAAATCGAGCGTGAAGTGGTTGCCTTGAATAGTGGCGCACTGGACAACCAAAAATCGGTTAATGTCACTCCGACAGTGGCACAGTTAAACCCTGCCGTTTTGGACAAGGTTGCACCACAAGTGGAAACAACCAAAGAGCAAGCCAGACAAGTTAACTCACACACTTTGGCTTAACGCTTAACACCAATAAACAAAGCCCGCTTGTGCGGGCTTTTCTGTTTAGAATCGATGGTCAAATTCTCGCGGAGTCAATAATTCGTATTCCACATCAAATGAATTTGTAGGAGCGATTTTCAATAGTTGCTCCTGCCAATGTTCAAAAATCGGCTTAACCAATTCTCGTGCGGCACTGAGAGTCATAGCAGTGTCCTTATCATGTTTCCCTTTGCTTACTTCAAATATCAGTTCGACTTTTAATTCATTATTTTCCATTGATAATCCGTAAGTCAACAGCCAAACACATAATCCTTTTGACTTTCCTAATCCTTTCTTAAATTCAGGCATCTGGATATTCCACTTGCTAAATGGCAAATAACGATTGTCAGGCGTTTTTGCCAGCACGTCATAAAAAGAATCTAAAAAGTCAGGCATGTCGTCCATTTTAATGGTCTCACCAACATCATTAAATTGACAAGAAATATCTATTAACAGATAATGATGGTTATATTTATCGCGGTATTTTTTCGTCATTCTTTCTCCTCTCAGTGGGCAACATATGAAAATCAAACACCAAATCAAGCGTACCAACGCCAATAAAATGGTTGAACAAGCATTACGTTTCTACCACCATCATGCCACATATTCCGTCGTATCACAAGGTTTTACGCGGCAACTCATGCGACGCATTAACAGCGGTCGCAATTATACCAATCGCAATAATTTGCTTGCCAATCTACGCTATATTAGCGCACATCCCAAACAAGGATTGAAAAACCTCAGTAATCGTTTTTCTCATAAAAGTATTACCAAATTCATGGATAAGATGGTAGACGAACATCGTAAAAACCTGTTTATCAACCAATCTGTTCGGCAACGTAAACATGCTGTACGAAAATTGAAGCGCGATATGGCGAAATACGATATGGATACCTTCTACATGTATAACCTGTATTTCCCTGATAATGAGCATGGAAGAGTAGAATTGCAGCAATACATTCAGGAAGAAGCAAAACGACGCAACATATCAGCGGACGTGATTGAGAAAGAAATATCGTACCAAGACATGTTCCGATTTGATGGATTATTCATCCGCTTTCCATTAGGTAAAGACATGGTGTGCTCGTGCGATGTCAATAACATTACATCAGACATCCTTGATGACTTAGGACACAATGAAATATTTGATGCCGATAGTGATGAACATTTGTCAAAAGAGCAGATGGTACAACGCTGTATGCCGCGCATTGCAGTAAAACAGTATGATACTGGCACTCACATTTCTATGACAATACCAACAACTGAAACACTTGACCTTGACGAAGTTCGACGCATCGTTCAAGTGTTCCAAGAAAAAGGTTTCGATTGGTTGAAAGATAAACATGGCAACCATGAAGCCCAAATTGATTATCCATACACCAAACTGGAAATGGATGACAACCCATCCACTGTTTATCGTGGTGAACAGTTCTTCATTGCCTGCTTTGGAGAAGAAGCATACAAGAAATACGCCTCAACAAAGGCATTACAAACCGTTGTTGCCGAAGTGGAAAAACAGCAGCATGAAAAACAAGTTAAGTATGAGACGGATGAAAGATACAACAAGCTGAAAATCTTTACCAACAATCCGTTTAATGAGAATCTTGTTATCACACTGCGTGATGAGTTGGACTTTGTTGGTGGGAAAGGTTATTCCAACCTAATGTTGGACATTCATGCTTGCGCCAATTTGAGCGAGCGAAACACCATTGATACAGTTGATAAAGTCAAACAACTCAAATCCCAATTCAATGCGCACAAACGAGCAATTAAGGATGAACCTGCTTTATATAAAGAAATCAGCAAATCATTGAATCGTATTCAAAAACAACACAATACTTTTGATAGTGTGACAGGATATGATTTACTGATGGTTGCCTTGTGTGAAACTGTTTTAAATATTAAACAACGTGAACAATTCATTCAATGGATTTCCGGTGTCCGAGAAAAAATCGACATGAATGAGTTTGACTCTCTGGCAAAAGAAATGCAGGAATACAAGTCGAAACTGGCTGAATAACTTGCATTACAATGAAAACGGCGTGGGAAACACGCCGTTTTTTCATTATAGTGAAAATAAGCAAGATTGCTATGCAATTAAGCAATGTATATTTACCTATTAAATTCAATATGTTACGACAAAATTGCATTATAAACGAACAAATAAGCAAGAAAGGACACCAATTGGTGTCCTTTGATTTTTTGATTAGGAAGACTTGCTTTGAGCCACTTCAAATTGATGGTGCATTGAACGACTGATTCCAAATTGTTTAGCAATCATCTCCACTTCTTCCAGTACAACAACCTCTTGTTCTACCAGTTTGTCAGCCACCACCTGCACAAAATTACGATGTTTTTCTAACAATTGAATACAACGTTCTCTTGCAATACGGCAAATGCTCATTGCCTCATCGTCTAACATTTTCTTAGTCGTTTCAGACAATTCCATGTCGTTGTAGTTTAACATCACGTCTGACAACTCAATGGAATTGAAAGAAAATCCAAGCTCGCGCACCATTTTCATGGCTGTCTGGGTAATACTTTTAATGTCGCCGGAAGCGCCACTAGTTTGTCTTCCACAAAGCACATATTCGGCGCACTGACCTGCCATAGAAGTCATTATTCGTGCCATAAAGTCGTTTTTGTCTGATGATAGCCCATCTTTTTCAGGCGCAAAGAATGTAATACCCAACGCGTTTGAACGCGGTACGACAGTCACTTTACTCAATACATTGTTACGTTCACACAAATAAGAAATACACGCATGCCCTGCTTCATGGACGGCGGTGAGTTTCATTTCTTCAAGGCTTTGCTTGATGGTTTTAAAACCAAGCATGACTTCTTCAACAGATTCGTCAATGTCTGACTGCAAAACTTTTGTGTGTTTATGCCTGATGGCAATAATCACACTGTTGTCCAAAATGTTTACCAAATCAGCACTGCTATACCCTGCAGTAATTCTAGCAATCCGCTCAATGTCTGCATTTTCAAACTTATTACTGCTCACCATACTGGCAACCAATTCTTTACGTTCAGCCAATGTCGGTTTGTTGATTTTGATTACTTTGTCAAAACGACCGGAGCGTCTCAGAGCAGGGTCAATATTGTCTATAAAGTTGGTCGCACCAATCACAAAAATAGGCACAGGTTGTTTTTCCAGCCCATCTAGTTGTGTCAGTAGTTCATTAATGATTTCATGTGGTGCATTTACATTGGTCGTCTCCCGATTACCAAGTGCGTCCATCTCATCAATAAATAGAACGCAAGGCTCGGAAACTTCGTTACGGATAAAGGAAAACAATTCACGCACCGACTTACTTCCTACACCCACATACTTGTCTGTAAAACTATTACCGGTTAGACTGATGAATGGCAATCCGCACTCTTTGGCGATAGCAGAAGCAATCATGGTTTTGCCACAACCCGGTTCGCCTTGCAAGATAAATCCCTTCAATGGACGTTCGACAGACAACAATACTTCTTCATCATTGTTATCCAATAGAGATTTATCCTTGAAATAAGCATCCACTTGTGTCTTAAACATCTGCATGATGTCTCGACAATATTGTTTGACCTCGTGCAACCCATGAATCTCATTGAAACCGGCTTTTAATCTTTCCGGTGATACAACGTTGTACTTTCTACTTAGCGACTCAAAACGTCTGCTGTTTGCCTTTTCCATATGATGTAGAACCTGTTCCTCCACATCTTGTGTTTCACAGTAGTCAAACACAAGCTCCTCAAACAAGCTCTTCACTGATGAAAGATTATTGCGAGACAAAAACAACATTAAATCGTGCGCCAATTTACTGCTTGTATCTGATTTGGTTAACACATCAGATAATGGCTTATCCAGTGTCTCATTATACCCGTTGTTCTCAAAAACTTCTTCCAACATGTTGATATAGATGGATAATCGTTCATCTTTAGATATGGATTTCTCTTCAAAAACTTTCAGTTTACGCAACAGGAAATCAGGAATTTCCTTAGTATCTGTATCACAAAACACCAATAAAAAGTTCGACATGTCAAAATATTCACGCTCATGGTGGTCATACATACGAGACAGATTGTCCGTGTTCAAAACAGTGTTAAAGACACGCTGCAAATTAAGATGCCCATTGGTACGACTTGAGTCAATATTAAAACGGGAATCGTTAAATGAATCGAATACAAACAATACTGGCTTACCCTCTACGCGAACATGTGTACGATACAGCACACCGGCATAACTATCAGAATAATGTGCCTCATGCCCTAAAAATTCGCCGTCGGAAACTGCATTGCCAATATCGTAGCTCTCAAACTCAACCTGTAAATATTTAGCTAAGTCAGAAAGATAACGCGTTTTTCCGTTACCACGCCCGCCACACAACATTAAAGGTGTCAAATACTTGCGCTTACCAGCCTTATAAGCACTGACCATCGTTTGCACATACTGAGTCATATTGGAGAACTGTGGATAGTTGTCCTGCATAAACTCCAAAGAGATAGATGGGCTTACTTTGTCTTTCGCAGGCTCAACCACCTCAATATGTTCATGGCCTGTTTCACTATCATCGCTAATGTTAGGCTTCACTAACACTCCGATTTTAGAATTGTCATCTTCAACAAAATGAGAATAAATAGCCTCCCAATCAGTATCCGAAATCCCAAAAAATGATACTACTTCTTTTTTAAAATCATCGTCCATCGACAACTTAAGATATTGTTTCACTTCCTCTTTAATTTCTTCTTTTTTCAACTCTTTTTTGCTTATTTCCAACTTGCATTTAACGAGTTTAACAAGAGTAGCAACATAAAAATATGCGATAGCCAGCTTGCCATCCAAATGATATGGCATATCGGAAACAATATCATGAATAAATTCATATATTTCAACATACTGATTATGTTTCAGTGTTGAAATTTCTTTAATCAATTTGCAGCAATCAACAACATCAGCATGAACCGTTTTTATTGACAACAAATATTGTTGTAAAACAAATCCGGCAAAATATAGCAGATTGTTATCGCTACATCCGAGCCATAAGGACAACATATCACCACGAAAATCAATGCCCGTATTTCGTCTAACAGAAGAAAATAGTGCATCTTGATACAAGTGAAATATGCTGTTTAACAGATTTTTTTCATTCCAACTGAAATACGACGCTTTCAAGTCATATTTTGATTCACTGACATAATCGCGCATCAAGCGTTTGAAACTGCAATCCACATAATTGATTGAAGTTTGTCTGTCTTTGGCATAATGAAACACACCGGTTTTCTTGTTACAATCAAATGCTGCATTAACAGAAAAATTCAACAAATCCAATCCATACTCATTCTGCTTGAAGTAATTCACATCAATCCAATTAGAGGAAAAGCCAGTCTTTTCTTTAGTTAATCCATAGACTTGAATTTGCTCCGGTGAAACGCCATACATTGCCAAACAGAAAGCCAAATTACGATAAAGTTCTTGTCGCATCACCTCTGTGCGTGAATAGGCAACCTTATTCACCAAATTAACAAATTTATCAATCTGCTCATTAATACATGGCTGTTGCCAATCTCGCACTTTTTGCATTGCATTATCATCTAACGGAATCATTAACGAGTTCGCAACAAATTCCGTCATCAAAAACAATACCATATAATTATCGTCGCTGATTTTCGGCATGCCCATTAAAAAGCAGATGTACTCATTTTTTAATAACGAGTAAATCCGAGCAATGCGTTTCATTTCTTCATTAGAAGGGGTCTCGATTTCTCCTGAAACATATTTTGCCGGAATGGTATTCAATAAAGAAAGTAAATGATTATCAAACAAATGAGGGCTTGACAGTATTCTTGACATAGGCAAAACAGTCAACCAGCCATGTTGTTTCAATGACTCCAATACTTTGCATACCGCCTCAACGACATTGTTATTTTTGTCTTTCCATGCAATCAAGTGTGCCAATAAAAACAACTCATTTTCAGGTACGACGTTATACATACCAATAGTGGAACGAATCGGACTATATCTTGTGAATGACATACAACCATACACCCGAAACATCATCTCATTGACAGAAATATCATCCATCAATCTATCCAGTAAAACAGATAATGGCGTTTCAATATCGCTAACCTCTAATTCTCTGCGAACTTCCTTGTAATTCCCATTCTTTGCCAAAAGTTCAGAATCGTTCCACAGTGAATGCAAAATAGCAGTATCAGCAAACAAATATTGCTCACACAAGTCATTAAATGGAATGGCAAAATCTTGATAAGAATAGCTCATATTACAGGTGCACCTAGAATTTTTGAAAACCACATTTTAACATCTTTCTGATAAGAAAAACAAAGCGTGCATTAAGCACGCCATCGTTTTCACACAATAAGTCAGACTTTCTTCAATACTGCGGCTACCGCAACCTTCATCAGGTAGCCTCTCAAATGCTTGGACACTTGAAACTCTTTTTCCAATGTTTGGGCGATGCTGTCAATTTTGCTGATTGCTGTGTCAAACACGGTTTCATTTCTCTTCACCACCTCTTCCGGCACGCCTTCCTTAATCACCTCTTCCATTTTATGATTGGTTGACTTGTTCAGATATTGTTTAAAGGTATTCCAGTATTTACTGTGCCCATAGATACTCTTGATTTCCTCTTCATCTTCCTCATCACGATGAACGCCCATACTCTTGCGCACCTTGCGACGTTTCAAGAAAGCCAACAACTTTTTTTTCTTGTCAGAAGTATTGAACAAAATGGTTGCCAATGCCGCAACGGACAACTTGGATTTCATCATGGAATCGAAAAACGGATGTCGACGCTTGTATCGTAATACATTGGGGTCAATGGTTTCCATGTAAGTCATGGTGTTATCAGCATCACCTAACACAGCACTGATGTTGTAACCGGCTTTACGCGCTTGCACACCAGCATTTGCTACTTCTTCTTTGCTCAATTTGTCTTTAAATACCAGTAGGTCTTTACCCTGATGGCGAATAACAAACACTTTACCATCCGTTTGTGGCAATTCAAAATACTGATATTCATCTACAAGCGGTTTGAGCAAGGAAACATTGTTTTCCTCATCATTAGGTAAGACAAATTTGCCATCCTTTCTCTCCAACTCCAAGACCAACGACAAGCCTATATCGGGAGTGAGGGAAGTGGATGAAGGCGCAGGAGTTTGTGTGAGGGATTGTGGCGAGTTGTTTGAGGCAGAGGTGTGGTTTGTGGTTGTCATTGGCATTTCTCTTTCAAAACTTGAATCTTGTCCATAGTATCACTGTTGAAATGTTTGTCTCGCTGATTCTGAATAATTGCTGAAATGCTTGCCCGCCAATCACTGCAGTTTTGCACATTGTTCAGAACTTTTCTGGTGAACAAGCCGTCATTGTCACCTTGCGCAATAATTGCTGCAAATGTCTTGTCCAGATTTCTTTCTTGGAAAAATGCGGTGTTACCATCAATCATTCTAGCGCGATATTCGGCTTCCACTTGTATCACATTTTGTTGCGAAGACGTACTTTCTAAGACTGGATTTTCTTGTGCCTCTGACGTATCAAATACTGTTTCTGCAATCTGTCCACTACTGATAGACTCGTCAGACGGCGTGCGCATTGCCAGATAAACTGCAAGGGCAACAAAAATCAAAACAACAAGAATGACCACATGTAAATATTTGAATTTCGTGTCAGGTATTTTGGATTTGATGATTTTCATAATTCAATCAATCGGTCAAAGTTTCTCTTATTGTTCAACACTTTATTCAAATAAGTATTGCTTTTCATATTTCCGAAGTATGCCATAATGGCGCGCCGATAGCCATGTTTCTCTACCAATTCTTTGAGTAACATGCTCCCAACAGTGATATTGTTGTTTGGCGTATGAATATTGCCGCCGTTCTGGGACAAAACAGTACGAATTTTTGCACGATGTACCGGCATGATTTGCATAAGTCCACGCGCTCCCTTACTACTCACCACATTTTTATTGAAATTCGACTCGGTTTCCATGATACCCAATACTACTGACGGATTCAAATTATGGGTTTTCGCCTGTTCAATCGTTGTTTGAATGATGTGGTCTGCTTCATGTTGAGGCACACGATAGGTTTCCGTGATGTATTTTTGCACGTCTCCCAAATCGGCATAAGCTGGTGTACAGGAAGCCAAAATCACTGCTGTTAAAGCCAACAACTTGTTTTTCATTAATATTTCCTTTTCAACCGCGAATAATAAACACAAAAAGTGTCACTTTGACAAACTTGCACACTTCCTGCTTGCCTAGCAAGTTATGAGAAAACAATTTTACGAAATGCAAACAGAACAACTGACCAAACAGCAAACAATTAAAGTTTTAAAAGAGTTGCAGGAAGTTTCTTGCTATCTAAATGATGGAAAATTTCCAGATAAAGGTGCATTCATCGCTGTGATGTTACGCATAAATAATGAGTTCAGCAAAGAGATTCAAGAGCGCATGGCGCAACAAGAGCAAGTTGTTGGCATTGTGAATGACAAATATAACCAGCTTATGTTGTCTTATCAGCAAAACAGAAAAGTGTTGGAATATTTGTCTTCTCGCGCCTCCGGATTCAAATCCCTATCAGATACGATAGAGACCGCCATCGAAATATTGCAAACCGAGAAAGATGATTCTCCTGCTATGTCTTTCATTCTTGCTGCGTTTAATCAACCGACACACTGACCAATTCCAGCCTACATCCTCATAAGCTGGTTTGAGTGTTCAAAACATGTTATTATCAGGTTTTCAAACTGATTTAATCCGTGCCGTATCAGCACGGTTAACACTTTATGGATAAATTGGAAAACATTGGCTCTTTTGCCGGATATGTTCGCCGCCCAACCCCAAAAGGGCATAGTGGGTATGTGGCGAACTTTTTTGGCGATAACGGTAAAGACGCAGACACCATTACTGTGTTATCTCTGACACGCTTTCAAAACATGGAAGTCTATATTCGCGTGTATTGGATTAAGAATGCTGTTGGTGAAGACATGCGTTCCAAAAATTTGTTGGATAATCAAGACGACCGTTATCCACTGATTACCGAGTTCACCGCTTACAATAATCGTCCCATACCGCACCGCGACGGCATGTTGGCACAACTGTTTGCCCATAATGGTGAAGACGCTGATGCTGTAAACCTGCTCGGGCATTCCAAATATGTAGATTCATTGGTTTATGTAGACATGTTTTCCGAGCGCATACCGTCTGACAACCTCAATATCTATGATTCTGATGCGCAACAAGACATCGTAGCGAACCATGCTTGGAAGATGGCTGAAGCAGAAAAACGAGAATATGAGCGCATGGCGAAAAAGTATCTCAAAGCCAATGTCATACTCCACGAATCAAAATTTCTACATGAACATGCCTTACATGAAAAAATCAATGAAGTATACCCATACATTGATTTTCTCAAAACGCAAAAATGTGCGGTTTGCGGTGGTCAAAGTGCGGCGGGCGTGCGTCTACGCAAGAACGATGATTTGAGTTTCGTGCCGGTTTGTGAAGAACATCGCAAGCCATTGTTGGAAGCCGTGCGTAATGACGATTACTCTACTCTGTCTTGCAATGTGTTTCATTTGGAAATGCGTGAAATCCGACTAAAAGAGCGTTGGGCATGGCAATTCTTTATTGAAACCTGTTCGTTGACCGGACATGAAGAACCGGACAGCGTGAAAATCATGGATTGGGTGAACAGCAAGGGAATAAAGGGTTTATTACCAACCAAGTTTATCAAGCAGACTATGGGTTTGGAAACATTGTCAAAAGATTGAAGTGCACACCAATAAAAAAACGAGCGCTCTTTGCTGAAGCGCTCGTTTTTCTGTCGCCAACTAGCGAATGTCATACATCTTTTTCAAACGAACCGGCAAAATGTTCTTCAAGAACCGTGACGGATGTCCAGACCAAGAAATCGTCAAACCTTGTCGTGCCCGAGTCACCGCAACGTATGCCAACCGGCGTTCTTCCTCAACCTGTCGTCTGCTTTCAGATTGCAAGGCATACTGGTGCGGCAAATAGCCGTCTTGGAAGTTCACTACAAACACATGGTCAAACTCTAAGCCCTTTGAAGCATGAATGGTCATCAGATTAACGGTTAAGAAACTATCATCGTCTTTCTCATCTTCATCTTTTTGCAGCATGCCCAAAGACATGTCATCCAAGTAGTCAATCATGGACGCATCAGGCTTGTCTTGAAAATACTCGTGAATAGAGCGAGCCAATTCTTGAATATTGCCAATCCTGCTCATGTATTCCTCTTCATCGCGTGTCTTTTGCATGAAATAGGTTTTTAAGTCCAAGTATTTCATTAAAAAGGACGGCAATTCGTGTTTGTACAAGCCTTTGGCATTTTTCAGGATTTCGTCATACAGGACAATAAAATCAGTCAGTGCGTTATCACGGTCAATTTCAGAAATCGCAGCACGATGCAGGCAGTTATACAGACTTTCCTTATGCTGCATTGCCATGTCTTCCAATCGTCCAAGTGTCACATCACCAATTCCGCGATTGGGGAAATTAATGATTTCGCGCATAAATTCATCGTTGTCTGGGTTTAACAACGAACGAATCCAGAACAACATTTTCTTCACTTCCACGCGCTCAAAGAAGCTCACACCACCATACATGTTAAAACGGATACCGGCTTTACGCAGTTCGCCCTCCAATACGCGCGATTGCGGATGTGTGCGATACAGCACTGCAACGGTAGCACTTTGGCGCTGTTCTTCACAATCTTGCTCGATTTCCTTGATGGCATTAGCTAATGCTACAGCTTCATCTTTGTCGGTGTCAAAACCATGATAACGGACATCATTGCCTTTGCCGGTTTGCGTCCACAAATTCTTACCGACACGTTCCACATTCTCGGCAATAATACTATTCGCAGTGTCCAAGATATTGGGTGTAGAACGGTAGTTTTGTTCCATCTTGATTAACTTGATAGACTCATCATCTACCAGTGCGCTGACATTATCGCTGGATGCACCACGGAAACCATAAATGGATTGGTCATCATCGCCAACCGCAAACAATGTGTTGTGCTGTTTGTCGTGGCGCTCCAACAGCAATTTCAGCCACTGAACCTGTTGCGCGTTAGTGTCTTGATACTCGTCCACCAAAATATGACTGTATTTCGCTGCGTAGTAATAACGCACATCAGGGTGTTCTTGAAAAAGTTTAATGCAACGATACATCAGTTCGGCGAAGTCCACTGCACCAATCAAATCGCATTGTTTTTGGTACTCTTCAAACAAGTATTTATTCAGCCCACCACTAGGTTTGCCAACACCGACAGGCTGTTCTTTTACTTTGTTGATTTGCTTCAAATAATCACTGATGTCTTTCTCATCGACTGAATAAAAGTAAGTGTGATTAGGGTCGGCTTTAATTCGTTTGACTACCGTGCGCATGATTTGTTTGGTGCGGTCTGGGGCGTAAATCTCAAACTCTTTATTCAAGCCAGCTTTTTGGTGATTGTCACGCAAAATCCGATAGCAAATAGCATGGAATGTTCCAATCACCATTTTTTTCATATCAAACTCTTTGTCACCAATCGAAGCCATAATGCGCTGACGCATTTCATTCGCAGCTTTGTTTGTAAACGTAACAGCCATGATGTTTTCAGGCGCAATGTCATATTCTTGTAACAAATGGACAATACGTCCTGTTAAAATGCGGGTTTTACCACTACCTGCACCGGATAACACGAATGCAGATTGGTTAACAGGAAGTGTCACAGCTTCCAATTGTTTGTCATTGTATTTCATTTTTTGACCTATCGGTTTGCAAAATTTTCTTAAATCGCATTTTAGCAGAAAATATGGTCAACGAACAGAAATTCTGATTAAGAAACCTATGAATCAAGCCATTTTAGACGCATTGGAAAAATACGACATATATCAAACCGCATGGGAGAACAGTAAAACCGATGAAGTTGAACGGTTTGACCTTGATGACCTGATTGAAGTATTGGGCGAAAACATCGACAGCTTGCACGGACACTTTGATGAAGTGTTTTTCGGGAAAGTGGATTTCTTGGATTTCATTCAACAAGATGCTACCGTTCTACTACAATTGAATTATGATGATTACAAATGGGCAATTGAAGAGACACAAGCGTATGGCATCGATGATTGGCAAGACGTACTCGCACCACCAAAACCGGAAACGATGGCGCAGATGTTCAACAATGGCGACATCAGTTTGAAATGGTTAATACGAGAAGACTATAGACAACAGGTTAAAATCCAAATGCTGGACGAAGATGGTTTAAATACCGTCCTTGAAGCATTAAATTCCGCACATGAATACAGTGAAATTAAAAGTTTACACAATGAGTTTTTAAAAAGAATCTCTGATGCACCACGAAGTGATGAACTTAACGACATCCTGTGCAAACTGTGTCTTGAGCAGTTTTCCCATATTGAAAAATGCTACAACCACAAACAAGGAACATCAGCATTAATGGAAATCGATATTACCAGATTCGTGGACAGCGAATATTGGCTGAAAAAAGACCGACATTCTTTTGAAAAACTGTTTTTGGATTTTTACAGCAAGCCGGAGTTCGGACTTCCACATTCAAAATGGGAACGCTCTATGGATACTTACAGTATTGAGGGCAACCAAATGATACAGATGCGTTTCGCCCGCGATGAACTTGCTACATTGGCAAACAATCTATCAGTGGAAAAACTGAATGAAGAGTTATTCCACCCATTCTTGAAACACTTGTTTGAAAGTCAAATTATTGATTTCTCGTCAAAAAACATCATTCACCATAACTTTATAGACAAACTGCCCGATATTCCGTATTTCCAACAATTGGTTTTGGAAAATAAAGATTTGATACATGAAAAATTACAATTGCTGAACAATTTCGTAAGTTTATCTTATACAAACATCAACAGCAATCGTCAATTTATTGGCAAACTGGTCAACATCTTAGGTGAGCAATTGACTATTAGTTTGGATGCTCAACACGATAACATGGTATGGCGTGACGGAAAAGAAATCGCTACCAAATTATTTGATTTGATGACCATCTCTCCTTTGATTCATGTTGTAAAACTGGATTTAATCAATGAAGGTGGCAGCGATGAACAGGGAACACCGAATGGTAATCGAGTACATCTTTTCTTTCACAATTTCAATACATTGTTGAGCCAGACTTCAAAAGAAAACGCTAGAAGTATAGAAGCAAGAATGCAAAACAGCGTTCCTCAATCTACATTAATGTGTGCTACTAAACTTAAATTGGCTAACATGTTAAGCGACGATGAGTTATCATTGTGCTACGATTTGTTGGATACACCACAGACACCCAACACCAATAGAAAAATGAAGATTTAGCAATTTGCATGAATCTGCTATTCTATGGATTTTCCTGAAGAGTAATACATATGATTGAAGCAAAAGATTTCCTTGAATTTTCCAACCTTGTAATCCAAGACACACAAAATGGTGAAAAGGCGAACTATATTGTTGATTTTTATGCAAATTGGTGTCAGCCGTGCAAAATCGTAGCACGCCATTTAGATTCCATCCAAGACCAACTGCCTGCCAAAATTGTCAAAATCAATATTGAGACTGAAGAAGGGCGTGCAACTGCACACACACTTGGCATCAGAAGTATTCCGACACTGGTGTTCTATCGCTCAGATGTAGAAAGCGAAGTTTCACCGGTTAAAGAGTTGGATAGATTAACCGGCTCACATCCGGCCAACGCAATTCTTGACAAAGCAAAAAAAATCTTTGCTTAAAAATGAAACGGCGCTGTTTGACAGTGCCGTTTTTCGTCAGTAGAATAATCTTAACAATCACAAAAACAGAAAGATAATCGATGAATATCGTGTTTAATAGTGGTATGTTCAGTCAGCCTTTGAAAGAAGCCATTGAAGCAAAACTGTCGGAGAGCCGTTTGATTTCCAATTCCAAATTGGAACGCCTTGATTGGTACATGGAGAAAAATGAAATCGGTCATTTCAAAGTGGCAGTCAACACCGGCAACAAATACATCTACGACATTCGTGAAGATGCTTACGAAGCTGCAAGAAATACAGTCAAAAAGTTAGAAGCACATTTGCGCAAACATAAAGAGGAACACTAATCAAAAGCCGGTCAATGACCGGCTTTCTTCGTTCTACACAATTACTTGGCATCACCGAAAAACGATGATAGTTCAGTATCTTCATGGATTTCAGCAAACGGAATCCGTTTTAATAACTTCACACCAAAGTGTCCCTCATGGAAAGTTTCGTGTTGTTTGTCCGAATAACGGTCAAATTCGCTGCTATACGACTCGGTATTTCCCCCAATGTAAATCTCAAATACCTCATCATCCAAGTTCACCACATAAGCATAGCCAACCACTTTTGACATCAATATGCGTGTAGCAAAACTGATGTACACAGGGAAACCTTCGAGATACATGTAGAGATTGCCCGCCTCAGTGGTAAAGAAATCCCCCCAATATTTGCAAGTCAAGCTGTCTTTCGTACCAAGTCCGCATTCTTCATCAAATTGAACCAAGAATCTCTTGTCTTCATCAGAGATACGGCTATCAGCAGAAACACGCTTCAATTGTGACAAATTGTGTTTCAAATCAGCAATTAAGGTTTCCTTTTGTTCAGTAGCAACCAAGTCTTTCACAAAACTGAAAATGTGTTCGCCAAAACCAATTCCGTTCTTTTCTTCGGAAAACATTCCTGAATGTCCGCTAAACAGAAAAATGTAATCCTTACTATTGAAACGAAAACCGTACAAACCATCTGTGTGATTAATATTCATTGCATCCCTTTCTAAAAAGACAAATTATTACACAAAACCATAATATATAGCCAACAGAAATCCAAAAATCAGCATGCTAGACATCATCAAAAAAATGATTAAAGGTTGGTATGGTGAATACCAGATGACCAACGCCAACAGAGAAATTGTTGCACTGGGCGACTTTGTTGAAATCAATGACTTGTTACTGGATGACTTAAATCCAGATAGTAAAACAAGTACATTCCAAATCGACTCACTGCTGATTTCCATGAAAACTGGTATGTTTATTGCGGTTGAGGCAAAAAACTATGATGGAGTGATTGAGGGGACAATCTATTCACCACAAGTAAATATCCGATATGGCAAAAATATTTTCGAGTCCTACAACCCTTTATATCAAAATCGTGGACATATTTTAAAACTGCAAAACTACATTAAAACCAAAACCGGTATTGAAATCCCAATGGAAAAATTTGAATCCATTGTATTCCTCACCGGCGCTGGGCATAACATGAAAACTTATGGGCGAGAAAACTTAAAAACACCACCTAACCATAACCATTTGTTTAACTTGAAAAACATTATTCATGGTAGGGATACGGCAGAAGCCATTAAAAATTATGTCTACCGTGTTAAAGAAATGGAAAAGAACACCACTATTGGTGAAACGATGGAGAAAAAGTTTGATTACGCTTATGAGCTAAACGATATAGCCTATATGCTCAAAAAGGATAACAAGACCGAATCCAAGCTATCCTTGTCCTACTTTATCGAGGCATACAAGCACGCCAAAGAAGTAAAACAATTTGTGCGAGATAAAGAAAAGAATGGCAAAACGCGAGCAAAGCCGTAATCTGCTCATCTTTAAACAACTTAAAAAAATGACAAACTTGTCTAATCCAATTATCCTAGTGAAAAATCACTAGGATATTCTTATGTTAAAAGCATGGCTCAATCGCATTCTTTCCAAGCAAATTGACAAGGAAGAGAATGTCAATCTTGGCACGGATAAAGACTTGGCGTTGCTGAAAAATATGACGACACCCGAAATGGAGAGCATTCCAACCAATCAGGATTACCTGAAACACGAATTTCAAGGAAACATTGGTGACAGTAATGCTTATATTGGATACTACTTCGCCTACAACACACTTTTTGATGAAACCGAAGCCAAACTAAAAGCCAATGCGGCAAAAATGAAAAAACAACGTGCCCAATCTGTATTGCAACAAGCATCACGTTCAAAAAAAAGCAAGGTGTTCGTCGGTCAAACCGCTATGTCAACCAATATGGAAAGCATGACCGTACAAGATGTCTTTAATGTCGGGAAGGGCGCATTCCTGTACATTGCATCACATTTTCCCTTTGTAACCATTCAAGGTACGATTGGTAAACAATTGTTGAAAAACATCGTGTCCAAACGCATGCGTGAGTTCCGTATGGAATTTGATTTACCAGAAGAAATCAAGGCAAACATTGAAATAATGGCATTCCGTGATAACAGTATTATTCTGCGAATCAAGCCAGATGAAACTGTCATGCAGAAAATGTATCAGAAAATGCAGGACAGCAAAGAAGAATTTATCGCCTTTATGGTTGAAAACGACAAACTGATGCAGTTTCGCATTCTACAAATAACAGAAGACAATCCAAATTCAGATGAAGGAAAACTGTACCAACAGGAACAAGATAAGAACATCAAAATGGCACACGCCACTTACAAGTCCAACTTTAAGATTTTGATGTCTTCATTGAAAAACGGCGTACTCATCGACATTACCGACCTATCCGCCTTCCTCCCCCATCTACTTTCAGTAACAAGCCTGATGCCCAGTAACAAAAAAGCACCTGAAATACTTGCATATAACGATATGGATGACATGCGTAATAAAGTAGTGGCATATTTGAAAAACAAACGTCTAATGCACGAATTGCGGAAGAAAAGAATATGAGTGAGATAGAGAAGACGTTGTTGGATGTGTGTGAAAATGTTGGTGCGGCAAGTTGGCTTAACAAACTGGCGGTACGCGAGCCATTGGCATTAATGGCTTTACTCGGTGTGGATGACAACGATATACGCCGTGTATTCAGGAAAAATGAAACACATATCGTATTCAACAATACACGGTTTGTCGTTCTGAGTGGAAAGCAAGGCGTTACATTTCAAATGGATTACGCTTTCGGACTGGATAAGTTCAAATATGATGCCCGTGCATCAGGTGTCATTATCGGTTTTTTTGAACAAGTGTTGGATTGCATCATGCAAGGAAAGCCGTACTTAGAAGTTTGAGATGACTGACTTTCAAAATCAGACATTAACAGAAACACACTAAGCTATCATAAACTTAGTGTGTTTCTTCTATCATGGACTACCAATTTCAACCAAACCGACCGACAGTCATGTATGTGGATGCCAACAACCTATACAAGCGAGCATTTTTCGCTGCCGAGTCTGACAAAGACAAAGCACTGGAATTTCTAATGAACATGGCGTGGAATTTACGTTCAACATTAAAAACAGAATACCTGTTTGCTGTGTTTGATGGCGAGAACGCTAAAGAATCACGTTTGGCTTTCCTTCCCTACTACAAAGCAAATCGATTAAAGGATATGAATAACAAGAAAGTGCTTGAGCAGGAATTTCGTGAACAAGAATTTAAAATGCTTGCCAAAGAAGCATTGGCTGCGTTGAATTTCAATGTATATGAAAGTGATTACATTGAAGCAGATGATGTGATTGGCATTTTAACCAAACGTTCTGCTGAGAAGAACTGGAATGTGGTTTGCGTAAGTTCGGACAAAGATTACAATCAAATGTGCGCCTACTCACCCTATGTCAACATTCTGAATCAGCAACGCAAAGAAGTTACTCATCAAGGCAATTTTCAAACCAAGTTAGACATTCGCCCCGAACAATTTACGGACTACTTAGCACTGGTTGGTGACAAAGCGGACAACATTATCGGCATATTCAAATTCGGGCACAAAACCGCCATTAAACTTCTCTCACAATACAATGATATTGCCGGTATTAAAGAACACCTACAGGAAATTAAGGGCGTAAAATTAGTTGACAACTTAGAAGAAGCATTTGTTACAGGTAGATTGGAGCGCAACAAGAAAGCTGTGTCTGTTTTGTTTGAACATCAAGATAAAGTAAAAATTGATACGCAGAATCTAAAGAAAACTGTTATGAGTATGTCGGACATTAATCGTTTAAATCAGTTTTGCAAAAACCATGAATTAGAGTCTTTCCGACTAAAAAATCTTGCGCAGTATTACAACATTACGCATGGACAAAGCAAGCCGCGTCAAAAGCATGGGATGCACTAAATGACACATTAATCAGTACAATACATCAAGACTCACAAGGCATAGCAAAACGCTATGCCTTTCTGCTATGCTTTTTCTGCCTTTCTTGCACTGATGTGATACACTTAAACCAATTAAATCAATGCGAGTTATCCAAAATGAGAAAGTTAATCTTAATGCGCGGCATTGCCGGTTCAGGTAAAACCCATCTGATTCGTCAAGCTGGACTTGAACAATATGCTTTGTCGTTCTCACAAATCAACACCATGTATCACAGTCCTACTCTTGATATAAATGGAAAAGTCAAACTGCCATATTTGAGAAAAAATGTATATCAAGTCATGCTGTCTATGGCACAAGAGCGTTTCAGACAAGGACAATTGGTTATCTTGGATGACCGAAATATCAAATGGTCGGAATTGCGGGAAATTGTTACATGTGCACAACGAAACCGCTACAAAGTATACTGCCTAACCATGCCGACCGAATTTGACCAATGCGTTGAATGGAATAACTCTAGACCGGAATCAATGCGTGACAGTTTGACACACATGCAAAAACAATGGGACGAAATGGCAACTGAATTTAACATTGCCAAACTTACGCCACAAGAATTGGCAACATGCGGACATTTACGAACTCGTGAATTAACCGGTTATTTCAAGCGCGTCATGGTTATTGGCGATGTACATGGCGCATATGATGCGCTGATGAAACTCAATTCCTTTGCCGATATGGAAACCATGTATATCTTTCTCGGCGATTTGCTGGACAAAGGCATCCAAAACAAAGAAGTGTTCGAGTTTGTTGAGCAACACATCAATCAACCAAACTTTGTCTTTTTAGAGGGCAATCACGACACTCATTTTGCTAATTTTGCCAAATATCAACCCGTCACCAATCCGTCATTCTTCACGCAAACCCTGCCGGATGTGTTCGGCGATAATTGGGCGAAAAACATCAATGTCTCTCGAAGCAGGTTAGACGCAGTGGCAATGAAGTTGAAAGAGTATTTCTCATTCACTTTTAATGGTCAGCATTACTTCTGTTCGCATGGTGGCGTGGCGAAATTTAAAGCCGAGCATATTTATTCGGCACAAGAATTGATTTACGGAACAGGAGGTTACATGGATGATATTGGTCGGATTTACACTGACAATGAATCATCTGTTATTCAATTTCACGGACACCGACAAGCCAGTACCACACACCAAAGCTATTGCCTGACAGGTACGGCGGAGTTTGGTGGGGATTTGATGTGCGCAGTTATTGATGATAATGGTGTCCATGTCCGCAGTGTAAAAAATGAGCGATATGATGTGGACTACACACCATATTCCATGTTTTATGTGGAAGAGCGTTTTGATGATGAAATCAAACAAAATGTTCGTGAACACAAATGGTTAGTAAAACCAATGGCAACACGAGGACACAAACGATTGTTCCGTATTGAAAACCCAAAACAAGAAGGGTTTCACTATCTGTTTGTCAACGAAAAAGGCGAACGTGTCGCGCGAACAATTACACCAATGCCTCTCGTATCCAAAGAAATTGTGCTTAACCAAATGTCAAATGAGGAAGAGCATGTTTGTTGTTTGAGAAGAGACAGTGCGATTGCCCATGTTGCCAATTTTAACGGCGAATATGCCATCATTTATAATGGTAATCTTTATCCAGTGCCGGAAATCATGGTAAAGGCAGTTAAAAAGCAGTTCAACTCTTTGCTCAAAGAAAAAAGTAACATGACACTGGTTGTCCAATTACATCACCCTGATGTTGCTTTATGGGGCAATGTCAATAATGTGCACATTGAAATGCTGTATGCCATTGATATGGATGGCAATATCATCCATATAGATAAAAAATGGAAGAGCTTGTCACAGCAAGACTTTGCAGCAGGTTGCAGCAAGAAAAGCAAAAACGCATGGCTGGTTAGATTGCCAGATGGGCATTATGTGGAAGTGCGAACACCTGCCGCCCAAGAGTTTTTCCTGAGACAAAAAATTGTGGAAGAGTTT
>QWCL01000137.1_pt1 | contig 31117 bp, 46 predicted proteins | sample 1972551 | NCBI WGS metagenome assembly QWCL01 (sample SAMN09866709, study PRJNA288562) | Human oral metagenome isolate term2_saliva, whole genome shotgun sequencing... | isolation source: mouth | host: Homo sapiens | place: USA: California
GCTTGTTGGAACGATGTTCTTCTTAAAACGAATATCTGAACCGTTTTCTAGTGCATGTTTTCCGATATAACTACCTTGATAATAAATCCATCCACCTACAACTAAATCTTTTCCAACTCTTATATCATTTGCAGTTTCAAATGATGAAAATGTTGAACCACTAACCGTATTTTTAATGTGTTGTGTTAGTTCTATACCGTTATAGAACAACTTACCGCCACTTTCAAAATACATCTCATTAGTAACAGATGTTTGCCCTTTTAAATACACACTACCATTGCAATTCATTGAGCCAGATTCGCTTACATACCATGAATTTGTACCTGGTGTAGACCAATTTTGACCCCAGTTTACAAATAGTGCTACCCCTTGACTTCCGCCACGTTCTCCGTTACTCATACCTACAGAGTAGCTGTTTTTACCAGTAATCCAATGACCTCCCCAAGTACTATGCGCTCCAATCCTAAATCCTCCAATTAATCCTGTATATGCGCTTAATAAGTCAGTTGATATTTGCTTAGCTGTAATCTGTCTTGAGTCTAATACATCAATAAAAGCTTTAGCACTTGTTAATTTATTGATAAATGCATTATCTGCTTTAATCTGACTTGCTTCGATTTTGACTGAGCTTAAGTAATTTACAAAAGCTTGTTTAGCTGTCAATTTATTGATAAATGCTTCATCAGCAAGTAACTTGTTGAATAAAGCGTCATCTACTTTTAGATGCTTAGCTTCGACTGCTTCAGAAACAATATGCTTACTCTCTACGGATGCAGCTTTTAACAATGCAGCCGTAATTGAATTAGCAGCCATTTTGTCAGCTGTAATGGATCCATTAACCAGTAAATTCCCTGAAACTTCCATCAATTTAGTGATAGCCTTGATTGATTCTGGATTAGCTACAAGCATACTTGAAATAGTTTCTCCATTTACATATTTACCTGTGCCTAGCTGGATTCCAGTTGGAGTAATTTGAATATCACTCTTCATTACTGCATTATCAACTAGACCAGTTACAGTTTGTCGAATTTGATTCGCTGATTGTTGAATTTCACTTCTAACATTCGTGTTGAAGTACTGTACCATTTGGTTTTTAGCACTAGTTTGGAAACTAGCTCGTAACGTACTATCTTCATTCGATAAGTCAACTTTTAAGTTTCTAAAATCCTTAAACAATCCAGAAAGTGGCGATGTAGTTTCTTTAGCAGCTACATAGCCTGTTGGACTTCTGCCTTTTTCTAGCTGAATATTTGTTATTTCAGTGTTACCAATACAGCCTAAATGATGGATTTTAACCAATTCCTGTGCGCTTCTCGGTGTAAACGTTTGATAGTATCTACCATTTAATTCTTGTGCTGGATTCTTGTTGTTTTGAATTGTTGTGTACATACTATATTCTCACCTCGTTTAATATTAGAAAGGCTATCGTGTTAGTTAAATTCCCTTTTGCTATCATACGTTCATAAGCACTCATAAAATCTTGTTTTACTCGAACCGTAAATTGAACATTGTAATAAGATATAACATCTTGAAACATGATAATTTCTCCGTTGCACCACATTCCTTTTGCTCCTGCCAAAGAAACTGACTTAGTTTCAAAACTTCCATCAGAATTAGGAGAGATTGTTATATCCGTCATTCTGGACACAGAATCTAATCTCATTAGTACAGGTATATTTCGCTTATAAAAACTACTTATTGAGCTTGAATCTGAATTGTACCTACTGATAGAAAAAGATAACGTTTTTGTAAAACTTGTTTTTACAGTAGCAGACTCGTCGCTTTCTAAATTGTACGATGACTTTACTGGTTTGAATGTTTTTCCTAAAATTGTTATCATTCCAATATTAGCGGATGTACCTGGTAATTCTCTATCTAACTCTAAAGAAAAATTTTTCAAAGTAGGAGAATAATATGCTGTTTTAGCTGTTCTTTGTATCCAAAACGACCCATTGTGACCATAAACATTTTTACCTTGGATAAATCTAGCTATGATTGGTTTATTGTTCAATAGTATTATTCTATTAGGCATTTATCCACCTACTCCCATGTAATATCATAAATAGTGTTATTATTTTTGTTAGCTAAATCTCTATAATGAGTGCCGATACCATACCAATACATTAGAGGTTGTCCACCATTCTGGTTGATAATATTTTGACCAGGACTACCATTCGCCCCTGCTGGTCCTGCAGGACCTCTTTGTCCGTCTGCTCCTCTGGCTCCATCTTGTACATTGTCTAATCGTGTGCTAGCAGCGACTTTAATTCCTTGGTAAGCAACTACGATATACACTTCAAGATAACCACCGCTACGTTGCGCTGAACTGAATTGAGCAATTTTACCGTTACTTTCTGGTTGTCTGCTTAATTGACTCGTCCAATTGTCACTTCCAAAGCCTCTATAAAAGAAATCTACGGTATATCCACTGGTTAATCTCACACCATCATAGTAAACATCCGATATAATATTTAATTGACTGTTAACACCGTTTCGATAATTACCTTCAATACGAACATTTGCAGTCAATGAATGCCCTCGTTCACCAGTAGGACCTGCTGGTCCTGTAGCACCTCGTTCTCCAGTTGCACCACGTTCTCCTGTAGCGCCTCTAGCTCCATCAGCGCCTCTTGGACCAGGTTGTCCAGGAGGACCTTGCTCGCCTCGTTCACCTCTATCTCCTTTAAGCGAATTCCTTTGTGCCTGACTTAAATTTTCAAACGTAACCACTCCGTCACGACCAGCAGGACCACGTTCTCCAGTTTCTCCTTTTGGTCCTCGTTCGCCTTGTGGTCCAGTCAAGTACAGTAATTGTGAATAACGGCTTCTACCATCACCAATTTTGACAAACCCTGTATCTGTTTCGAATACCATTTCGCCTTCAGCGGCAATGTATGTACTTGTTTGCCATTGTTGCCGAGTCATTCGCTTAAATTGTACTCTAGCGTTTGCTATTTCTGGCATTATCCTACACCTCCATCAATAATTAAATCTGGTGTATCACTCCAACCTAACAGAACAGAATTCTCTTGATTTCCATCAAAAATTTCTTTCCATTCAAGCTGTAGCGTTACATCTTCTTGCGTTTCATTAATATTCTTAACAATTGTCTTAGTCTTGTACCAGTTACTTTCATAACGTACGTTATAGACTCCGAAATAAACCATTGGTACAACGGCTCTATCAGTAGTGAAGTTTTGTTGAATCGTAGGGAACCTATTGTCTTGAGGTGTATACACTACTTTACCTCCTGTGATCAAGTAAGGAGTTCTTAATAATGTAGTGACATCTCTGTGACCGTAAGGAGTACATTCAGCACTCCAGCTAATCGTATATTGCTGCCCTACTTCAAAACCAGTACCATTATGACCTACTTCAATATAGTCAGTACCTAATTCTATTGTTCGATTAGGTTCTCCTGCTAGTCTATTTTTGTTATATCGTGTAATTCCATCGCCACCAATAAGCTCGTTGTTGATTCTGCTTAATTGAGCGTTCTTATCGATTTCATCTTGCAACTCTTTCAACGGCTCTTTTAGCCACTTATCAAAATCTGCTTTAATCTTATCTGTATCGATTTTGCTAGCGGTTAACTTGCTACTAATTTCTGCAGCTAATCTAGCTTTCTCTTCTTCAGATAGTGCTTTTGATTTTTCAATACTGTCTTCAATAGATTCCTTCATCTTTTGGAATCGATTGTCAACTGCTCTATCTGCATTTGCTAATAGATTAGCGATTTTCTTTTCAACCTCTGCATCAGTGAAGATTGAATTTAAAATCATATCAGCAGCGCCACTCACACCAGAATTAGTGGAGCCACCACCACCGCCTGTGCCTTTTTCATCAAAAGTAAAATCAATATATTCTTTTGCTAATACATCGTAAGTATATCCAGTAACTTTTTTAGTCACGCTAACATCATGCAGCAAGCTACTAATCGTTACAGTGTCGCCAATTTGAATTTTCTGTCCATCTAGTTCATAAGCTTCGATTTTAATAACATCCGTCATTTTATCGATCTTCTCATGTTCAAACTTGGCTCTTGCCCATTTTTCTAACTCGGCAACTGTTTTTAAATCGTTGTTATTGTATTCCGCTTCATTAATATATGGATATTGATTAATTAATGGACTGTCTACAGTAGCATGAATAACCGTGTCTTCTTTAGCTCCCTCTTTTTTAAACTTGGAAGTAACATGAATTCTTGTAATAATACTAGCTGTATCGTTTGTACGCTCGTACTTCTTCAAGTTTTGATGTGTAGTTATCACTACATTGTTATCTCTACCTCGACTTCGAACGATGCGTATTGAATAATTATCACGTATCAATTCACCTTTCCACGTATTAATGATAGAATGTTCACCGTCAAATAACACTTTATATACCGTTGAATTATCAGCATTATTAAACGTATGAGGCTCTGATATATCACTGTCAAATGAGAAATCAGAAAATGGAGTTTTGAGTGCATTAATCATTGAATTCAATGCTAAATTACACCCAACTCGTTCTACTCCAAATTTACCTACAATCCTCTTGAATGCATCTTCAGTGATATGAGAACAAGTAAGATTGACTGTATCGTCTAATTCAGTACGATGCTTAATTCTGAATAGCTGTCTGCCATTATCTGGAGTATCAGTAATAATAATCTTATCGTTATCTAGTAAACGATAATGCTCGCTATCCGTGATTGGATAATCAATACTTAATACGTAATCGCCGTTTAAAATTTCTTTTAATTCGCCTTTTTTAGCTTCATGCAGTGGAATTCCATTCCATCTAGCAGTTGTAGTAGCTTTATCTAATAAATAAATCACTACACCCACCCCCAAAGCGTTTCAAAAGTAATTCGTTGAATACCAGCGCCAAATACAACACCTACGTGTTGTTCTTTTGTTGGATCCAGCGTAATAAAATCGCCTGACCATTTGATTAAGTTTCCAGTTTTATCTTTAAAACTAGGATTTGCAGGATCGTTAATCATTACGGCTTGTTCTCTCAAATTTTCTAGCTTGATAACCTGTCTACCTACAGTAAATTGAGTTGTTCCGTTCCCAACTACAGTGATTTTAGGAAAGGCTAGCGCAGAACCTTGCGTTTGAATAGCTCCGTTGCTATTTAAAACTTGAACATCATTCTGCTTCATGTAATTCGTTGGATGACACACAAACGTTACTTCTAATGTATAAATTCCGTGTTCATCTCTCATAGATTCGTACTTATTAGCACGATAGCACCACCATTTAGTGAGTTTGACCTGTTCATTTTCAAGCCAAAAACCCTCTCTAGACAATAACGCTTTAAACTCATAGAGTTGTTGTTCTGTAGGTTTCACTAAGTGAATAGTATATTTTCTTTCTACTACTTCACGATGCTTATTCGTTTGAGAAATATAACCACTAATACCCCTATGAGATATGAACGTAGTTTTAGAGTCTCCAATATTAATGACTGGAGACTCTTTGATAATGATTTTGTAAGGAAAAGAGGAAGTACGAATTCCGTCAATCGTTAATTCGTTGTGTTGGATCACACTGGTTCACCTCTCAATTCTTTCTTTCGTTTTAATTCGTAAGCTAACATATTTGCAACTGCATTAGCTATTTTCTGAATATCGCTTTCTTCTCGTACGATAACATCACTAATGTGTACGTTAACGACTACTGGTTTATCTGATTCCATGTGTTCTGCAACACCTTTACCAATTGCAGCCAAATTCTTCGAATTTAACGGCAGAACAGCTTCTGTTCCAGCTTCACCACCAACCATAAGGTTGTTTCCATTTTGCCCAAACACAGTAGGTTTTGTTAAAATCCCACCTTTTGCATACCATTCAATCCCGATGGAAGGTAATCCACCGCTTAACCAGTCTAATGGATTAGCAGAACCACTAATGCTGAAGTGTGGTAAAGGAATATGCGGCCATCTAAATTCGAAATTAAAGAAGCCTTTAATTGCTTCAATCGCATTCCCTACCAAGTCTTTTGCCGAATTAATGGCATTTCCAATAGAGGATTTAATTCCATCCCAGACATTAGATGTGATGGACTTGATGTTTTCCCAAATTCCAGAAATAACCGTTAAAATTCCATCAAAAATTGTCTTAACATTACTTGCTATACCATCAAGCACAGTAGCTAGTACATTCTTGATAGTTTCCCAAGCACCTTGCCAATCACCAGTTAAAATTTGTAAAATCGCTTGAATAATTCCTAATATTGCTTGGATAGATACTTCTATATTCGTTTTGATGAGTTGCCAAACAGTCGTGATAACCGTCAAAATAACGTTCCATGTACCTTCCATGAATGGAGATAAGAAGTTCATCACCGTTTGTATTACATTTGAAATTGCATTCCATACGTTTTCAGAAGCTTGTTGAAATCTTGACTGGTTTTCTTCCCACCAAGCTATTACCGTACCAAATACGGTTTGGATAAGGCTAGACACTTCATTTACGACAACATCAATCACAGACTGAATAGAAGTCCAAACACTATCAACGGTATCTTTTAATCCTGGGAAGATACCATCAAGCCATTCGATAATACTTCCAAAATTCATAAATACAGCGATTGCTAATGCAATACTTGCAGCAACTGCTGCTACTGTTCCAACGATTGGTAACATTGCAGCACCAGTGGCAGTAAATGCAAACTGTATCGCAAGTACCGCAGGTAGTAATAATCCTAAAATGGCTACCACACCGCCTAAAACCACAATAAATTGCTGAACTGGACCAGGAAGATTTTTAAACATCTCTGCCAATTGTTGAATAATTGGAATTAATACTTCCAAAATTGGCGCAATTGCTGCCGATATAGCTCCACCAAATTCAGCCATTGCCAATTTCATAGCGTTCATAGCTTGCTGTTGTCTGTCGATTGGATCGAGCGTAGCTTCAAAAGTATTTGCGACTGTGCCATTAGCTTTTTCTGCAGTTTCAGACAATCCATCAAGACTAAATGCGCCACGTTTAATTGCATCAATCATTTTAGCTGCACCTTTGTTCCCAAACACTTCAGCAGCTTCAGTAAATGCAGCTGTACTAGTTTCTGCATTCTTAATCTTCTCAATTGTTTCGCCTAAGCCTTCAGATAAAGATTTCCCTTCTTTAGCGTACTTAGCTGTAGCTTTTGTCATTGCAGTTAGTGTTGCGCTTGAGTCTACCCCAGCTTTCTCAAGTTGTCCGATTAAGGTAGCTCCTTCAGAGAATGACAATCCCAATTCTTTAATCTGTGGTGCGCCTTCTGTTGCTTTTTGAAACAGCAAGTCTACAGATTGTCCTGTAGCTTGAGCTACAAACGTAACTTGGTCCAATGTTGGAGTTAATTGACTAGCTTCGAGATTGTAAGCCTCCATTGCTCGTTTAGCATTGATGGTACTTGTAGTAATATCTGCACCATTAATTTCACTGAACTGGATCATAGTCCTAGAAGCTTCTTTTAATTCTTCATCAGTATAGCCAAATTGAGTATTTAACTCACCGATTGCAGAACCAACCTTTTCAAAACTATCCACTGGTAAATCTGTTGAAAGTTGGTCGTAAATACTTTTCAAACTCGCAAGTTCTTGTTCTCCAGTAATCCCAGTCTTAGTAACAATGATGTCCATTCCTGCATCGACTTCACGAAATGCATCTTGTGTTTGGTGCGCAAAATCAATCACTTTCTGACCTGCTTGAGAGGCTACTTCTGCAGCCTTTTGCAGTTTTTCTTGTCCGAGTAATTGATTCGTCTTTTCTACCGAGTCTTTAGCAGCAGTACCTACACCAGCTAATTTCTCTTTAACATTGTTGATACTTCCGCCATCATCTAACTTGTCTAAAGCTTCTTTTAGTTCATTGATATCTGCTTTACCTTCGCTAGCTTCTTTAGCCATGAGTTCTAAAGCTTTCTCCATGTCTTTACTTGAAGCTTTACCATTCTTAATAGCGTCCGTTAGCTTGTCACCTAAAACATGTCTAAACTCTTCTACATCTTTCCCACTAGCTTTAAAGAAGCCTGATAATCGATTAGTAGACTTCCCTAAATTCTCTTGTTCTTTATTGAGGTTTGTTAGTTGAGTTTTGTAGTGCGTTAACGTACTTTCAGTTGTTTCTAACTCACGTTTAAACGCTCGATACTGTTCTTCACCAATTTTCCCAGCTTTAAACTGCTCCTCAACTTCTTTTTGAGCATTTTTAAGAGTTTTTAATTTCTCTTCAGTATTGCCAATCTGTTTTGTTAAAACTTCTTGTTTTTGAGTGATTAATTCAATACTGGATGGATTGAACTTCAATGCTTTATCGATCTGTTTCATTTCCGTTGCTGTGTTCTTAGCAACGCTATTGACAGTCTTTAACGCTTGTTCTAGTGGAGTAACATTTCCTTGGATTTCAATCGTAATCCCTTTAATATTTCCAGCCATTTATTTCTCCTTTCCTCAAGATAAAAGGCTACTGTTTCCAGTAGCCTAAAATCTATCATAATCATTTTGTGTTGCTTTTCGTGCTTTATTACTTTCTTCCTGTTTGTTGCTATGAAGCTTCACATAATCAGTTTGAAAATCAATTGCACCACCAATCGTTAAGTAACGTAATTCATCAAGTGACAATCCACTTTCTTTACAGCATAGAATAAACGATTCTACTGTAAATGGTTCATCACTTGCTGTGTCACTGCTGGCTTTTTTTGAGTCACCATTGAGTGCTGAATTAATTCTAAAACATCACTCATGATTCCTACTGTATTTAATTCACTGTATTCACGGTAGAAATCCATGAAATCTGGAATATCTTTGTTAGCTGAACAAGCGAATGTCCAAAATAATTCGTAAAAAATTATTGTGTCAAAATTTTCTACTTGTTCAGCACTCATGTTTTCAGGATTCAGTTCTTTCTCACCTTTGAATAACTGTGCTAGTTTCATCAATTCAGCAAACATATCTTTGTTGAATTGTTTCTTGAATAAGATGACAGTAAAGGCATTGCTTTCCAATGCCAACTGCTTGTCACCTACCATCACTACTTTTCTCATGCTGCACTCTCCTACGCTGGAATTGTGACAACTTGTTTAAAGAAGTTATCGTATTTTTCTTTTTCTGTATCTTTGTGAGTCTTAACTTTAACGACTTTATCGCTTGGTCGTGGACTAGCTTTAAACTCTAGTTCTACCTCGTTGTAGTTTGCTCCATCTTTAGTTGAACTTGAGTCTTTAGGTCGTTTAGCAGTGCAGTATAGCAATACATGACGAGTAGCGTGCTTGTCTCCTTCAAATTGGAATAACAATGCAAATGGCTTACGTTCTGCGGCTGCAGATTCAATTACGTAATCGCCTTTCACTTCTTCGCCTAATGCATATTGACGGAACTCTGGAGTTAAGTTGTAGAACTTAAGTTTTCCAGTGTAACCATCGTTTGATTCACTTACGAAATAATCTGAATTATCTGCTTTCAATTTGATGTCCGTACCTTGAGGATCTAACTCAATCGAACGTGCGCCTGGTAATCGTTTAGGCGCTTCGTATGTAATTTCTCCAGTTGGTGAAACAGTTAGTGGTGCGAAATGCACTTGTTCAATACCAAAGGTTAATTTGTTGTCTTGTTTATCAGTCATGTTATCACTCCTATATTGTTAACTTATAAATTAACATATACATTCTTTCATCTTTTAAATAAGTTTCATCGAATGTATACTGCAGTTTTAATTCTTTGAATAATTCTTCCAGTTTCATCTCAATCGTTAAATCTTTGAATTCTGAATAAACCTCAATCACTACGTTTCTGTTATCAATGTAGTTGATGTTATCCGCCAATCCGAATTCCTTTTTAGGATTGTAGTAGATGACGTAAGGAAGTTCTGGAACTTGTCCTTCTTGGAAGCTATAGTATTGAATTGGCATTCCTAAAGCTTTCAAATGTTTGTACAATTCTTGTAGCTCCATGCTAACCTCCTAGTTTTTGAATAAAGGCTTCTTCAACACCTTTGATTACTTTTTCTTCAATAGGCTTGATATGCTCTGCTCCGTCGACTCTTCCACCGTTTCGCTTAGCATGTCCAAACTCCAGTAAGTGAGCTAGTCGGTATTCGTTTGGTTGATAGATAACCCGTTTATTCTTTTTGTCTTTCTTTACTGCCCAGTCTCCAGCATAGTCACCAGTCTTTCTTGGAGAGTTAGCTTTTAACTCTTCGACTGCCTCGTCTGCTACTTCATCAAGCGCTGATTCAATTTCTTTCTGAACATCCTCGTTGAAGTTAGATAAGGCTGTTGCTAATTGACTAGCTAAATCCAAACTCATTCTTATCACCCGTCACTTCTTCACATTGAAGCTCCATTAATTCACCTTCTTGATAACGGAAAGCACGCTTAATGGAGTAACGTACTCCTTCACACTCCAGTAGTGACTCTTTTTGATACTCAAATGCATGAATTCTGATTACGAATGTAGGCTTATATCCGAATTGACTAGCGTAGAACATCATGGCATTTGTAATGCTGACTTCTTGCGCCAAAATGGTATTTCGTTCGAATGTCACAACAGGTTGACCTAACTCATCCGTGTTGTTCACTTGTTTCTTGAGTAGTGTTATTTCCCTGTTCCACATCTTTCTTCCTCACATTCTCAATTAATAAATTGTGTAATCTGTATCTTAAGTGCATTGGCATTTCCGTTTGATTATCTTTGCTGTTGTATCGATAGGCTGCATAGTCAATTAGAAAATCGATATGATCAAACCGTTCATCATCTAGTTTGATATTCTTTTGCTTCTCTAATTCTTCTCGAATCGATAGCAATAAATGCAACAAGAGATTGTCTCTTGTTGACATCGTGATTCCTAACTTAGCTTTCAGTATCTCCAAGTGAGAGTTGCTTACTGTCTTCTCTATCTCCAGCATTTTCTACACTCTCCTCTTCTTCAATATTTTCTGTTCCTGCTACGACTTGGATAAAGATTGAACCTGCTCCATTATCCGTAGTGGACAATTCTTTTACTCGCTCCGCTTTTGCTCGTCCTGAAAAAGGGTACTTATCTCCAAGCAAATACAAACGACCGTCTGGAAATTCATCCGAACGGTCGTTCACATCAACGAAGCTTCTAATAACTTCGTACTTCATTTTTCATCTCCTAGACTGCATCAGTGTATGTTACGAATTTACCTGCAGCTTCATCTGTTTTCTTCGTATCGAAACGAGTGAATAACGCTAACACTTCTCCGTAGATATCGTTGTTAACCCATTTAGCAGTAGTTGCTGTACGGTCGAATAAAGTAACGAATGCTTTAGGATCACCAATGAAAGCTTTCATTTCGCCTTCAGCACCTAACATGTCGTCAGGAACACGTTGAATAACTTTTCCAGAGAAGCGATAGCCAGTTGGTGATGTTACATCTTGCTGTAACATATAACGCCCTGTTTTATCTTTCACTTTATCTAATGCATTAAACATTGAGTCTGTAACAATTAAGCGAGTATTATACACAGATTTAATTTTTGTATTTAATACATCTTTTAATCCATCTAATCCTTGAGCAGCTTGTGGTGATGCTGTTTTTAAAATTTCGCAAATAGCGTAGTTCTTAGTAGTTAATTCTTGATTGTGTGCATCTTCTCCAATTAATCCCATCACATCGTAATCTGCATCGTCAATCATTTCTTGAGATACAGCTAATGAACCACGATAAGTCTTAACTGAGTATTCAACATTTGTAATTTTAAATTTACCTAATTCTGGATTTTTTTCTAATTCTGCAGTAGTTGGCATTTTTTGTTTTGATTTTTCAATTACACCATATTTACCAGTAGCTGAATTTACTTTTACAACATTTACTACTTCTGTTAAATCTAGTGATACTTCTGGTTTAGTTGTTGGTTTTAAAATTTCAACTGGAATTAAAACACCACCATCTACTAATTTGACACCTTCACGTTCTTCGCCTTTTGATTTAATGTATTTGTTTAATGCATCTCGTGTTTCTACTGTAGCTTTTTTCATGTTTCTTTCAGCTCCTTGTTCTGGTTTCTTTTCGTTTTGTTCTTGTAGTTGATTTTTTAATTCATCGATTTCATCTTCTAAAAGTTTCTTAGAAGCTTCTTTCTCATCTAATTGAGCTTGTAATTCATTTGCTTCTGTTTCGATAGCGTTTAAATCATCTTCTGTTTCAACTGCATCAATTGCCTCCATAATTTCATCGCTACGTTTATGTAGTTCCTCAATTTCAGCGTTAAATGCATCTAATGCTTTTTGTCGAATACCCAATTTTGCTTGTAATACAATTGATTTATTTTTCATATTTTAGTCTCTCCTTCAATGCTTGTTTCTTTTGTTCAAATGAACGTTTTTTAAAACGTTCAAAATCATTTGCTCTTGCAGCTATCTCTGTTTGTGGATATGCAGGAAATGTGCAAGGACTAATCTCTAATAACTCCATTTCAGTAATTACTGATAAATAAGAACCATCAGAACGTAAAGTTTCTTCTTGACTATTGATGTAAAATCCAAAGCTACATCCAGTGATATCTCCACGTTTAATACGTTCATAAATTCCAACGGCTGCAGGATCATTTGGATTAATTTCTACAACAGCAAACAAGCCAATGTCATCAGAACGTAATTTTGCTGTTCCGTTTCCCGTTCTTCCTAAAACTAGTGAAGTGTCATGGTTGAATAGCACTCGTACATCCGCATTTCTAATTGCTTGTTCTACTGCGTTTCTCTCAATCTTTTCAAAGTATCCATTCCAAATTTCAGTTTCTACATCGTATTTAATGAAGTAGCCTTCAATAATTAATTTTTGTTCTTCGGTTTCTTCTCTCGTTTCAAATTGAGTAGTAAGATACGATTCACGTTTAGTTAGATTCATCATTCTCACCACCTTTCAATTTTTTTTGATTTCCTAAATCTTCTTGATTTAGATAATTTTCTAATACAATGATGTCTTGCATTTCTGGATCTGGAGCTAATCCAATCCAGTCCCTCAACTCATTTCTTCTTAATGCAGCTAGTTGCACCATTTGACTACCAGCGCTCACTAATTCCGTGATGTTGTATGAATAGAGTGAACGTGGATTCAACTTGAAGTATCTTGATGGACTAATGAGTAAATCTCTCGTGAGTGTTTGGGATATCACTTGAGCAATGGATAGAATTCTTGTATTGATGAAATTGTTATATTCATCTTTGTTAAACTGTCCGACACCCAAGAAAAAAGCAGGTACTCCAATGAGTCCTGCTACAGTTTTCTTATCAATCTCTACTGATTCATTAATTGCGATGTCTTTTAATGACAACGGCTTAACTTGAACAACCTCCATCATATCTGCAGGAATAACCCAAGGCTCTCCAGCTCGTGAAGTTTCAAGATATTGTTTAATGACAGCCTTTCTACCTTCTTTGTCTGCTAACTCTCCTGCATCGGAATGAACTTTAACAACTAAAGAAGGTACGTTCTTACTTCTCATAAAATTGTTTTTCGTTTGAGTTGCTTGATTCAGATTCTTAGCAATCTCTCTTAATGCAACTCTATATCCAGTACCTATGTAAGGTCTCAATGGATTAGGATTAATCACAAAGTGAATGACTTCATCCGATTGATACTTCATATTGTTGTACTCAATATGATAGCCATCATCATCATCGATGAATTGAACACTCGTCATTGGGAATGGAGTTAACTCTCCTATCAATCCAGTATCACCAAGAGTTCCTACGTGAATGACAGAATTTCCATCACCGTCCAGTAACAAATCTTTTACAATCTTGTACAGCCAAGTTTTTCGAGTCATGTACTTGCACGGCTCGATATCAATCTTTCTAGCTAATTCATCTCGTATACGAATATCGCCTTGTTCTGTATTCTCCATTAAATGAATAGTCATGTTTGATACCAAGTCTGCTATCTTATCAACAGCAATCAAAATATCTGGATGCTTATTTAATGGAATGTACGAGTCTTCAGCAATCAGTGATTCAAATTGTTGTGATGAATCAAGGAATTTGATAGCTGAATTAGCAGAACGCTTTTTAAACATATCTAATAACCCCATCTTAATCTCCTTTCAAATCAAAGAATTGTTTTGCAGTTTCAGAAAATCCACCATTCTCTTCTAACATTTGCACAGTAGCGAATACTGCTGCATCAAAAATATCAATACGTTGAGTACCGCCATCGCCGTCCACTTTCTCATACTGGATCATGTCGTCCGTTTTTTCAATGGCTCGAACGTTTCCTACACAGTATTCAAATGCTTCAGAGTGCAAGTAGTACAATTCTTTATTTTTAGCTTTCACTTCAATGTGTCTAAAGCCTTCCGACTTTTTCCAGAAGTATTGGGGCTGGTCTTTCATGTAGAATTTATTCTTCTTCATCTTCAAAAAGAACTCTCGTCCAAACTTCTTATCGAACCCGACTCTAGAAATTTTGAATCCCATGTTTCTCATTTTGATAAACCATTTAACGATGTCGTCATATAGCACTGTAGGAGTGTTACTCATCGTTAACCAGCCATCTTCTTTCCAACCGAACAGTGGAATTCCATCATCATTAGCTTTCTTATGTGCGGCTGCAACTGGAAAAAATGCGTGTGGGATAATGATATCAACCGTTTTATCTTCCACTTTGTATTGACCTACAAGTGCAGCTGCCGTTAAGTCATGCAGTTTAGATAAATCAGCACCGCCATACCACTTGATTGGTAGTTTGGCTAGTTCTTCTAAAGTCCAGTCAAAGTTTTCGTCACTAGCAATAAACTCATCTACATTGAAGTATGCATTCATTGAGTTAGTAAAGATGTTCAGTGTTTTGTTGAAGAACTCCGTTCGAGTCTGTGGATCATTCATAGCCATTTCTGCCTCTGCTCGTAACTCCTGAAGCGTTACAGTCACTCCACAAGATGGATTAGCCATCATCAATGTCTTATCATCCATGTAGTCAATAGGCATTCCTTCTTTATCTTGATTCGCCTTGCAAATGAAAATAAACAATTCTTCATTCTCAATACTTTGTTCAAGTACCTTTCTGCAATACTTTATTCTGTTTGCTAGGAATCCGTTTGGAATATCTCCTGCCGTGCTGATAATGAATAGCAACTTATTTCTATAAGCCGTCATTGTCTTTTTCATCAAGCCGTATTTCTTTGAATTCCTCATAGTATGAGCTTCGTCAAGAATGATGAAGTTACCATTCAATGCATCTAGTCTAGTTTCGTCATTCGCTAAAGCACGTACAAAAAAAGAACCTTCACTACCGAAATCTCCAGTAATCGAATGTTCTGAATTATTGTTCTTAATTCTAATGTTCTTATCTCTCCAACGCTCCACATTGTATTGAATAAAGCCAAATGCTTCTAAAGCTTGTTGCACACTCGTTGCGACAATGTAGCATTTTGAAGCACTCTTCATTTCTAATAATGACTTACACAAAGCTAATCCAGCAGTGAACGCTGTCTTCCCTTGTTTACGTGGAATGAAAATCAATGTTTCTTTAAACCGTGTTTCAATCGTTCCAGCTTTATAAAAGCCAAACAGATTCACAACGATAAACATCTGCCATTCTTGCAATTCAAGTGGTGTATCTCTTAAACTCACTGCTTCTACATTTTCACCTTGATAGTGGACAATCACATTTTCAATAAATTTAACTGCCATATTAATAACAGGTTCATTCAAGTAGTAGGCAGGATTGTCGATATCTCTCATAAATCGTTTAGCTTCGAGTACTTTTTCTTCACAGGCTGGAGTCTTTCCATCAATGATACCAGTAGCATACTTAATCGCTCGTTCTACATACTCGTTCATTTCACACCACCTAACCTATTCATAATGTCTAGAATCGTACCGCCTGTGTCCTGTGCTATAACTTCCCCTAACGCTTTAGGATTCAACATTAGCTTATCAGAATATGATAGTATATCTTTTCTCAAAGTCTCCATTACGTTTATGAGAGGTAGTTTTCTTAAGTTTTCTGCTCCAGCTTTATTAACATAGATATCCGCAACTTTATAATCATTAGCTGCATGCTCTTCCTCGTACAGAATGTATTGATAAAGCATGTTTGCATAGATGTTAATTAAGTGGTCAAACTCTTTACGATACGTACCAAGTGACTTCATATTTTTTACAGTCGCTTTTCGAATATAATTCGCTGTAATCGGTCTTGCCAAAAACTTACCTCCTTTCTCAAAATCGCTTAAATTTTATCCCCTTTTACTAAAATTACCCCGTGGTTGGAAAAAGCTCCCTCTCCTCGGTCTCCCAGGCACTCAAAAAATTTTTTCGAGGTGGCGGGGTTAAAAATTTTTTTCAAAAAATTTTTTTGACGAATAAAATTTTTCAAATTCTTTTTTTCTTTTCGCTTGCCAAATTTTTCCTTTTCTTGTTATCAAATCATTCACACGATTGTGCATCTTGTTGTGTTCATGGTTCGATAACGAGATACAGTTCCAGCTGACAAACTCTAGTTCAGGATATTCACTGACAGGATAGATATGGTGAACCATCACTGCTGCAACTTTCTTTCCGTATCGCAATGACTCCTGACAAAGAAACTTATCACGAACCATTATGCTGATTCGAAAATCTTTCCAGCGTTTTGTTCCCAAAGTTTTCCTAGCCAATCTCTTTCCTCCTGTTCGGAATAATTCCTTTTGAACTGAACATATCTTAGATTCTGTTCAATTCGCTATTTTATATTTTTTATTGTTATATCAACGATTTTAAAACTTCTATAAAATGAACTGACAGTTTTCTCAATATGTTCAATTCACTTTATAATCCAAAGCTTGACATTGCTTTGTCCTGTTGATCTTGTCTAATTCCAATATATCTCAAAGTTATTGCTGGACTTGCATGATTAAATAAAACCATCAATGTAGCAATATCTTTTGTTTTCTTATAATAATGATATCCAAACGTTTTCCTCATTGTATGCGTTCCAACATTATCAATTCCTAATTCTTCTGCTGCAAGCTTAATAATTAGATAAGCTGTATTTCTAGCGATAGGTTGATTCTTTCCATTTCTGCTTTGGAACAAATAATGATGCAGTGGTTTGCCTTCTACATAATTTCTAATTTCCTTTTTTAAGACTGGAGTCATTTTGCGTTTTAATGGTTTACCAGTTTTTAATTCTTTAGTTTTGATATACCAGCCTTGTACATCTTTCACTCTCAATTTAATGATGTCGCTGATTCTTAAACCTGAATTAATTCCTAAAAGGAATAAAATATAATTACGTTCATTCCATTCTCTCAAATAAGATTTCATTGCTTGAATATCATCTTTTTCTCTAATCGGTTCTACAAAGTTCATTCTTGTTTCCTTCTTTCATAAAATAAAAACCCCTCCACATTTCGTGGAGAGGAAAATACAAAGGAGGTTTGACAATTCCGTTCGATTGTCGATGTACGTCGTTGTGTATCTCATGCGTTAAATACACAAAACAATTTCAGAGTATGGCAGTCTGAAATTGTTTTCTGTATGTAGAGTTGTTAGATTTAATAATGGGAGATTACTCTTCTATACACAAACTCTACAATACACATTTTAGCTTTTTAGCAAATTTAAAAACTACAATCTTTTTGTTGTAAAAAATACAAGCATTTTGTATTAAAAAATACATTTTTCATTTATATTTGTCTACTTTGAGCGCATACGAGAACAATTCTAAAGCTTCTCTTCTTAAATCTCGTATTGATGATTCACTATAATTCAAATCCATTCCTACTTTAGTATCAGATTCATTTTTGAAAAAGCAGCGAATGACAATCACTCTATACTTCTCACTCAAGGAATTCACTGCATTATCAACGTGTTCAACAAATTTAGCAAACTTAGCTCCATGCTCCATCGAATATAATGCAGCTCTTTCTGTACTAGAATGAAACTGATTCGTGTTTGATGGAGGAACTATACTGTAACTTGGTGTGATTTTAGGATACGAATTCAAATATAATTTATTCATTGCTCGTTTGTACGTAGCAATCACCTTATATACTTCTCTCTTAGTGTTCATATAGTCAAATTCTGGAATATCCAATAATTCAAAATTATCCATGTAGTTCCTCCTTCAAAATCCTACTTTAATAAATCGTTTAGCTTATCTGGTTGAAATCCACAGAAAGCAAAATCAAAACTTTGATTAATTGCTACAACTGGTAATCCAAATAATCCATGTTGTTTCAAAGTTTCTAATACTTCTGGTTCTTCATCAACATCTACGTTTTTAAATGGAATGTTATGTTCTGTTAGAAATTGTTTTGTAAATTTGCACGGCATGCAGTTTTGTCTGCTGTAAACTGTTATCATTCTGTCACCTCTTCTAAATCAATTGTTGGGTCAATCTGTTCACGTTTCTTCAAAACGATATATGCATTTAGTTCGCAAATTTCATCAAGTATTTGTTGTAATCTCTCCACAACATCGTCTGGTGTATTTGACCATATTTTTTCAAACAATTTATCATAACAATCATCATCATAATAATAACCATTTTCGATTCGTTCGTACACATAACCTAACAAAGAACGGGCATCCAATGTAATGTGACAAGCTTCAGTAGTCCAGTACCCACTTCTTTTCTCTTCGTCCATACCATTCCAGACCTCTTTGACGAATCTGGTTTGCTCAACCCACTCATTATTAATTAAACATTTACAATCGACATCGTTAATACTAATCATTGTTCCACCTACTTACTTTCTGTAATTTTGAACGGCAATATGCTTTCAGGCATATAATTGATTTCATACTTATACTGGTCAACTTCTGCTCCTTCTAAATCTTCCACAACATACATATTCCAATTCGTTAATTTAACAATATGTTTTTTATATTTATCTTTATCTGTTTCTACAACTACCGTTAATGTACTCGTGGACTCTTTACTACTGGTATTATCGTAAATTGAAATTCTACCAATCACTTCAAATTCCACTTTATCTGTTCTAGTATTGATTACTGCAACACGTCTAACAACATTGAAATTGTCTGCTTCTTTTGAAATGTTATAGGAAACTTTATCCGCTTCTCTACAAGATGCAAGCAAGATTGTTAATAATGTTAACAATAATATTACTTTTTTATTCATATTCTGCCTCCATAAATAGTCGTTTAATCTCATCACCAAACAACTCAATAGCTCGTTCACAATCTTTTTTATTCTTGAAATAACCAAATTGATTGAAAGGATTTAAGCAACCTGTCCACTCAGCATTAAGCTCTTTCCTGTGATTAAATAAAATATAATACTTATCATCACCAAAGTTATTAAAATCTGGTTTCCAATCATCATTGCGTTTGTCACGGAATTGTTTCAATCTCATTAGCAACTCACGCTTCTGTCTTTCTAAGTAAGCTTTTCCTTTTTGCTTGAAGATATTACATTGAGCATATGCCATTTTTTGTGCCAAAACGTTTTTCCAACGACCGTCATTAAGAATTCCATCTGGTTGCAATTCAAAATACTCTTCATTAATGACGAATGGGAACGTGAATTCAAGATCTTTTTCATTCTCAATCTCTTCTTGTTCGTGTAACTCTATAAATTTCTTCTCATATTCTTCTTGTAACTCATTGATTGAAGCTGCTAGTTCTTTGACTTCTTTTTTTAATTCTGTAATTCTACTCATAGCATTCACTCCTCAACATACAATCTCTTAATCTCATGACCAAATATTCTCATAGCTTCCAAACAATCATCACGATTTTTGAAATAACCAAAAACATTAAATCCTAAGAATGTATCACAAGGTTTTAAAATAAGATCACCGTAGCTCCAGAAAATGCAAAATTTTAACTCTTGCCATCTATTCCAGTTAGGAATCCACCCATCGTTTTTTTCATCTCTAAATCTGTTCAATCTAGCTAGTAAATTTCTTCTATCTCGTTCTCTTTCTGCTTCCTCAATTGAATTAAACATATTACCTTGGCTAGATATTTTTACATCTAGTTCTTCGTTGTGACGATTTTTTGTAGTCCACCAAATAGATCCATCAATTTGTAACTCACAAACACTTTTTGTGGTATTTTTTTCAACTTCTTTACTCATTCCGCTTCTTCCTCCCTTACATCGAAACCAGTTTCTTCAGCAATCATATCCAGAATATCTTTGTAAGTAACATACCCTTCAGACTGCATTTCAAGTTGCTTCAAAACATCCGTGCTAAATTTCTGTAATCGAACAGCTCCAAACCCATGTTCATCTCGTAAAACCTTTAATACTGCTGCCATTAAAAAAGAGACAGTCTTATTCGACTTAAATCGTTTCATTGTCTGTGAAAACTTTGGTGTTTTCTCTAAACTACGCTTTAACTTTTTATTGTACTTCATTCATCTTCTCCAGTTTATCAATCGCAAATTGAAGTTCTTTCTGTGCTTTTTTTAAATCTTCTAACTGTTTTCTTTTAACAGGCGCCCTTAAAATATATTTCAAAACATTACAGATTTTTGCTCCGACATAAGAATCTTTATATTTCGGTATAAAGTTTTGCATAACTTCATCAGCTTCTAACCCATCAAGTCCTTGATAATGTTCTGGATGATTCACCATATCTTTACTCTCGTTTTTCATAAGATATTGTTTTGATCGAGTTTTCAAGTGATAAAATTTATTTTTCTGTTTCGAAGCAGGCAAGTGTTCAATATCTAATTTATCTTTTAAAATTTGGAGACAAGTACGGTTTGGAATACAAGTTCCTGTCTCCCAATTTGAGATTGAAGCAACACAAACATCTAAGAATTCAGCCATTTGTATTTGACTCATTCCTTTTTCTTGTCGAATTAATTTTAAACTTTCTCCTATTTTCATTTACAATCCACCTCATCACTCTTTGTATTTTTTTAATTTAAAACACGTTGTCTAACCGCTTCAGAAAGCTGCATCACTTTCTGACCGTTCACTTCTTTACAAACTTTATTAGCTTCCATTTTAGAGTCAAACCATTCAGCGTTTCTTACCAATCTATCGTACACAAACACAGTTTTTGGATGTTCTCTAATATCAATCATCTTATAAACTTTTGTACGACTATAAAACAATCCGTTTCTAACAATAACGTACATACTTTCCTGTTATCTCCCCCATGCTGTTATCTTTGTTAATGCATTATCAATTATTTTCATGATTTCTTCAGGGGTCTCTGAAATCCAATGATGTTCACCGTTCTTTAATTCAACTATTGCACTTCCGTTATAATCTGAATAAGTTGAACAAATCGCTTCAATGCTTACATAAATTGGTGTCTTGGATTCTCTATCTGTTAACTTAATAAATTTCATCTTTTTTTCCTCCTAGAACGGTAAATCGTCATCTTTGATATCCACAGTTTCAAACACTGGAACGACTTCAGAACCTTTGTCCTTTTTCTCTAACAAATCAAAGCTTTCAACAAGAATTTCAGTTACATAAACCTTGTGTCCATCTTTCTCATAACTGCGACTTTGCAGCATTCCTGAAACTCCAATCAACGAACCTTTCTTTGTAAATTTTGCTAGATTCTCTGCAGTCAATCCCCACACAACACAATTAAAATAATTTGCATCGTAAGTGCCGTTGCTATTCTTGTATCGTCTGTTTACTGCTAGTGTAAATCGTCCGTAAGTTTTACCACCCGTTGTTTGTTTCAACTCAACATCTTTTGTCAGTCTTCCAATTTCTGCTACTGTATTCATTTATTTTCCCTTTCGCTTTTAAATTTTAATTCTCTTATAGCTTGAACAAAATTAATCCAATTTTGATAGTATGACATTCCTTCTGGATCTTTACTTTTTGCTGCATACAGCGCTAGTATTCCAACATCTCCAGTCTCTAGTACTTTGAAACCAAGTTGCCGTTCTCCCCTAGCTATATCCAAAGCGCAATTGATGTAAAACTCCTTGTCAGCTTCCAGTTTCTGCAAGTAGTCCAGCAATATCGTGCTGCCTACTTTAATCGATCTGTCGAGATATACTTGAAGTGACTTAATCTGCTTTTGAATTTTTTTAGCTTCCTCAAGAGGCAGCATAACTGCTTGACTTTGCTCCAGTCGCTCTCTTTGCATAATCTTCAAATAGTCCCTAGCATTCATTCAAACACCTCCTGAAAGAACATTCGATTCTTGAAAAATTTGAATTTCAAGTCCATCAACTCACCATCACGATTCTTACGTATCTGGAATTCGATTCGTTGATAACCGTCATTGTTTAATTCCGTATCAACATTTGTCAAAAATCCTACCACGTTGGAATCTTGTTCTATGGATCCTGATTCCCTCAAATCCGACAATTGAGGTGACTTATCTTGTCTACTCTCGACACCACGAGACAACTGCGAAAGAATGATAATTGGAATTTGATACTCGTTTGCTAGCACTTTTAATTCTCTAGTTATCTCTTCAATTTGCAATCGTCTATCTTTCTTAGAGTTCGCAACTTTAATCAAACCAACATAGTCAATCACAGCAATATATCCATTCTCCTTTGCTGTCGATGCACGTTCCTTGATAATCGCTAGAATTCGATTGATATCAGAAACTTTGTCATACACTTGAATATCTTCTTGACGATAATACTCAATAGCATTTCTCACAGTCTCTTTCTCAACTGGTGTCAACATCTTATTCATATTTTTGAAATAGTATGACTGAATTTTAGTATTCAGTGATAAAAATCTAGCTAAAATCTCACGTTTAGGCATTTCAAGACTGAACAAGTCAACTCGCATACCTTTGTTTCGTTCTAAACATTTTTGAATGAGATTAATCGCAAAAGCTGACTTACCTACAGCTGGTCTAGCACCAATTGTTATTAGCATTCCTGCTTGAATTCCTCCACCCAAGGCGCTATCCATTTGAGAAAAAGTTTTAATCCCTTGAGGCGCATCGTTTTCGAGTCGATACTCGAACAAATCAAAAGCTTCTTGCAGATTACCTTCGTCTCGACTTGCGCCAATCTTATTCATCTCGGCTAGAATGTCGAACATTGTTTGTTCTAGTTCTGCAGTTGGAAAGAAATTGTGTTCTTGTTTCAACTCGTTCAATGTTTTTCTTAAATTGTTTCTATGCAACTCTTTAGATAAATACGACAAATTTTCAGCAGTGGAATACTTTGATTCAAGATTCAACAAGTCGTCATACGTAAATGTCACATCTTTGATTTCTGCTTGAGTTCTAGCATACAAGTCCATCAATCCATCAATTTTAATGCTCGTATCTTGCAGCTTATTCACGATGATTTTAAACAATCTATTCTCAAACCATTCAGGCTTAATAAAAACTTTGTTGATGTTGTCAAAATCATGAAGTGCAATTGTCATAATCATTTCTTCAAGATCCTGCTGTCTATTCATCTCAAGTTGATTCATCTACAATCGCTCTCCAATTCTCTCCGTAAGTTTTTCTCGCAAATTCTTCAAAAGTCTGACTTTCTTTTTTTGGTTGATTTACAGGCTTTTGTGGTAGCATGTTTATATAAAGCTCAAACTTTTCAAGTCTAAATAATGTATTAGGATTTAAATTCCCTCTAAACTCTGGATTGTTCCAACGTTTACAGTTAAAGTCTATTGTTTTAATAATTTCTTCAACTGTGTAACCTTCTTTGAACAATCGTGTTAAATGTTTCTTGGTTAGTTTGTTGGTAGCTTTAAATTTAGTACCAACTTTTTCGTTCAAGTAGTCAATAACTTGAATATGCTCTTTAGGAATTTTTTCTTTGTTTTTTTCAACGGTTGAACAGTCAGTAGAATTATTTATATTATTCTCTGTAGTATTCTCTGTGTATTCTATGGTATAGGTCTGTTCATTTTGAACACATGCTTCTGTCCAATCTGAACAGTACGTCTGTTCATTTTGAACACATGGACTGTTCACCCGTTCGTAATTTATGGTGTACCATTTTGTTTTGTCGAACTTCTTCTGATTGAAATTTCCAACAAGAATTAAGTTCATTTTTTCTAAACTTCCAATAACTCGTCTAATAGTTGACTGTGACCAAAAAGGGAATTCTTTTTCCCACTCTTCTAATGTTTTATAAAACCATGCTTTTCCGTCAAAATATTTATTAGATTTTAATAGCCAATAATGCATTTGTTGAAGCATTACTGATTCGTTTAATCCAATTTCTGTAGCTAGTGATGGTAAAATTAATAAAGGTGATTCATCTAGTAATTTAATCGTTGTAGAAGCCATAAGATTCACCTCTTCTATTTTGTTCATAGTAATCATGAATGATTTTACTTATCTTTTCATGATTGATAGCATAACGATTTCTGTTCTCGAAATATGATTCTTGTTTGTCTACAAAAATAATATTTTCTAAATATAATTTTTTTACCCACCGTTTTACTGTGTTGATGCTAAATCCAGTTAACTCTGCTAATTCATCGAAAGTAACTACAATACGAAGATGATTGTTAATAACGTTGCCGTGTAAATGTAGTAGATGATTTAACGTTGCTAAAAAATAAGTTTCTTTTAGCCCTAAAGTTTGAATTAGCGGGATTGATAATCTGATGAATTCTTGTTCGTATTGTAACTTCGTCATTGTAATCTCCCCTGTATTTTGTTATAATTTAAGTACGATTTGAGGCGGTTTTTTAAACCGTCTTTTTTTATTCCAGCAATTCATTAGCCATTTCTAAAGCCTCTATGCGTGATTCGAACCTCATGACTTTTCTTAGAACTCTCTTAATTTCCAAAAAAACACCACTCTCCGTGTTTTTGATAGTCCCTATAGTATTTCCATTGTCATCTATCAAATCGTCCAAATTTTCATCGAAAATATTCATCTGACACAACAGTTTCATGTACACCACTCCTTCTCAATGGATATCCATAAGCATTTAACGTTCTTACGATATCCGCCAAATGTTCTTCATCGTTTGTTTTTTCATAATTTTCCAAAGATTTATTAATGTTGTTCTTCAGTGTTTCGTAATTCATTATCTTTCACCTACGTATTGATTTGTTTGAATTAATTGAACTTTCTCATAATGCTGATTAGCAGCGCCAATCAAGATGCAAATCCATAACAAAGCTATTACTACAAATGCTGTAAAATAAGCAAAAATCTGTGCGAATCTAATCAGAAACCATTTATTAAATGTATTTCGTTTAACTCTTCTATACTCTTTTCTCGTCATATTTTTATCATCCTCACAAGCAGTATATAACCGCAAAAATTACTACAAATATCAACACAAACCCAATGAAAACAGCTTTCTCCGCTATATCATTTAGAACGACACGTAACATGTAAAAAATCCAAAAACAAACAAGTAAAATTAAGTATGAAATAATTGTGAATAACAATGTTTCTAAAAATTTATACATACCTTACCCTCCATTCTTCCTTGTTCTATTGATAATCTCATGTACTCGTATCACACTCTCAAGATCGTTCACTTTGTTTTGTAATTTCTCATTGTTGGCCAACAAGCTAGCAATCATAAAGTACGATGAAACCAGTGATACCGCTAAAATCAAAATCGCAAAACTTTTTACTTTTTCCATATTTCACCTCCTACTTATATTTTTCCCAGTTTTCTTCCAACCATTCAGAAATAGCAGTTTTCTTAAATTTCCAAGGTTGTCCTTTTTTTTCTGGGAAAAATACCATTCGTTCTAATTCTTGTCTGAATGGATACAAGATTTTTTCTTTAGCAGTGTTTTCTGTCATATCCACTTTGGATAAGAACCACTTCATATTTCCTGTATTCCCTAATTCTCTTAATCGATTCAAATCTTTAAATTCTTCTTCTGGGATCATCTTCCAACGCTCACCAGTTGATTCATCAACGATGATATGATTGAAAGATGAAATCGTTAATGTTGCTTGCATGAAATTACCTCCTTTGTTTATTTTTATTGCACTATCAAAAAAGCGTAGTGAATAAAAAGACTTCTAAGGGTTAGCAGTAACGAACAAACTTAAACATTTCTAGTAAAGTTTTAATAGCGTTCAATACTTCTTCAGTGAAACCTTTTTCTTTTAGTTCTTTAATAATTTGTAAATATAACTCTGCAGCTATATTTATTGTCATTTCTGTATCTTTCATGCTCTCACCTCCCTTTATGCCTTAACCTGTTCGTAATTTTTCGATTTCATCAATCGAGCAGTTACACAGCGCAATAATAATTCAGACACTTCGTAATTGAATTTATGATTTTGAAGCACAGTTAGAATTTCTGATTGTGCTTCTCTTAATTCATCTCCAGAAATTGTAATGTTGTTAGAAATCACTTTCTCAACCTTTTTTGTTTCTTCGTTCAAAATAGTTTCCATTCTAAATCCTCCATTTATCTTCAATTCTTTTCGTAATCTTTTTAGCAATTTGTCTCCTATCTAACTCAAACCCAGAATTTTTTTAATCTGTTCCATGCGTGCTACAGAATTTCGTCTACCGTTGATTAAATCATTCATGTAGACTCTTGAAATCCCCATTGCGTTTGCTAAATCCGTAGCAGACCACTCTTTATCAATCAAAGCTTTGAGAATTTCTTTTTTTAACTCTTTTTGATTTTCGGTCATCGAATCACTCCTTTCGATTGATTTTTAACGATTATTATTATCGATAACTATTGACAGATAATCGATTTTATTCTATTATGTAAGCGTACAAAATAAGCAAAGCAAAAGAATAGCTTTACATCAGTCTTGGCGGACAGTTTTTAATCTGCTTTTTATTTGTTTTGTTGTTTAAAATCAGCTTACACGATTAGTATAATCGATTATTATCTCTTAGTCAACGATTAAAATCGATTTTTTTCGATTATTTTTTTCAGTAAGCTTAAAAGGAGTTGAATAAAAGTGTCTCTTTTAGCTAAAGTAAAAAGATTAGTTGGAGAAAAAAAGATGACTATTGCAGAATTAGAAAGAAAATTAGATTTTAGTCACGGTAGTATCTCAAAGTGGGATAAGCAATCCCCATCTAGTGAAAGACTACAAAAAGTTGCTGATTATTTTTCAGTTACCACAGACTATCTTTTAGGTCGTGTTGATACGCCAAACTGGGCAACTGAACAGGATGTGCTAGATATTGAACATGCATTGCACTTAAATAGCACTGTAGTAGCTTATGACGGTATTGAGTTAACTGAAGATGAGAAAGAACAAGTCAGTGCAATTATACGAGGAGTTTTATGGAAACAACTAAAAAACAAAAAATAAGGGGGGAATCTATTTGGATGTAAAAACTTTAGTAGAAACATATCAAACGGCTAATCCGTTTGCCTTAGCAGAAAACTTGAATATTCCATATCAATACGTGGATTTTCCAGAAAATTTAAAAGGACAAATCGTGGTATATGATGAAAAACCTATTATTCTGCTGAATGACTCTATTAAAGAAACACCTTCCAATTATTTAGTGATGGCTCATGAATTGAAGCATGCATTAGACCATCCAGATTTATTAGGGTATTATTCGTTGTGTTATGGGGGCAAAGGGAAGTTAGAGCGTGAAGCAAACGAGTTTGCTGAACAATTAATGTATTATTTTCAAAAAGAACAAGAATTGGAATTACCAAATGAAATTAAAGAGGTATATTTAAACTAGAGGGAAATCAAAAACGGAAAGGAGGAATACATATGAATATAAAAAAGAATATATTGTTTTATAAATTAAACCTAGAATTTAATCGACAATTAGATATGTTTGAACATGATATTGATTTAAAAAAGAAAATTAGATCGTTTAAAGAACATCATGCTGCTGATGAATTACGTTATGTTAACTCATCAGATAAGTATATTGTCGACATTATAGACATCAATGAAGAATATCTGTTTGCTAGTTATGGAAAGTTGAACGATTATAACAAAAGCCATTTTATTCGAGTGAGAGATAAAAAGAAGCTTACTCCTCAAGAATATAGTGATTATATAGAAATGTTCACCTATTTTTATATTGACTTCAATACAAATAAAATAGTCATGATTAATAGTCAATTCTGTAGAGGTTTCAAAAAGAATATCGCTGAATTTCTAACAAATCATTTTAAATTATCTAACATTTATGAAACTGTTGAAGTTGTATCGACTTTAAATGAAAATATATCTGAAGTAATTGATAAGGCGAAAACTGTACAATCTGTTGATATCAAATATCATTCAAATCGATATGTACTGAATGAATTTGTTTCTCTTGCTGAGTTGTCGACAGAAAATGAATGTGTAAAATCAGCACGCTTAACATTAGCGATTGCTCCCGTTCAATCTAGTAAACCTTTTATTCGTAATTTAATAGATTCGGTTAGTAAAAAGAAAGATTATTACCAATCTGTAGGAATTTCTACCAGTGATGGAGAAATTGAGGTTTTAGAACAAACCGTAACTAAAAAAGTCACCCACGAATTTAACGAAAGTGACTTTAGTGAAAGTGTAATTTTAAAGATTTTAAGAAGATATATTAACTCTTATTAATACATTTTGACATACTCTTATTGATAAATTTTGACATACCATAAAGTTTCACAGCAGCAATTACGGTTTCAGTAATCATTATTGTAAAGAGGTATAAACTATATTCATGATATTTTAACAATCCTGAAATTAGTAATAATAGAGAACTAATAATTCCACAAACTAATGTTAAAAATACAATTTGGATATGTTTGTATCTTTGTAATAAAGCTAATGCTTCCGAACTTGGGAATGCTACAAGAATACCCATTAGAGTTAAGAAAACACCAAAAAATGTTAAGCTTACTTCTACTGAATGTTCTTGCAATCCTTCAGTAGGAATACAATTAGTAAAATGACTTATTAGGAGAATTAATAATAATGGGATAATAATATAAATATGGATATTAAATTTTTCATAAATCCATCTAAAATTCCATGTCATATTATCACTCCTCCTATCATTTATTTTATTATAGAGTATCTATAAATTACTGTAAATACGAACAAAAAATAAAATTTTAAGAAAGCCCATTAGGGCTTTTTCTGAAAAAGAAAACGAACATACGTTCTACATAAAGGAGGAATAACAATGGCTTCATTTAGAAAACGTGGTGAATTCTGGGAATATCGCTTTAGAGCAAAACAAATTGATGGTACTTTTAAAGAAGTAATGCAATCAGGATTCAGAACCAAGAAAGAAGCACAAATAGCTGCATCAATGCGTGAAACAGAATTGATTCAAGGTGGTTCAATTGATGGAGGATTAAGAGTTTTTGCTGACTATTTTGAACAATGGTATTACTTGTATAAAGAGGCTAATCTAGCACCTAAAACACAAAAGAACTACAGAATTTCAATTAAAGTAGCTCATGAGTATTTCAAGAAATTAAGAATTAAAGATATTACAGAAGATGTATATCAAAAATTCTTGAATGATTATGGAAGCACTAGAGCCAAAGAAACAGTTGAAAAAGCTCATACTCATTTTAAACAAGCGTTGAAAAGAGCTGTAAAGAAAGGTTATATAAGATATAGTCCTGCTGAAGATGTAATTGTCAAAGGGAATGATACACACAAAAAGAAAGAACGAGTTAAGTATTTAAACGAGGCAGAACAGAAAATTCTACTTGAGGCTGTTCTGGAGAATATCAATCATGGTGATAGTTATGTAATATCAGATTATGCTATTTTAGTATCGTTGACTTGTGGATTACGTTTTGGAGAGTTGATTGGTTTAGGAACAGATTCATTCAAAGAGAACTTTAGTAAGATGGTTATTAATCGAACGTGGGATTATCAAATAAACTTTGAGTTTTCTCCAACAAAGAACGAGGCATCTAATCGTACTATCATTGTAGATGAATTGACGAGAAAGGTTATTAAGCAATTAGTTAAGTATCAATTATCCAATAGGATCGTACACAAGCATAAATTAATATTTATTAATAGTTATGGACAACCAATTAGTAATACTGCAGTTAATAAGAGGTTGAAACATTATGCAGACGAGTTAGGAATAACTCCAATCACTCATCACCACTTGCGACACTCTCATATCTCTCTACTACTCTACAAGAAAGTTAATATTAAGTACGTATCAAGAAGAGCTGGGCATGCAGATATTTATACAACATTAAATACCTACTCACACATTATTGATGAGTTAGAGCAATCCGAAAACGATACACTATCAAATATTATCTGTTCACTCAATTCACAAACTTTGTAGTAAAAAATTACTAATAATTTGCCCACAAATTGCCCACAAAATTTTTATTTTTTATCATATTTTATGAGTTTCTCAAAAATACAAAAATAGCTAGAAATGTTGTTAAATCAACATTTCTAGCTATTTTACTAAAGTACTTTTAGATTCTAATTTGTACTAAAAATACCGGCGGCCGGGGTCGAACCGGCACGCCCTCGCGGGCACTGGATTTTGAGTCCAGCGCGTCTGCCAATTCCGCCACGCCGGCATGTAAAGGCGGTAAACGGATTTGAACCGATGATAAAGGTTTTGCAGACCTCTGCCTTACCACTTGGCTATACCGCCATTTCTATATAAAAAAAACTGGGGTAGCTGGATTCGAACCAACGAATGACGGAGTCAAAGTCCGTTGCCTTACCGCTTGGCTATACCCCAAGAAAAAAGGGCGATCGAGGGGAATCGAACCCCCGAATGTCGGTGCCACAAACCGATGCGTTAACCACTTCGCCACGATCGCCATAATATAATAACAGGGGTAGCAGGAATCGAACCCACACTAACGGTTTTGGAGACCGCTGTTCTACCTTTAAACTATACCCCTAAATAGTTAAACTATTTAATGAATGGAGGGGGGCAGATTCGAACTGCCGAACCCTAAGGAGCGGATTTACAGTCCGCCGCGTTTAGCCACTTCGCTACCCCTCCAGATGGCTCGGGACAGAATCGAACTGCCGACACTTTGAGCTTCAATCAAATGCTCTACCAACTGAGCTACCGAGCCTGGAAAAAGCGGTCCCGACGGGAATCGAACCCGCGATCTCCTGCGTGACAGGCAGGCATGTTAACCCCTACACCACGGAACCTAATTATTAAATTGCGGAGGTAGGACTCGAACCTACGACCTTCGGGTTATGAGCCCGACGAGCTGCCAACTGCTCCACCCCGCGATAATATCATTAAGGAGGATAAGGGATTCGAACCCTTGCACGCTTTTACACGCCTGACGGTTTTCAAGACCGTTCCCTTCAGCCGGACTTGGGTAATCCTCC
>QWCL01000139.1_pt1 | contig 31043 bp, 26 predicted proteins | sample 1972551 | NCBI WGS metagenome assembly QWCL01 (sample SAMN09866709, study PRJNA288562) | Human oral metagenome isolate term2_saliva, whole genome shotgun sequencing... | isolation source: mouth | host: Homo sapiens | place: USA: California
ACGTCGAGCTTGGTCAGGCAGATGTCGGTCAGGCCGTTGATGCGCGTCGCGTAGCGCATGACGACGGCGTCGAACCAGCCGGTGCGGCGCGGGCGACCCGTGGTCACGCCAAACTCGCCGCCCTTGGTGCGCAGGGCCTCGCCGACCTCGTTATCCAGCTCCGTGGGGAACGGGCCCTCACCGACGCGGGTCGTGTACGCCTTGGCGACGCCAACAACGCGGTCGATGCGGGTCGGACCCACACCGGAGCCGGTGAGCGCGCCGCCCGCGGTCGGGTTGGAGGAGGTCACGAAGGGGTAGGTGCCGTGGTCGATGTCGAGCATCGTGGCCTGGCCGCCCTCGAAGAGGACGGTCTCGCCGCGGTCCAGCGCGTCGTTGACGACGAGGGACACGTCGCACAGCATCGGCTTGACGCGCTCCGCGAAAGAGAGGAGGTGGTCGGCCACCTCGGCAGGGTCGAGCACCTGCAGGTCCACGGCCTCGAAAATGGTGTTCTTGGGGGCCAGGGCGGCTTCGACCTTGGCGCGCAGCTCCTCGGGGTGGAAGAGGTCCTGAATGCGCAGGCCGATACGGTTCATCTTGTCGGCGTAGGTGGGGCCGATGCCTCGGCCGGTCGTGCCGATGAGGTTGTTGCCGCGCGCACGCTCGTTCGCCTGGTCCATGAGGCGGTTGTACGGCGGGATGATGTGCGCGTTAGAGGAGATGAGCAGGCGCGAGCAGTCGACGCCGCGCGAGGTGATGTCCTCAAGTTCCTCGAAGAGCACGTCCAGATCGACGACGACGCCGTTGCCGATGATGGGTGTGACACCTTCGGAGAGGATTCCGGCGGGCAGGAGGTGCAGCGCGTACTTTTCCCCGTCAATGACGACGGTGTGCCCCGCGTTGTTTCCTCCGTTGAACTTGACGACGAGGTCGGTGTGCTGGCCGAGCTGATCAGTGGCCTTGCCTTTGCCTTCGTCGCCCCACTGGGCGCCGAGCACGATGACGGCGGGCATGAGTATCTCCGTAAAGTTTGGGTCCGTCGCGCGGGTGTGCGCAACAGACCCATATTAGCGGAGATCGACGAGGCCGGGGTACCTCGATCAGCCCGGTTCAGTTCCCGGTGGCGGCCAGGGCGACGCCGATGCCCCACGCGGTTGCGCTGGTCAGGGCGGCGATCAGTTCGATGGCAATCGTCCAGCCGAAGGCCTTGAGAGCCTGGAGGGTGGACGCCCAGGCGGTGGCGGTGTCGCGGCTGCGCAGGTATTCGACGACGAAGGTCGTGGCGATCATACCGAGGACGAGGCCGAGGGGCAGGCCGACGAACCAGCCGACGACGCCGCCGAGCGCGCCCCACACGAGCGTGGATTGCGGAATCCCGGCTTTGTTCATGCCGCGCGCGGGGATCACGTATTTGAGGACTGTGCCAAGGATCAGTACGAGCGCCGCGATGGCGAAAACAATCCACGCGCTGGACGTGCCGGTCAGCCACGCCCACACGAGGATCGCGCCGCCGACGAGGGGCGCGGAGGGCCAGACTTGGACGACGGCGCCGATGACTCCCAGGAGGATAACAACGCCGACGATAACGGTTCCGAGGACACTCATGGGGGCCATGGTAGCGGCTCGGTGTTTGGGCGGAGCGCTCGCGCTGCTAGCCTGAGACCACCACACGACGGAGGGACGAGGCCGTGGCCGGGTTCGCGCTCACTGCTGGGTGCGCGCTTGGGCACACTAGTTCCTCTACGACGCCGCGTTCTCAGGGAGACTGATGAGTGCTCTGTTTGCTTTCCGCCCGATGACTGTGTTCGACATATCGTGCCCGCCGCGCGAGGCTTTCGAGCGGTGCATGGGCTTTTGGGCGACCATCGGTATCCGTTCCGAGACCCCCGGGATGGGTGACCAGTTCGCGATGCGCGGCTGGACGGGCACCGAGATCGCGATCGGTCACCGCCGTGGATCCGGACCCGACGCGGATCTGGGCGATCTCGGCGCGATTGCCCCCGGCCTCGGAATTGCGTTGCTGGCCGTTCACCTGACGGAGCCGATGCGCAAGCCGATCGACTGGACGCGCCTCATCGTCGCCGCTCGCCCAGTCCCTGGAAGCCACCCGAGGTCCGAGCTGTGGTGTTTCCCCTGGGACGACACGATTCGGGGTCCGCGCCTGACGAAGGCTCCCCTCGACCGCGCGTTCGATAAGCTCGCGCAGACGCTCACCCGCCAGGGGGTCCTCCTGGGTCCCCCACGCCTCGTCAACAAGAAGGAACTTCCCGGGAATTCTCCCCTCTCCGACGCCGGCATCGCGACGATGCACCGCGGGGCACGCAAGGCGACCGGCACCAGCCCTCTCCATTTCCGACGCTCAGGACACCCATGAAACAGTTATTCTCCAGTGTCGGCCGCAGCCTCTCGCTCACTGCGTACCCGTTTACGGTCTTTCGTCTGGCCGTGTCCCCCGACGAGGCCGTGGCGCGCTGCGTCGCCCTGCTGCACAAGAACGGCATCCGGGCCGAAACGCCCGGCATGCGCGAACAATTCGCGCGAATCGGCTGGGTAGGCACCGAGCTGGCTACCGGGAACACCGGGAAGGCTTTTCTCGTCGATGCGATTGCCTCGACCACCACGACAGGCATCATCGCCGAACTGTTCCCACGGGCGGTACCCGACCGCGTCAAGCGGGCCTTCCTTGAGAAGACACGCATCGAAGTGATCGCCCGACCGATCCCGGGCGGGATGAGACCAATGTGCGAGCTGTGGTGTCACTTCGACTACACGTCCACCAACGAGACCATGTTCGCGGAGGATTACATCGCGTCGATGTTGGAGAGGGTCGAGCAGTCCTTCCGGAACGAGGGACTCATGATGACCGCCCCCGAGCGCCTCAGATACCGCGATATGCCGCACAACGTTCCCCTAACTCTGCGGACTCTCGGTGCGATGCGCAAGGCCGCGAAAAAGGCGACGCGCTCGAATCCCCGCCGCTAACCGACAGACCTGCGGGCCAACGCCACGGCGCGACCGCACGGAGGCCTCGTACAAAGACTCTCGCCGCGGGCGCTGGTCAGCGCCCGCGGCGAGAGTCACGACAGGGAAAAGCTCAGCCCTGCGCGCGCAGGGAAGCCACCTCGTACAGGGCAATGCCCGTGGCGACGGCCGCGTTGAGAGACTCCACGGTCGACGTGATCGGGATCGACACGATCTGATCGCAGGTCTCGCGCACGAGGCGGGACAGGCCCGCGCCCTCGGCACCGGTCACGATGACGAGGGGGCCATCCGCCAGCGACAGGCCACGCAGGGGCGCGTCGCCGCCGCCGTCCAAGCCAACCACGAAGTATCCGGCCGCCTTGGCCTCTTCGAGGGCGCGCACCAGGTTCGTCGCGCGAGCCACGGGCACGCGCGCAGCCGCACCGGCCGACACCTTCCACGCGGTCGTGTTCACGCCCGCGCTTCGGCGCTCGGGGATGATGACGCCGTCCGCGCCGAACGCGCCCGCGCTACGCAGAACCGCGCCCAAGTTGTGGGGGTCCGTCACCTGGTCGAGGGCGACCAGGAGCGGGTGGCCCAACTGCTGGAGCGACCCGGCGATCAGGTCCGAGGCGTCTGCGTACTCGTAGCCGCGCACCTCGATGGCGACGCCCTGGTGGACGGCACCGTCAGTCGCGACATCCAGGTCGCGGCGGGTGACCTCGTACACGGGGGCACCCATGGCACTCGCGAGGCGCACAACCTCCTCCACGCGATCATCCTTCACGTTGTCGAGGATGAAGACGCGCTCAATCGGGACCGCGGCACGGGCGGCCTCGGCGACCGGGTTGCGACCGGCGATCAGCTCGTGGCCGGGCTTGACGCGGATCGACGACTTGGCGCGAGCGCGCGCAATTGCGGCCTCCTGCGCCTCGCGTGCCTCACGCTTGACCTTGCGCTTGTAGGCCGGGTGGTAGGTGCGGTCCTCAGCCTTGGGGGTCGGCCCCTTGCCTTCGAGGCGTCGGCGCGAGTGCCCGCCGGTGCCGACCTGCGCGCCCTTCTTGGTGCCCTTCTTACGGATGGCGCCGGGGCGCCCGCTGTGTGAGGCCATGGTGTCTCCTCGTTGTCTCGTGAACTGACACCAGGGTACGGCGTTCAGGCCACATCGGGGCCACAGGGGCGCGCCCGGGGGCCAAAATCACGCTCTGACATGCATATTCCACGGAGACCCCACTGCATCCTCGTCTCTTCCGGACCGCCCCCATGTCAGGCGCGCACCCGGACCCTGCCACGGCCTCGTCCACCGCGCAGCCCGGACGGGATACGCGTCAGCCCCCCGCGAGCATCAGCCCCACTCTGCCCTCACGCACACCGCACCCCTATGCGCCGACACTCGCCACGGCCTCGTCAATCGCGCACCCCGGACGGGTTACACGTCAGTCCCGCGCGAGCAACGACGCGATTTTCTCGACCGTCGAGCCGGAGCGGATCGTCACCTGCCGGTAGAAGTCCTCGCGTAGGAGACGCCTGTGGTAGGCGGTCTTCAGGAAGTTCTTCTCGTCGAATTTGCCCCAAAACACGGCATGCTCACCAAAGTACACGGCTTCGTCACCCAGTTCCATGGCCTCGATACGCTCACGCACGTGACCACGGTCGAGGCCCCGCGTGTAGAAGAGCACGTCGCGGCGGGCGACCGCACCATGCCACCAGTCGGGTAGGTTGTGTAGTTCCGCTAGGTAATCCTGCCCCGTCAAGAGGGCCAGTCGAATCGGGAAGTCGTAGCGGCGCGCCAAGACGTGTTCGACGGCCTCCGCCACCTCGTCACGCGGGACATCAGCCTCAGCTTCAAAGAGGAGGTTGCCACTGTTGATGTAGGTGCGCACGTTCGCGAAGCCTTCAGCGGCGACCTGTTCGCGTAGCTCGCTCATGACGACCTTGTTGTTGCCGCCGACGTTGATACCGCGCAGCAAAGCCACGTACTCCATGTTGCTCCTCCCGTGTCCACGACGCCTCGCGCCGCCGGACACCAGGGTATGGCCTCGGCTCACATAGGGCTGTTCATCCACACGTGGACCCACTAACCCGTACGCGGGCCCCTTGTTCCGCACGTTAACCCGATAAGCTGCGTGCGGGCCTTCTAATCCGCACCTTAACCCGCTAATACGAGCCTGGGCAGCCCTGCCCACACTTCAAATAGCGGGTTAACGTGCGACATAGCGGGTTACCGCTCGCAATAGCGGGTTCGTATGCGAGCACGCACACCCTGCCAGAACACCGCCGCGCCCAAAACGCAGACCACCTCGCCCACAACACCCCATTTTCAGCGTTTTTCACCAAAGTGGTCTGCAATTTGGGCGCCACACCGCCTCAAGTCGCGGCCTCGCCGTCACCAATCGGGGGAATTGCACTACACGAGCCTCCGACACGTCGGCGACACGCCGCCAGAAGGCTTCGTGTAGTGCAAACCCCCGCGACCGCCGGCGTGGAGGGCACTGGAGGAGCCGGAGGGCACGGGCGGCTGCGAGACGCGGGCCAGGCTGCGGCACCCGTGGGCGGGCGGCAGGGCCTGGCCGGGCTTCGAGGCTACGCACCGAGCGAAGCTCGCGGCGCGGACGGCTCGCGGGCGGGCCGCTGCACCCGTTACGGGCCGCTGCACCCGATCAGAAGGGGTGCACTGCCTACGGATCGGGTGCAGCGCCCCGAATCACAAGAACAAACGCGGAATCTGCGAGACGACCACCGACGATCTCACAGGCTTCGTCGATGATCGGACCAAAGGCCGCAACTGCCACAAGGCTCACAACGTCTGGACGCGTGCGGATATGACACAGCCCCGGGAGCATGCATCAAGCAGAGGCCACCCCGGGGCATCCATTGCCAATGGTAGACTGGCCCAATGGGCGATAGCAAGCGTAGCGACGAAGCTAACGAAGACCTCCTCGCGTACATCACTGAACCCCGTCTCCGACCGTACCTCCAAACCTGCGACGGAGATCTCTCACTCGCTCTCGATCTCTATGCCTGGAACACGCGTATGGCGGCCGCCTGCCTACCGATGCTATCTCAGACAGAGATTCTTCTGAGGAATGCGCTTGACGAACAACTCAAAGAGTATTTTGACGAACCAGGACGTGGAATACCTTGGTTTCTCCAAGATTCATGCAAACTCACAGAAAACGAGCGACAACATATCGACACGGCAAGAAATTTAATTAAACGAAGTGAGAAGACCGAAACGCGCGATCAGATCATCGCCAACTTAACATTTGGATTCTGGGTACAGCTTCTTGATCGCAAACACGATCAGATATGGAGACAAGCTCTTCACCGAGCCTTTCGGCATCCGCAAACCAGCAAAGCTCCAGATGCTAAACGAGTACGATCACTTGTCAACGATGTGCGTCAGTTTCGCAATAGGATAGCGCATCATGACTACGCCCGCGATTATGACCTCCCCATGCTCATGTCACGCGTTCGCGAACTTGCCGAGTTGATCTCGCCGACGTTTGGCACCTGGTTGGATGAGAACTACCAGGAAATCTGGATGAACCAGTGGCAAGAACGTCCAGCTACGAAACAGGACACAATGGTTGTCCCCGACAGTCGAGGCAGCTGGGAAACCTATAAGAGAAAGTCAGCCTATATCTGTCCCGCGGGGAGATACTTTAGGCAGGAAATTCAGTACATTGCATTTTACGTATCACGAACTATTCAGCGCCAGGTTCCTCGCATTACACAAGTAATAAACCCAGTCACCTGGACACCGGAGCACGCAACTGAGTTAGAAGCCTCAACTTCTCAAGACGACAAGAAAGTAGCAGATCTTATCAAATGGACTTTGAGTGAAGAAGGTGAGCGCATACTCGGCTCCAATTTTCAAGGCAGCCGACAGATGAAGGTTGTACTCCTAACTTCGTATCGGGATGAACAGAATCCACAGCAGAAGGATGGGCACATCGTTCTTCCACACGAAATTCCCCACAACGAGTCGGGCAGAGGGAGCGGTTTCGTCCGCCAACACAGGTATGCTTCCCTTCACCGGCTCCAGTCAGCTTCAACAACAGCAGACCTCTAATTACCCGCGCCCGCCCCGAGCAACAGATGATCCCTCACGTCACAGTACGGTCTCCGCTGCGCCCGTAGGCGGACGGCCGGACCTAGCTACGGTCGAAACAACAGCGCGAGGGCCGCTGCACCCGATCAGAAGGGGTGCACTGCCTACGGATCGGGTGCAGCACACCCAATCACAAGAACAAACGCGGAATCTGCGAGACGCGGGCCAGGCTGCGGTGCCCGTGGGCGGCGGCGGGACCTGGCCGGACAACGAGCCGACGCGCCGAGCGAAGCTCGCGGCGCGGACGGCTCGCGGGCGGGCCGACGCCCACGGGCGCGTCAAGCAGCCCTGCCCTCAGCCGCAGCTCAGCCGACACTCCACGTCGCGCCGTCGCGGCCATCGGCGACGGTGATGCCGGCGGCGGCCAGCCGGTCGCGTAGCTCGTCGGCGCGTCCCCAGTCCTTGGCAGCGCGGGCAGCAGCCCGCTCAGACAGCACGGACTGGATCAGCGCGTCCAGCGCCGAATGCTCGGCGGCAGCCGCACCAGAAGCACCCGCACCGATACCGGCCTGTCCGCGCCACTGCTCCGAAGCGGGATCCAGCCCCAGCACATCCAGCATGGAGCGGACGAGGACCTGCTCGCGGTAGACACCGGAAACGTCACCGGCAGCAAGCGCGGCGTTACCGGCCTTGAGGTGCTCGTGCAGGACCGCGAGCGCGCCGGCGACGTTGAGGTCGTCGTCCATGGCGGCGACGAAGGCCTCGGGCAGGTCGGCGGGCGCCAGGGTAATTTCGGAGGTCGGAGCCTCCCCCGCGGTCTCGATGGCGCGGGCGACGAAGGTGGAGAACTTTTCCCAGGCGGCGTGCGCGGCGGGCAGGGTCTCGGGGCCCCATTCGATGGCGGAGCGGTGGTGGACGGTGGACAGGGCCCAGCGCACGGCGACGGCCGGGTACTCCTCGGTCAGCGCCCCGATGGACAGGACGTTGCCCAGGGACTTGGACATCTTCTCGCCCTTGGTGGTCACCCACGCGTTGTGGACCCATAGGCGCGCGAAGGGCCAGCCCGCGCCGTGGGATTGGGCTTGCTCGTTCTCATGGTGTGGGAAGCGCAGGTCGATGCCACCGCCGTGGATATCGAATTCGTCGCCGAGGTAGCGGCGCGACATGGCGGAGCATTCGAGGTGCCAGCCGGGTCGGCCGCGTCCCCAGGGGCTGTCCCACGAGGCCGTGGCCGGTTCAGACGGCTTACTGGCCTTCCAGAGGGCGAAGTCGCGGGGGTCGCGCTTGCCGGCTTCGACGGCTTCGTCGATCTGGGCGTCGTCCTCGGTGGTGCGCATGTCGACGAGGCGCTGACGGGTGAGCGAGCCGTAGTCGGGCTGGGAGTGGACGTCGAAGTAGACGTTGCCGCGCCCATCCGAATAAGCGTGTCCCGCGTCGATGAGACGCTGGACGAGATCGATTTGGTCGGGGATGTGGCCGGTGGCGCGCGGCTCGTACGTGGGGGCCTCGACACCGAGGGTCTCGTACGCCTCGGTGAATTCGCGCTCGAAGCGGTAGGCCCACGCCCACCAGTCCCAGCCGGCTTCGGCCGACTTGTTGAGGATTTTGTCGTCGATATCGGTGACGTTGCGCACGTAGGTGACCTGGTAGCCGCTGCGGCGCAGCCAGCGGATCAGCGTGTCGAAGGAGACGGCGGCGCGCAGGTGGCCGACGTGCGGGGAGCCCTGCACGGTGGCGCCACACAGGTAGATGCCGACCTTGCCGGGGGTGACCGGGTTGAGGGGCTGGACGCGGGCGCTCTTGGAGTCGTACAGGTGAAGCATGGCATCAATCCTACCTGTCAGGGAGTGGAGGCGAAGGAAAGGGGCACGTCCCGGGAGTATGTAACGAGGCCCGGGTCCCGTCGGGCGAAACCGCGCGGCTTCGCAGGTGGGGACTCGGGCCTCGTCGAGTCAGAGAATCTCAGGCGCCGGGGCGCACTCGCTCGGCAATCAGCGCCTTGAGGTCCTCGGCGGAGTTGGCCAGAGGCGTGACGCGCTCTTCGTGGCCTTCGATGCCTTGGAAGCGCTCGGGCACGGGCGGGAGGTGGCCGGTGGCCTCGAGGATCGTGTCGGCGAATTTGACGGGCAGCGCGGTCTCCATGACGACGAGCGGCCCCTCGATCTGGGAGCGCACGGCGCGGGCGACGTGTACGCCGTCGGCCGTGTGCGGGTCGAGGAGGTAGCCGCTCTCCTGTTCCGTGCGCGCGATTTCGGCGAGGCGGTCCGCGTGTGTGGAGGTGCCGGAGATGAAGCCGTAGGTGTCGCGCAGGGCGGCGAACTCGGGTGTGCCGGACAGGTCGAAGGAGCCGTCACGGGCGAGGGCCTCGTCGAACAGGGCGCGGGTGGCGTCCCCGTCGCGGCCGAGCAGGTCGAAGATAAAGCGCTCGAAGTTCGAGGCCTTGGAGATGTCCATGGACGGGCTGGAGGTCGCCAGCGTGTCCGCGGAGGAACGGGGGCGGTAGACGCCGGTGCGGAAGAACTCGTCGAGGACGTCGTTCTCGTTCGTGGCGACGACGAGGGTGCCGAGCGGCACGCCCATCTGGCGGGCGATGTGGGCGGCGCACACGTTGCCGAAGTTGCCGGACGGTACGACGACACTCACCTTGGACGAGGCATCGGCGCCTTCCTCGGTGACGCGCAGCCAGGTGGCGACGTAGTAGCAGACCTGGGCGAGCAGGCGTGCCCAGTTGATGGAGTTGACGGCACCCACGTGCCAGGTGGCCTTGAAGTCGGCGTCCATGTTGATGGCCTTGACCAGGTCCTGACAGTCGTCGAACACACCATCGACGGCGACGTTGACGATGTTGTCGTCGAGGAGGGAGAACATCTGGGCGCGCTGGAAGGCGGTCATGCGTCCGGCGGGGGTGAGCATGACGACGGACAGTCCGGGGCGTCCGCGCAGCGCGTATTCGGCGGAGGAGCCGGTGTCGCCGGAGGTGGCACCCACGATAGTGAGCCAGTCGCCGCGGCGGGTGAGTTCGTATTCGAAGAGTTCGCCGAGGAGCTGCATCGCCATGTCTTTGAAGGCGGCCGTGGGGCCGTTAGAGAGGTGGGCGATGTGCAGGTCGGTGCCTTCCAGGGCGTCGACGGGCACGATCTGCGGGTCGGAGAAGGAGGGGGTGGAATAGGCACGGGCCGTGATCGCGCACAGGTCGTCGGCGGGGATGTCGTCGACGAAGAGCGAGATGATGCCGGCGGCCATCGCCGCGTAGCCTTCCTCGCGCAGGACGATCCGCAGCTCGTCCAGGTCGGAGGCCGACAGGGTCGGGTATTCCTCGGGCAGGTAGAGGCCGCCGTCGGGCGCCAGGCCCTCCAGCAGGATGTCGCTGAAGGAGCGGGTGGGCGCATCGGGGCCACGTCGAGTCGAAATATAACGCACGGACAGATCCTATCGGAGAGAAAGCCTGTGAAGCCAGATAGGTCGTATTTCGTCACGTTTTCACGAGGCCTGGGCGGGGTAGGTAGTGTACGCGCGGCCCGCGAGCGTGTGATAGAAACAACGCGTGAGTAGCGCAGATCCTCGCTGGAACGTTCCGGGTCCTCCCGGCGCGTCGCGGCAGACCTCGTCAAACATGCCAAGTCCTAACACTGACAGATCGGTCAGAGCGGACGAGGCGAGGGCGGGCAGCGGAAGGGCAGGGTTTCCTGGGATTCGACCCCGTTTCTGTCCGAGGAGGATCAGCTCATCGTTGGCGACACGTTGGTGGGCAAGAAGACGGGCGCGCAATCGCAGGCCGCCCCTGTCTCTTCGAGCCGACGCAGCTTCGCGCCAGCGCCGACGGGAACGCGGCCTTCGTATGGAAGGACATCGACAGCGCCACCTATTGCTGTGACATGACGAACGGGCAGACCCACTCATCCACTCATCCGTGACAGGCATCGGCACTCGTGTGGGCGTATGACGACCTGCTCATCGGCGTCGTGGGATCGGGCATCGTGGCCTTCACACCGACCTCGTTGTGAGGCTACTCTGGTGGCATGACTGATTTGCCTTTCCGCATCGGCCAAGCGGTCGACGTGCATGCCTTCGCAGCCCCCGATTCGCAGCGCACCCTCATGCTCGCGTGCCTGGAGTGGCCGGGCGAGCGCCCCCTCGAGGGTCACTCGGACGCGGACGCTGCCGCGCACGCGCTGTGCGACGCGATGCTGCTGGCCACGGGCCTGGGCGAGCTGGGCACGGTCTTTGGCGTGGATCGCCCCGAGTGGGCGGGCGCGTCGGGCCGCGCGATGCTGCAGGAGGTACGCCGCATGGCGACCGAGGTCGGCTGGGTACTGGGCAACGCGACCGTCCAGGTCGTGGGCAACCGCCCGCGCATGGCCGCACGCCTGCCCGAGGCCGGCGCCGTCATGAGCGAGATCGCCGGCGGCACGGTGACGGTGTCGGCGACGACCTCGGATCGCCTGGGTTTCACGGGCCGAGGCGAGGGCGTGGCCGCGCTGGCGAGCGTCCTCATGGTCCGGGTCGCCCCCGCATCCAACTAGACGCGGCTCCCCACGTCGGCCCGACGCCGGACAGGCACGCAGACGCTCCTCACATGGTACAAACGTCCCATGAGTAACGATGATTCTCGCGTGACGCCTCCCGACGATACGCAGCCGCGTTCATCGCGCGCACGCAGCGAGGAGTCCCCGAGTGGGGCCGACGCCTTCGTCCTGCCCGAGTTCGATTCCCTGCCGGACTTGGCACCGCTGCCCGGCCTCGCGCCGCTGCCGGACTTGGCACCACTGCCCGACCTTGACGAATTCTTGAAGGCCGACCCGCTCGCAGGATTCGACGAGGCTCTGGCCGCGCAGGCGGATACCGTCAGTTCGCGCGACGATGACGCATTCCCAAGCGCCGCGCCCGCAGGCGACATCCCATCGCTGCCCGCGAGTCCGTCGACGCCCGCGATCCCATCACCGCCCGCGATCCCATCACCGCCCGCGGTCTCGACCGCACCGACGCAGAACACAGCTCCGACGTTCACCGTCGCCCCCTCCCAGGCAGATGCCGCACCCACTCACGCAGCCACGGCCTCGTCACGAACCAGTCCCACCCAAGAACCGAACGAACGCGTCACCCACCCTGCGGGTCGCCGGTCCTGGGGCGAGCAGAGGACCACGAATTCCGCCACCCCCATCGGCCTGGCGATCTCCGGTGCCGTCGTCGTAATCAGCGGCATTATTTCCTTGGTCCACACGGGCGGCAGCGATCACAAGCGTCCTACGCTCCCCCCACCGGCCCTCGATACGAAACAGCAGGTCCTCCACGTGCCCGGATACCGTGGGGCCGCGACGAACACGCATTCCCTGTCGCCCGAGTGGGCCTCGGGCGTCGCCACTGCGTGGACAATCCCCACCACGAACGGGCCGGCGGGTACACCACCGCAGATATACGTCGACGGGTCGGTCCTCTACCTCGCCGCCGACGATCTGATGGAGGACCGGAGGAAATCGGCCGTCACGGTGTCAGCCTATGACCTGTCGGGGAACGAACCCACTCTCCTGTGGACATCGACGGGTCCGACGGAGAACTCGGCGATTATGTCCTCCCACACGCCAGCGTTCCTCTCGGATAACGACCAGGTCTTTTTCCACGACGTCGTCATCGACAAGGCTACGGGCGCGCAGACTCAGGCTCCCTGGAAGAAGGATTACCCTCTCGCGGTGGCCGACGACATCGTGGTGACGTGCTCGACCACAACATCGTGCAGCGGGTGGACGCGCGAGGGCAGCGAGTGGACAAACCTGTGGACGACGACCACGGCGACACAGTCCGGATACGGGTTGCATAACCACGATCTGGGCTACGCGCCTGCGGGCACTGCACTCGCAGGGAACGGCGCACAGGCCGCCGTCCTGGTCCCCACCGCCCCCGACGAACTCCCGCAGATCCTCAACGTCCATACCGGCGAGGTGACAACCCTGAACAATCCCGACGGGAATGCCAACTATCGGAAGGTCGAAGTGGCCACCGACGGCTTCCTCGTCTACGAGCGCAGCGAACAGACCGGGTTACTCTTCGAACCCAACGGGACCCTCCAGTCCGCGTTCACAGCAGAGCCGCACCTGCCGACAGTCAGCCACGACGGGAGGCAGCCAACGACGTCGGACATCCACACCTTCATGACAAGCACGAAGGCACAGTGGACGGCGGGCACGATTGCGCTGACAGGCACGAACGAATGCGCCATCAAGTACAAGCTGACCGCCGATAGCGCCACGCACACGATCTCGATCCCCTCAGCGGCACGCCCGAATATGACGCCGGGCTGCTACTTCGACCCGACCGACGCGCGTGTCAGCGTCGACGGGTCCGCTCTCTACATCGACACCTTCAACTTCCAGGACACGAGCAAATATTTCATCGACACCGCCAAGGGACTGTCCTTCACGTCGAATGACCTCAACGAGGCCACACACCTCACCTGGGTCTTCGACGACATGCTGATCGGCCAGACCGACGGCGGAATTCGAGCGTTCGTGCCTGCCTCCTCCTGAGAGCGCACTGCTCACAGGGGGCGAGGCCTCGGCTGACGAAAGCGGAGAACCCACGCCCGCGTTCCACACGGGTGTGATAGAAACGTCTCATGAGCAACGACGATGTCCTCGGAACCCCCGCCGACGGGACGCAGGCACCCTCCGCGCGCTCGCGGGAGGAGGAGTCCCCGGACGGCAGTGGCATCTTCGCGCTGCCAGAGTTCGGGACACTGCCGGGCTTCGCGCCGCTGCCCGAACTCGCCCCGTTGCCGGATCTGGCCCCGCTGCCCGATATCGGTGACGTCCTCTCCTCCCCCGCGTCGATGCCCGGCGACGAGGCCGGGGCCGGGCAGGCGGATACCGCGGGACCTCGGGATGACGACCTGTTCCCGGGTGCCTCTCCCCTGCCCGGGATCTCGCCGCTACCTGACATCACCCAGCTACTCGCAGACGCTCCCACTTCGTCCACCGTCGACGACACTCAACCCGTTGCGCCAGAGTCCAGGCCTCTCTCAGGCACCGCTCCGACGCCCAGCTCCGCTCCCCTCCCCGAAGCCGCTCGCCTGCCGGACGCGGCTCCCTCAGCCTCGGCGGCCACCACCCGCGTCTCCGCGGACGCGGCCACGGCCTCGTCGCTGGCGGGACACGTGAGCGGCCGATCATCGAGCAGCCGCACTCCCTTCCGTCTCAAGCCCGAGGAGAGCATCGGCGAGGCTGCCTCCACCCACAAACGCCTGCCCCGCCCCCTGATCGCGCTCGGATGCGTCGTTGCGCTCGGCGTCGGACTCTCTTTCTGCAGCCAACGAAGCGTCGAACCGATGACCTCGTCGACTCCGTCGCCTACGGCCTCCTCGGCGCGGGCCTCGCACACGCCGACCGTGCAGGTGCCCGAGCAGGCACCGAATCTGCCTACTCGCGCGCCCGGCTACCGTGGGACCGCGACGAACACGCACACACTGTCGCCCAAGTGGGCCTCGGGGATCGCGACCGCGTGGACGATCTCGGTTGAGAACACATCGCCCACGTTCCTGCCACACATTTACGTCGATGGCTCAACCCTCTACGTTGCATCCAACGCCACGATCAAGGGCGAGCCAGGGTACGCCGTCACGGTCACCGCCTACGACGTGTCGGGGGCGCAGCCCACTCAGCTATGGTCCTCAACCGGGCACACGAAAAACAACGTGGCCTTGACCTACACGCCCACCTTTGTCTCGAGTGACAATCAGCTCTTCTTCCACGACGTCGTCATCGACAAGAAGACCGGCGAGCAAACCCAGGCCCCCTGGGGCATAGCATTTCCCCTCGTGATGGCCGACGGCATCCTCGTGACCTGCTCGTCAACAACGACGTGCAGCGGATGGACGCAGGAGGGCAGCGAGTGGACGAACCTGTGGACCACGACAACGACGCAGCAAAATCCATCAGGACTTCGCCAGCTCGACCTCGGATACTCGCCCTCACGTAACGCTATTACCGGCAGCGGCGAGCACACCTCCGTCCTGGTTCCTATCAACAACGACCGGATTCCGCAGATCATCAATATCCACACCGGGACGATCGCGTCCCTGAGCAACCCCGACGGGGACGGCGAGTACCGAACCGTCGAGGTCACGCCCGAAGGATACGTCGTCTACGAGAATATCGATTCCTACGGGATGCTCTTCGACAGCGACGCCGCCCTCCAATCCACGTTTAAGACCGCCCGAAACCTGCCCATCGTCAGTCACGATGAGACACCTCGCAGCGCGCCGGACGTCAAAGAGTTCCTGACGCACCAGAACGCGCCGTGGGCCGTAGCTACCCTGCGCATGACTGGCAGGCACCAGGATGAGTGCATGTTCGAGGTCACCTTCACCGCCGACGGATCGACGCGTACGACCCCCGTCCCCGATGCGCTGACACCCAGCTTGCCGTCCACCTGCTACTTCGACCCGAAGCAGGTGAGTATCAGCGCCGACGGATCGGCTCTGTACATGGACGCCTTCGTCGGTGCCGACAAGAACAAATACGTCATCGACACCGTCAACGGCGAGGCCTACATGTCTCCGGCGCTCAACGTCTCGGAACAGCTCACCTGGGTCTACGACGACATGCTCATCGCCGTGTCCAAGTCCGGTGTCAAGGCTTTCGTGCCCGCCTCCTCCTGACGTCGGCAACGACTCGGGATGCTTTCCCTCGCGTCCCAACGCCCGGTGCCGCATGGTAGAAACGTCTCATGAGTAGCGATGATTCTCGCGTGACGCCTCCCGGCGAGGCGCAGCCGCGTTCGTCGCGCGCACGCAGCGAGGAGTCCCCGAGCGGGGCCGACGCCTTCGTCCTGCCCGAGTTCGATTCCCTGCCGGACTTGGCACCACTGCCCGGCCTCGCTCCGCTGCCGGACTTGGCACCGCTGCCCGACCTCAACGAATTCTTGAAGGTCGACCCGCTCGCAGGATTCGACGAGGCCGTGGCCGCGCAGGCGGACACCGTCAGTTCGTCGGGGGCCGACGCCTTCCCGAACGAGATGCCAGCCACCAAGGCCTCGCCCACCCCGAGCAAAGCCACACCCGCGAGCGCGGCCACGGCCTCGTCCCGGGCGGTGCCCGATGATATCCCGCCGCGCGGCGACAGCCCCGCCCCGGCGTCCAAGGAAGCCGGGGACACCAGCAAATCCAGCAAGCGCTCCGTGGCCGCCACGCTCGCGGCCCTTGGTGCCACGATTGGTACCGCGTTTTCGACGGGCCACGTCGGTGGCAGTACCACGCCTCACGTCCATACCCCACGGGTGCCGCACGGGTCGCTGCCGAGCGCGCCGCTGACGCACGCGCCGCTGCCGAGTCTACCGAGCCTGCCGATGCCGACTCCCTCGCTGCCGAGTCTGTCCTCACTCAAACCAGCGGGATACCAGGGAAGCGCACAGGATACGCACGCCCTGTCGCCTGCGTGGGCATCGGGTGCCACGACCGCGTGGACGATCCCTGTGTCGGCTAAATCGGCCGACGCGACACCGCAGTTCCACGTGGACGGGTCGACCCTGTACATTGCCTCTGATGCTGCGAACAGCAGCAAGAACGGCTCGGCCGTCACGGTGTCAGCCTACGACTTGTCGGGGAGTACACCCGCCCGCCTGTGGACGTCGACCGGCCCCACACAGAGCTCAGCGAGATTGTCGTTCCACACGCCCGCGTTCGTCTCGGGCGAGGACCAGGTCTTTTTCCACGACGTCGTCATCGACAAGGCTACAGGCGCGCAAACTCAGGCTCCCTGGGGGACAGATTTTCCCCTGGCTCTGGCTGACGACGTCATGGTGACGTGCTCGACCACGACGACGTGCAGCGGGTGGACGCGCGAGGGCGGCGAGTGGACGAACCTGTGGACCACGTCCACGGCGACGCAGTCCGGATACGGGTTGCGTGACCATGATCTGGGCTATGCGCCTGCGGGCACTGCGGTCGCAGGGAACGGTGTGCACGCCTCGGTCCTGGTCCCCACCGCCACCAATGAACTCCCGCAGATCCTCAACGTCCATACCGGCGAGGCGGTAACCTTGAGCAATCCCAACGGGAATGCCGACTCCCGGAAGGTCGAGGTGGCCACCGACGGTTTCATCGTCTACGAGAACTCCGGTTCTCGCGGGTCTATCTTCGACAGCGACGGGGTCCTTCAAGCGACGTTCACCGCCGAACCGGATCTGCCCGCGCTCAGCCGAGACGGGACGCAGCCGACGACGTCGGACATCCAGACCTTCATGACGCATAAGCGAGCGGCGTGGGCAACGGGAACGGTGAGCATGACCGGCACGGGCGAGTGCACGATCACGGTCGCCCTGACCGCCGACGACTCGACGCGCGAGGTCCCGCTCCCGGACGCTGCACGCCGGTTCGTGCGCGACGGCTGCTCCTTCACTCCGAAGGACCTGCGTGTCAGCGCCGATGGATCGACCCTGTATGTCAGGTCCTTCAGCTCCCAGGACACTAACAGCTACATCATTAACACCGCCGATGGTTCGTCTTCCTCGACGAAAGACTTCAAAAAAGCCACACGCCGCACCTGGGTCTTTGACGACATGCTGATCGGCATCACCGATAAGGAAATCAAGGCGTTCGTTCCTGCTTCCTCGTGACGAGGCCTGGGTGGCCACGGCGTCATGCTGTGCTCGCACGCCAGCCCCCTGTTCCGCACGTGGGCCGCCTGTTCCGCACGTGGGCCGCCTGTTCCGCACGTGGGCGGGGTTGCCCACATTCGGAATAGCGGGTTAGCGTGCGGAGGAGAGGACCCAGCTTCGGAATAGCGGATGAGTGTACCGAGGAGAGGGACTCTCCGATAAGCGAGAGCGGAGTATCTGCCCTCTGGCCCCGAGCCGCGGAGTACCGACGAAGCGATCCGCTGGAATAAACCCCAACACAACGCCTAGGACTAGTCCCGCCAACACGACATGTCCAATAACCCCAATAGACGACACGTCCCCGACGCCCGAGACTCACTCGGTCGCATCGGGGACGTGTCACGTGTGGGCGTGGCGCCTCGCCGAGGCCTCAGTCCGCCATGTGGTCGAGCGTGGCACGCTCGGCCTTGACGGGTGCCGTCAGGGCCAGGCCCACGCCGAGGATCAGCATGATGCCGAGGATGCCCCAGTAGGTGTAGTCCGCGCCCGCGGGGGTCATCCGCTTACCGATCATGAGGAAGAGGCCGTACATGGCGGGGGCCATGAAGGACACGGCGCGGCCGGTCGTGGCGTAGAGGCCGAAGACCTCACCCTCGCGGCCCGCGGGGATGATGCGCGACAGGAAGGAGCGCGACGCGGACTGGGTGGGGCCAACAAAAACACACAGGACCAGGCCGAGGCTCCAGAACACGATGGGTCCGTGGGCGTGCAGGAAGAAGACGCCGAACCCGGCGACAACCATTGCGGTCAGGGACAGCATGATGACGTTCTTCGGGCCGATCTTGTCGTCCACCCACCCGAACGCCACGGTCGCCAGGCCTGCAACGATGTTCGCGGCGATCGCGAAGATCATGACATCGCTGGCGCTGAAGCCGAACGCCGTCTTGGCCAGGACCGCGCCGAACGTGAAGACGCCTGCCAGGCCGTCGCGGAAGACGGCTGAGGCGATGAGGAAAAACAGGGTGTGCGGGGCTTCGCGCTTGAGGGTGACGACCGTGCGCCACAGGAGCTTATAGGAGTCGAGGATCGTCTCATGGTCGTCCGCCGTCGACACCTTCTGAGGCAGCGGTGGGTTCTTCAGGACGGGGATCGCGAAGCCGCCCAGCCACAGGGCGGCGATCACCATGGAGATGCGGATGTTGAGGTGCTCGTCGGCGGGCACGCCCAGCACGTTCACGCCAATCAGGCCGACGTAGAGGATCAGCAGCAAGACGATGCCGCCGATGTAGCCGGCCGCCCAGCCGAAGCCCGAAATCTTGCCGCGGTCTTCCTTCTCACCCAGGTGGTTGAGCATCGCGTTGTAGTTCACGGAGGCGAACTCGAAGAACACGTTACCCAGGCCCAGCAGCGCAATACCCAGCATGAGCGCGCCCTTAGGGCCGAGGACCGACGCCGGGTGCACGAAGTACATGGCGAGCATGCAGACCACGACCGCCCCCGTGAACCATCCGAGCCAGACCCCGCCACGGCCTCGTCGATCAGCGCGCTGACCGGTGATCGGGGCGAGCAGCGCGATGAACAGGCCCGCGATCGTCATGCCGTTGCTCAGCCATGTCGCGGCCGTCCCCGCGTCCGTGAAAACGCCGTCGCTGGTCAGGTACGTCGTGAAGACAAAGGTCGTGGCAACCGCGTTGAAGGCGGCGCTGCCCCAGTCCCAAGCCGCCCAATCGACGACTTTGCGCGTGATGACGCGGCGATGGGTGGCGGGCGTGGTGCTCATGGAATCGGGCTCCTTCGCTCGGGAGTGCTCGGTGGCGCTGGTGCGCCCAGGGCGAAACTACCACGTTTCGCGGCGCACCCCCTCTTCGGGCCGCAGTGGGGACGAGGCCGTGGACACCTCGCGGGGAACACCTGGCTGCGCGGGCGGGCGCGAATGCGGAGGTCAGAGCCATCGCAGGCCACCATCAACGGTATGACAGGCGCGACGGCCTTCCGTCAGACAAGATCCGCCGCGCCGCTAGGCGCTCGGCTCCTCGGCTGCGAGAAGCTGGGCGAGGGGGAGGTCCAGGGGGCGTGTCACCTTCAGGGAGCGTTCATCACCGGCAACGGTCTGAACGGAGCCGCCAACGGCCTCGACGAGGCCCGCGTCATCCGTGGCTGCCACGGCCTCGTCGGCGCTTCGGGAGGCACCCGCCTCGTGGGCGCGGGTGAGCACGTCCCATCGGAAGCCCTGCGGGGTCTGCACGGCCACCATGTCAGCGCGCCGGGGCGTGCCCGTGACGAGGCCCGAGGCGTCCACGGTCTTGAGCGTGTCCGTGACGGGCAGGACCGGGATGACGGCACCCGCGCCTGCGCGCACCGCGTCGATGACGCGCGCGCACACCTCCGGGGGCGTCAGGGGCCGAGCCGCGTCGTGCACGAGCACGACCGTGTCCGCATCGCGGTGCCCGAGGGCAGCCAAGCCCAGGGCGACGGACGCCTGGCGGGAGCGGTCAGAGCCAGCGACCACGAGGACGTCCTCGATGTCGGCCAGGGCGGCGCGGAAATCCTCAATGGACGAGGCCGGGGCAGTCACGACGATCATCCCCACTCCCCCGGCGCGTAGGCCGCGGGCCGCCCACCAGACCAGGGGGCGACCCGAGAGGGAAACGAGGGCCTTGGGCAGCTCACAGCCGAGGCGCGAACCCGAACCGGCGGCCGTCAGGACCGCGCAGGCCTCACTCAGCTGCGCCATCGTCATCGATCTCGATGCGGCCCTCAGCCAGGACGGTGTCGAGACGCGCGGCGGCCTCCGACTTCTCAATGTTGCGAGCCAGGGCCAGCTCGGAGGTGAGGATAGAACGCGCCTTCGTCAGCATGCGCTTCTCGCCCGTGGACAGCTTCTTCAGGTCATCGCGGCGCGTCAGGTCGCGCACGACCTCGGCGACCTTGACGATGTCGCCGGTCGCGATCTTCTCCTGGTTCGCCTTGAAACGGCGCGACCAGTTGGTGGGTTCCTCAAGGTAGGGGGCGCGCAGGACGGTGAGGACTTCCTCAAGCCCATCCTCGTCAACGATGTCACGGACGCCGACCAGGTCGACGTTCTCAGCGGGGACCTGGATTTCAAGATCGCCCTGGTTCACGCGCAGCTTGAGGTATGTTCGCTCTTCACCACGGATGGTGCGCGTCATGACCTCTTCGATCGTGGCTGCGCCGTGGTGCGGGTAGACGACCGTCTGACCGATTTCGAACGACATGGAAAGACTCCTGAATGCTCGCGTGGATAGCACAACCTATTCTACCAGTTGCCTGACGAATGTCCCCGAGACAGCATGAAAGACCCACGTTACACGTACTAGAGGAACGGTACAAACCAGCTTCAAGTACGACCACAATACGACCACGCGTGCGACTCCGGTCACGATCACATGGTCAGTTTTAGGGAATGCGCCACAGTGCTCACTAGACCCCAAAACACGGCGTTTTCAGGCATCCGCGCGCCGTCCATGCCACGGCAGGCACGCCTCCACCAGGCCCTCGCTGACCGCCCACACGCCGCGCCCGAGGGCATGGCGGGGCCTCGGCCTCGTCCACGCAGACGATGCCAGGGCCCCGCGTTGCTCACTTACCCTGGTTGGCGACCGCGGCGATCTTCGCCTCGGCCTCAGGATCCAGGTAGGTGCCACCCTTCTTGATGGGCTTGAGGGTCTCCTCGTCGAGCTCGTACACCAGCGGAATGCCGGTGGGGATGTTGACGCCGGCGATATCCTCGTCGGAGATCTCATCCAGGTGCTTGACGATGGCGCGCAGCGAGTTGCCGTGCGCGGCGATCATGACGGTCTTGCCGGTCTTGATCGCGGGAACGATGGCCTCGTCCCAGTAGGGCAGCAGACGCGCGATGACGTCCTTGAGGCACTCGCTCATGGGAACAGGCTCGCCGGCGTAGCGGGGATCCTGGTCCTGCGAGAACTCGGAGCCGGCCTCGATGGCGGGCGGAGCCACGTCGAAGGAACGGCGCCACAGCATGAACTGCTCCTCGCCGTACTCGTCGCGGATTTCCTTCTTGTTCTTGCCCTGGAGCGCACCGTAGTGACGCTCGTTGAGGCGCCAATTGCGCTCAACGGGGATCCAATGGCGATCAGCGGCGTCGAGAGCCAGGTTCGCGGTCATGATGGCGCGACGCAGCATCGACGTGAACAGGAGGTCCGGGAGAACGCCGGATTCCTTGAGGAGCTCACCACCGTGGGTAGCCTCCGCGCGGCCCTTGTCCGACAGCGGAACATCCACCCAACCGGTGAAGAGGTTCTTTGCATTCCATTCGCTCTCGCCGTGGCGGAGCAGCACCAGTTTGTAGCTCATGTCTCTATTGTCCCACAGACAACGCCCAGCTCCTACATTCCGTGTCGTTGATCACGACACAGGTTGAGCAGTTCCCCCACGTCAGGGACGAGGCCGGGGCCGTTTCCCCGGTTTCCCACCCCCGGGCGCACCCCGAGTCCCCCTGATTAACCCCTGAACACTCCGTCCTTTTCCCCCTGAGATCGTTGAAAACTCGCAACTTGACATGATTACTGAAACAGTACGCTCCCCCCGTTTTGTCCCGTACGGTTAAACCATGACCATCACACGACGCACTCTGACAGCGGCCGCGCTCATCACCGCGGCCACCCTCGCTCTGGGCGCCTGCGGTTCTTCCAAGCCGAAGACCACCGAGACCGCGGCCCCCACCGCGGAGGCCACCACCGACGAGCCGACACAGTCCCCGACTGCCTCAGCCACGGCCTCGTCCACCCCGACGGTGCCCGGATACCGTCCCGGAGAGATCCCCCCGATCCCCCTGTTCTCCCTACCCGCTATCGATGTGTTCGCTTCCAACGCCGACAAGGCCGTCATCGATTCCGCTTCCTCGCAGCTCTCCTCCGTCGAAGGCGTGACCGTCTCGCCCGCCAAGTGCGACGGATCATCCCTGATCTCCGGTTCCACGATCTTCGGCGGCGACGGATCGGCCGTCTCCTCCTCTGCCAATGGCACCGTCGTTAACGCCGGCGACGGCTCCGGCGTCATCACCGAAGGCTCGACCACGATCACCTACGCGGGCGACGGCTCGGGCACCTACACGAACATGGCGACCATGCTCACGATCACCGTCGACGCTGACGGCTCCGGCACCTACACCACCCCGGACACCACCTTCACGCTCGACGGCAAGGGATCGGGCACCTACACGAACACCAGCTCCGGCGAGACCATCACCAACGACGGCAACGGCTCCGGCACGCACACCACGCGCACCGTCACCGTCATCAACAACGGCGACGGCACCGGCAGCTACACGAGTCCGAGCCTGACCATCATCAACAACGGCGACGGCACCGCCCAAGTCAACGGCCAAAAGGTCACCGACGCGCCGAAGGTCGACAAGGCCGCCAAGCTCGGCAAGTTCCCGGCCGTCGAATCCCTCAAGCCCGTCGAATCCTGTGGCACGCTCATCACCCTGGAGGACGGCGTTCTCTTCGACTTCGGCAAGTCTGAGATCCGTTCCGACGCCTCGCAGACCCTCAAGAAGCTCGCGGACGTGCTCAACAACGCGAAGGTCCCCGCTGCCCACATCTACGGGCACACCGACTCCATCTCGGACGAAGCCTTCAACCAGCAGCTCTCCGAGGCACGCGCGAACGCCGTGTCCGGCGAACTAAAGAAGGACGGCGTCACCGCGACGATGGACGCCACCGGTTACGGCGAGTCCAAGCCCGTGGCCCCCAACGAGAACGCAGACGGTTCGGACAACCCCTCGGGTCGCGCGCTCAACCGCCGCGTCGAAATCTTCATCCCCGCTTTCTAGTACCCTGACCAAGGTGTAACTTCGATCCAACGAAAGGGAGACGCCATGTCTATCAAGTCCCTCCTCCCCGCCGCTGCCGCCGTGGCCGTGGCAGCCCTGGCCCTGACCGGCTGCACCCAGAACAACGCCGCCCCGGCCGAGTCCTCCTCATCTTCTGCCGCGCCGGCCGCCTCCGCGCCCGCTTCCTCCGCTCCCGCGGGTTCCGCCGATTCCTCGGCCACCTCTGCTCCCGCCGCGCCGTCGGCTGGCGCTGCGGACACCTCCGCACCCATCACCTTCGACGAGTCCAACCAGCACCTGACGATCCCCGCTGGTGTCACGAAGGTCATCGTCAACGGCTCCAACAACGCGATTGAGGGCGGCTCGGTCGCCGACATCACGGTGAACGGCTCCAACAACGACATCCACGTCGAGGCCCTCACCGCCACGGCAGCTTTCACGGGATCCAACAACACAATCACGTTCGAGAAGGCCACCAACTTCAAGGTCACCAGCGACACCGGTGCGAATAACACCATCGAAGGCGTCGAGTGACACAGACAAAATAATCGGGGGGTGCAGGTTGTCCTGCACCCCCCGATGACATGTATCGATCAGGCATGCGCCTTACGGTACGCCTCGACAATCGGAGCGGGAATGCGACCACGATCAGAAACTTCGAGGCCCTCCCCCTGCGCCCACGCACGAATCTTCGCGTTCTCCAGGCGCTGGTTCGGGTTGCCCGCATTGCCGCGGCGGCGAGTCGAGCCAACCTTACGGCCAGCCTTAATGTAAGGCTGAATAGCCTCGGCGAATTCCTCGAAATGCGCGCGGTTCAGATCAATTTCGTACGAAGCGCCGTTAAAGGCGAAGCGCACCGTCTGATCGGCAGGCGAGCCATCGAGATCGTCAACAACTTCCACGACCTTCGTCGTCTTCTTCATATTCTATTCCTCCTGAGGGATCAAGAATTCCACATTCCAACCATCAGCGGAATTCATATTAATTAGAATAACGCAATGCGCACTCCCTTTCTCATTATTCGCATTCCATGTCAAACGTGACTTATATAGCACCGATTGATAGCTACCGGTAATTGAAAGTTATACTCGTCATCAGACGCGCGGGGCTGGGGAGGCCACGCGACTCACCCGACGAGACGAGGAGACACAGTGAGCGGAGCACACCACCACCGAGCGGCGGCATGGGAGCTCTACTTCACCACCACCGCTCGCCTGACCGAACGCATCGAAGCCGCCCTCAAATGCCAGTCGGGCCTGTCGATGCCCGAATACTCAGTCCTCCTCATGACCGACCGCGCCGGCGAAGCAGGCATCCGCCCCTCCGTCCTCGCACACAAGGTCGTCTTCTCCCGCTCACGCCTCACCCACACCATGAAGCGCCTCGAATCACGCAACCTCATCTCCCGCCGCCCCTGCCAGGGCGACGGCCGCGGAGGCCTTGTCTTCCTCACCGACGCCGGCAAGCGCCTCTTCGATGAGGCCGCCATCGTCCAGCGCGACGTCATCCGCCGCCTCTTCCTCAACGAGATCACACCCGAGGAAATCGACATGCTCACCGGCCTCTTCAGCCGTGTCAGCGAGCGCATCAACAACGACACGCCATGTCCGTAACAACCCGGCGATTCGCAGTCGCCACCCTGTTCACCGGAGTCATCGCCGGCCTCGTCGGCCTGGCATGCATCCACCTGCTGCACTGGATTCAGGCCCTCGCCTGGGACATGCACTCCGGGACTCTCCTGGAGGCCGTCAGCGCAGTTTCCCCGGCCCGCCGTGTTCTTATTCTGTCGTTCGGCGGGATCCTCGGTGCCGCGTCGTGGTTTTTTCTCTTCCGACGCTCCCGCGCGATCACGTCCGTATCGGCGGCCGTGGGCGGCACCCCCATGCCGCCCCTGCGCGCCACCTGGCACGCCCTGACCCAGGTGCTCATCGTCGGCCTCGGCGCATCCGTCGGGCGCGAAGTCGCCCCGCGCGAAATGGCCGCCGCGTTTTCTGCGGCCGCCGCCGACCGCCTGAAACTCACCCCCGGAGACCGACGCATCATCGTCGCGTGCGGCGCAGGTGCGGGCCTGGCCGCCGTCTATTCGATTCCCATATCCGGGGCGATTTACACGCTCGAAATCCTGCTCGTGTCGCGTTCGAGGCGCGCTGTCGCCGCCGCGTTCTGCACGTCGGCCATCGCCGTCCTCATCTCCACGGGATTCACGAGGCCCACATCCTTTTACTCTGTCCCCACCCTCACGCCATCACTCTCCCTGACCGTGTTCGCGGCCCTCGTCGGGCCGCTACTGGGGGCCGCCGGGTGGGCCTTCAAGCAGGCAGTCGCCCGCGTCGGTGCCGCCCGCCCGCGCGACTGGCGGCTGCTCGCGTCACTTCCCACCGCCTCGTTCGTCGTCGGCGTCATCGCCGTGTGGGTGCCCTCCGTGCTCGGCAACGGGCAGGCCAGCGCGCAGACCCAGTTCGACGCCGTCTGGGCGACCGGTGCTGGCCTGGGCATCGCCGCACTGGTACTCGCCGCCAAGACGGTCACGACCTTCCTCACAATCCGCGCCGGCGGCTGGGGCGGCGTCCTCACCCCCGCCGTCGCCCTCGGCGCTGGCATCGGTGCCGTCATCGGCCTGCCCTGGGCAGCCGCATGGCCAGGCTCACAGGTTGCCGCCTTCGCCTTCATCGGGGCCGCCGCGTTCCTCGGCGCGTCCATGAATGCACCCTTCACCGGCCTCATCCTGGTCATCGAGTTCACCGCTCAGGGACCCACGATCCTCGTCCCCGCGACCCTCGCTGTCGGCGGTGCCACCGCCGCGACCGCTTGGCTCAGCCGCCGCTCGCTTAGCCGCGCCCACTGAACTGCCCCGGCCTCGTGGCTGCCCCGCGCACACCTCAGATACCGGCGAGCGCCCGCTCCAGGTCCGCGATCAGATCATTCGCATCCTCCAGGCCAACCGCCAGGCGCAGAAGCGTGCCAGGCACGCCGCCGACCCCGCCAACACGCGTCGAATGCGTCATGATCGCCGGGTGCTCAATGAGGGACTCCGGCGCACCCAGCGACGCGGCCAGCGCGAAGATGCGCGTGCGCGTCGTCAGCTCGAGGGCCGCCTCCTCCGTGGCAACCTGGAAGGACAAAACCCCGCCAATGCCTCGGGGATTCTGGCGCTGGGCCAGCTCGTAACCCGGATCCGAGGCCAGCCCCGGATAGTGGACCACGCTCACCTTCGGGTGGGAGGCCAGGAACTCGGCGATCCTCTGCGCATTCTCGCAGTGGCGCTCCACGCGCAGAGCCAGAGTCTTCAGGCCGCGGTGCGCCAGGTACGTGTCACGCGGGGACGGCACGTGACCGAGGGCCATCTGAAGCTTCACGGCCTCGGCCGCCGCGTCGCGCTCGCCGAAAAAAGGCTCGACGTGCGCGGGCAGCTCCAGGCCATCGCGCAGGATGAAAGCTCCGCCGATCACGTCGGAGTGGCCGCCCACGTACTTGGTCGTCGAGTGCACGACGACGTCCGCACCCAGCTCGAGGGGCCGCTGCAACACCGGCGTCGCGAACGTGTTGTCCACGATCAGCAGGCCGCCCACCTCGTGTGTGAGGGCCGCAATCGCGGCGATGTCGGTAACCAGCAGGAACGGGTTCGAGGGGGTCTCGACCCACACGATCTGGGGGCGCTGCGCGCGAATCACGCGTTCGGCCTCGGCCAGGTCGGTCAGATCCACCGCCTGGGAGGTGATGCCCTCGGCAGGCTTGATGACGCTGAGGAGCTTGTGCGTTCCCCCGTACACGTCAGTCGAGTGCACGACGTGGTCGCCGGGGCGCGCCAGCAGGCGGATCACCGTGTCCTCGGCGCTCATGCCCGACGGGAACGCGAAGCCGTGCGTCGCCCCCTCCAGCGCGGCCAGCGCCCCCGCGAACGCGTTGGTCGTCGGGTTGCCACAACGCCCGTACTCGTATCCGCTGCGCAGCTGGCCCGGCCGGTCCTGCACGTACGTCGACGCGACGTGCATCGGCGGTACCACGTCCCCCGTCACGGGGTCCGGGTCAAACCCGGTGTGGATGGCCAGCGTCGCGAAGTCGGTACAGTCAGTCGTGCTCATACCGTCACGGTACGAGGCCGTGGCTGACCACGCCGGAGGGTTTCGACCGCCGGTCGTTTGTGACAGCATCCGAGGGCAGCGCCCGGCGCTGCTCACACATCCACGTTGCCAACCGGATCGCCACGCTCGCGGATAGGAAAAGAGCTGACGGATAGGTTATGAACACGCGGATAGCTTAGTAACCTATCCGCAAGTGAATAACCTATCCGCATAGGCACAACCTATTCGCGATACGCACACAAACTCTCTCTCATGTGCACGTGGTCGGATCAGCCCCGCGTCTCCTCTCGGATTGACGTGCGCTTCTACACCCAGCCGGCGAGCGCGATGCGCGCTTGCTCTTCCAAGGCAGCAACCGCGCCATCGGAGTCGTTCGCCCACGGCACGTAGTGGAAGTCCCCGCCCCCGGCCTCGACGAACGTCTCACGGTTCAGCTGATCAATCTCCTCGAGCGTCTCCAGGCAATCCGCCATGAAGCCCGGGCAAATGACGTCCACGCGCGGGCACTTCGCGGCACCCAACTCAGCCATTTCCTCGATCGTCTGCGGACCGAGCCACTGCGCGCGCCCAAACACAGACTGGAAGGTGGCCGTCAGGGAACCCATCGCCAGGCCGAGGCGCGACTCGAGGGCCGCGACCGTGTGGCGGCACTCGGCGCGGTAGGGGTCCCCGGCCTCGTCCATGGCGACCGGGATCGAGTGGAAGGACACGACGACGCGGTCCCCCGTCAGGAAGTTCGGGCGACCCACCCGCTCCCAGTGGCGCTCGAGCGCGATCGCAAGCGCCTCGATGTACGCGGGGGCCGCGGGGAAGGAACGATGCAGGCGCATCTCGAAGCCATCGCGGTTGCGGCCGATCCACTGGGCGACCGCGTCGTTGATCGTCGTCACCGTCGAGGCCGCGTACTGCGGATACGCGGGCAGGACCGCGACCCGGCGCACACCCTCGGCATGCAGGCGGTCCAGGACCGAACCGATAGAGGGCTGCCCGTAGCGCATCGCGACCTCGACGCGCACGCCCGGCAGGCGCTCGCCAAGGCGGCGGGCCTGCTCACGGGTGTAGTGCATGAGCGGCGAACCCTCCTCCATCCAGATGCTGCGGTACTTGGCGGCGACCTCGCGGGGGCGCACGCGCAGGATGACGCCCTCGAGGATGGGCTTCCACAGAAGCGGACTCATCTCGATGACGCGACGGTCGGACAGGAACTCGCACAGGAACGCGCGCACCGGACCAGGCTCGGGGGCGGTCGGCGTCCCCAGGTTGACTAGAACCAGGGCGGGCTGTGCCTCACCCTGTTGCGCATGGATCGACGTCGAGGTGGTCGCTGCTACGTCCTGGGAATTCGTCACTCCACCAGCCTAATGTTCACGCTTCCCCATGTCGCTGACGCTGTGTCACCTTCCGGAGAGAGCGTTCGCACCGCGCCCCCTCCTCGTCGCGTTCCTCCCGGGCACAGACGAGGCCTCGGCAGCCTAGCGCGATACCTGCAGCCCACACCGCGCTCACATACCACAGAACGCCAACCGCATTCGGCTCGGGGCACCATCACCCCATCCACCGCGATGGGCGAACTCACGCACACACAAGGGTGCCCCACCTGTGACAGGCGGGGCACCCCGATGTTATTCACGCGAGCCTACGCGACCCGCTCCCTCCTCACGGAGGTGTCAGGCTCAGGCCTGGCCGTTCTGCGAACGGATGAACCACGCCTGCTGCTCGAAGCGGCGGATGTAGTCGTTGAGAATGTCGGCGGAGGCTGAATCCTCGGCGTCAACCTTCTCGTGGACGTCGCGCATGGTGCCGACGGTCGCGTTAATGGCGGCGACGGCGAGTTCCTCGGCGTCATCGGTCTTGATGATCGTCTCGGGGACGGTCGGGAGGGTGTTGCGCTGGGCGACGACCTCGGGCAGGCCATTGGGGACGACCTGGAGGGCGCGCATGCGCTCGGCGATCTCGTCGGAGGCCTCGCGGGCGATGTCAACGACATCGTCGAGGTACAGGTGCAGCGAGCGGAAGCCCTCGCCGGTGATGTTCCAGTGCAGCTGCTTGCCCACGAGGGACAGCGCCGTCACGTCGGTGAGGACCTTCTGCAGGTTGCCTGCGAGAACGTCGGAAGCCTTGAAACCAGTGGACTCAACGGTCATGATGAATCTCCTCTACGTATCATTTCGGTGCGGGGTTGGCCCTTGTGGGGCCGTGCCCTTCAGACACATCCATGATGGTCCCTTGGTCCCACAATTTCTAGCGCTGTCCACTGTTTAGTCAAATGTTTCACGATACTGTCAAACTTGGGAATAGAGACGTCGTTTTAGACGTTTTTACGTCATTGGGATTTTTGCCCTATGGGATAGGATCGCCTTACCAATCTTCGCCGAGGTCACGGTTGCCTCATACGGTCGGGCACCGCCTCGGGCCTGTGGGCGGCGGCAGGTATTACTCACACCGTCAGGTCGAGCGCGCATGCCCCATGCCCATATGGATGGCGTTGGGGGACGACGCCGTTGCAGAGCATCGCAGGCACATCCCATGCCCGTGCGGGCAGAAAGCATCGACAAACCGGAGAAGAACCGTCAATCTGGATAGGTTACGGCGTTCTGGATAGGAAAATAACCTGTCCAGAAGAGTAGCTCCCATCCAGAACACGCGAACCAACCTAATGCGAGGCCACGGATCGAACCAGTTCCGTTCTTTCACGGATAGGTTACGACGATGCGGATAGGTTATCGCCATGCGGATAGGTTAATAAGCTATCCGCATGCTCATAACCTATCCATGAAGCAATAAGCTATCCGCGTACACAACGACCCCCAGCCGGCGGGCACCGCGAAGGCTTGACCGAACCGCTTCTGACGCGCACGTTAACCCGATAGGTGACTGCCTGGGCGAGCTACCCACCATGCCTCAATAGGGTTTATCTGCGTATTGAATGGTTAATACTGCCAATAGATGAGCCCAGCTGCAACCACTGACCCGCACGATCTATTTCACCGCAACGTGATCAGTCCTCGCGAAGCAACTCAGCCCCACCCGGGTTCCCTAACCCTCACGTGGACCCCACATTATATCCGAACCCACCATTTCGCACGTGACCCCTCTAATCCGCACGTTAACCCGCTAATACGAGCCTGGGCAGCCCCGCCCACACTCAATAGCGGGTTCACATGCGACATAGCGGGTTACCGCTCGCAACATCGGGTTCGCGCGCGAACAACACACCCTGCCAGGCACGTTGTGCCCAAAACGCAGACCACCTCGCCCACAACAGCCCATTTTCACCATTTTTCACCGAGGTGGTCTGCACTTTGGGCACCACACCAGCACGAACCGCGACCTCACCACCACCAAACGCCAGGAATTTCGCTACACGAGGGTCCGACACGTCGGCGACACGCGCCATACACCACAAAACAGCTCGGACATGCAGTGAGACGCTCGCGCACGGGGCGTCGCTACACCCGGGTTATAGGACATGTCATGTTGCTGGGTTCGTACCTTGCATGCCTTGGTACGTCCTTCTCGTCCGCACGTGGGCCTGCTATTCCGAGTCTGGGCAACC
>QWCL01000252.1_pt1 | contig 30255 bp, 28 predicted proteins | sample 1972551 | NCBI WGS metagenome assembly QWCL01 (sample SAMN09866709, study PRJNA288562) | Human oral metagenome isolate term2_saliva, whole genome shotgun sequencing... | isolation source: mouth | host: Homo sapiens | place: USA: California
CGTCCGGCTGTTTCTGCAGGACTAAGGTTTAACTTTTAAGTAGAAGAAAAGATGAAGAAGATATTGAATACGATTTGGGTAATGGGTGTGCTGACCCTTGCCGTGTTTTGCCTATCTGCTTGTGATAGGGATTTGGATGTTCAGCTGTCTTATCCGTTTACGGTGGAGACGATGCCGGTTCAGAAGGACATTATAAGGGGACAGACGGCTGAGATACGCTGCACGCTCAAACGAGGGGGCGACTTTGCTGACACTCGCTATACGATACGTTACTTCCAGTCTGACGGCAAAGGCTTGCTAAAAAATGATAATGGTACGGTATTCAAGCCGAACGACCGCTATCCGCTTACAAAGGATGTGTTCCGCTTATACTATACTTCGCTCTCATCTGATCGCCAGACGATTGATGTATATGTGGAGGATAATTTCGGCAGGGTTCAGCAGCTGACCTTTAGTTTTAACAACGAGCGGGAAGAGGGCAAGGATAAGCCTGCATCTTCTCGCCACTAAAAACGTAATTGATGCGAACGATAAATGCTTTCATTTTACTTTGTGTATTCTGCCTGTTCTGTCAGCCGACCCTTGCCCAGCGCAGGGTGCGGCTGGCAGACTTGCCACCTTTTGAGCGTGCAGTTGTCGTAGTGAAATACTTTGAGGGTATGCACGGCTGGAAGAATTATCCGTATGTTGGATATGGGCATCAGCTGCAACCAGGAGAGCGTTTCACAGCGGATATGACGGAACGGCAGGCAGACTCCCTGCTCCGTGCCGACCTTTGGAAATGCTTTGAACATTTCAAAGGGTATGGCAAGGATGCACTACTGCTTACCTTGCTTGCCTACAATGTGGGCGTGGGGCGACTGCTCGGTTATGGTAAGCATCCCAAGAGCCGATTATTACGAAAAATTGAGATAGGAGACAGGAACTTTTATCGGGAGTATGTCTCGTTCTGCCGGCACAAGGGAAAAGTTTTGCGTGGATTAGTTAAACGTAGACAGGTGGAGTTCGTCTTATTCTTTCTTCCTTAGCAAATATGAAATATGATGGATTTGTCGATTATCAAGAAGTTTTGTAAAATAATAAATTGTTATTCTCGCTATAATTGTGTATCTTTGCAAAGTTTTTCATTATTATAAGTTATTATGCTTATAGGGGATAACATAACTATACGAACGGTACATGGACTTGCGGATATCGATATGCAAAAAATAAGAGCATTCCTGCAAGGAGCTGTGTATTCTTGGTGTATCACTCGCAAAAACGAATGGTTTTGCGCCAGAGATTTTATAGGAGGGGATAATTATTATTGGGAGCACTATCCATTAGGTGTCTTATATTTCCGCCATATAAATACGGGGTATAGTCATGAATATGCTTTTGGTCAAGCTGCCAAGGACGCAGGTAAAATATTGAAAGGTGTTCTACAAGACGACAATCGAGTATTTGAAACCGAAGATGGATACACACGTCGTTATCGTTGGATAAAGTAATAGATTTTTCCAGATATTAAAAGGCGATTATTGCATAAGAGAAACACCTCTTCCCATTCCGAACAGAGAAGTTAAGCCTTATTGCGCCGATGGTACTGCATATCTGTGGGAGAGTAGGTATTGCCACGTCCACAAAATGGGTTCGGGACGTAAAGCCAATAACGGTAGAACCCTTTATTTAATAAAGAACTTACATATGAATACAAAAAAAAGTTTCAGAAAGTAGGTGATTGACTTAAGTAAAAAGCTTGGTCAATCCCTTAAAAGGTTTATAGCCAATAAGAAGGTTGTGATAGTATCTAACAATATGATTCCACAGATTATTGGTCTGATAAATCCGATAGCTGGTATAATAGTTACTGCTATTATAATGTGCTATTAGTTGTTTAACAACAAAAAAGGAACAGATTAAGTTTCCGGAGCGGGGTAACGTGTTTGCCCCGCTTTTTTTCATAAGATATTAGAGTAATCCCTAACACGTAGGTATGCGACTTTCTTTTGCTTCTTTTCTTTGGTCGCCTGCTCGTTCAAAGAAAAAGAAAAGAAGCCACGCAATTTTTGAGGTTGCGTGGCTCATTTGTATTATGGTATTTCGGTTGTTTCTATTATCCGCTCTTCGGGATGGGTATCAAAAGCCCAATTGATTTGTTCATCGGGCAGGATGCTATGTACTCCTCTGCCCATCACCATACCACAATCTTCAAGGATTTTGCGCTCGGCTTCCTCTCGGTTTGTAGCTGCTACCTCAAATACTCCTTCAAAGATGTATTGCGTGTGAACTCTGTAAACTTTCCTTTCCATATCTTCAAAATTCAGCAATGAGTAATCTGTGTTCCATTGGCTCACCATTGGATAACCTACGATGGGTGAGCCAAAAATGGTACGCTCCGTAACCATAGACAAAGAACTTGTCAAGTTCCGTTTCTTGGGAGATTTGGAGGAGTGCGGTCTGCAACTCCTCCTTGTTCTCGGATATGCTTATGGCGTTGATAACTCTCACGATAATAGTGGGGATTTCGTCTGCCCAATTATGAATAATGCCTTCTATCTGTACTTTCATACTCCTTTATTTAATGGGTTTATGTTATGCGGTTGCTCTCTGCGCTATCATTCTCATATTCTTTTGCATCAAGGCGAGTATCTGCTCGTGGTACTCGGTGTTCTTGTTGCACACGCCACGACTTTGCACTATTTTCATCGTTTCCAATGATACCTCGATGGTCTCGATGCGCTCTCCGTCCTTTGTTGCAGAGAAGATAAGCGACTGCGGTTTGCTGTAATAGCGTGCGTCATATACGCAATGGTGCATTGCCGTACCTTCTTCCAAATGTTCCTGCACACTCTCCAAAACGTGGATGCGGATAATGCCGTCAGTAAACTCTATGCCAAAGAATTTCGCTTTGAGTTGCCTGTATGCTTGTTCGGCTTCCATCGCTTCCTTGCGCTTCTTGATAATGTTCTCACGCTCCTGCCTTGCCCTGCGCTTGGTTTGGTAATGGTCGTGCGCTGCTCTTAGGTCGGTGGGGCAAACATACTTGGCATTGTGAATATCCTTGCCTAATTGATTGAGCATATCCACCATATCACACCATAGACTTCCGTCCTCTATATGGTAGCCGTTTCGCAAACAGATGCGGATAGATGCCCAATAGCTATCAATGCTTCTTCGACCATTGTGCATGAAGAATTTGAGTAGCGGGATTTGCCCCGACTTCAACAAGGTTTCCACACGGCTATCGGAAAGCAATGCTGGTATGAGTTCAGTAGGCACTATATTGTGGAAGTTGTCCTCAAAACCATTCCTGCGGAGTGTGTCCGTAACCTTGAACTTGGGATATATCGGTGAGTATGATATATGGCGGTAGGCTTCGTTGTCGTTGCGTACTGCCATTGGCGAACAGAAAGAAAAGGTGTCAATGTATCTGCCTAATGTTCGTTGAACGGCAATAATCGTTTTTCTTCCTTGTGCGTTCCACCAATACTGACCGATTTCAAAGGTATATGAAGATGCCTTGCAACCTTTCTCCATTTCCACGGAAAGAAGAAACATTCTTAGTACTTGGTACTCTCCGCAAGCGGTAAGTATCGTAAAGTACTGCTTCTGCCTAATCTTGCGTTGAAAGGTTTCCTTGACCTGCAACCTTGCCCCGCAATGGGGGCAGGTGCAAGTGTCCGTAGGCTTTTCTATTGTCCAACTATGCCCACAATCCATACACGTTGTGCGACCTTTGGGCAGTCGGTAGGCGAAATGGTCTATACATTCACGGAATGCCCATTTGCTCTGTGTCTTGGTTATCGGGCGAAGGTGCTTACTCTCGGCAAGGACTGCCTTCTCATATTTATTTCTTGGTTTCATTTTCTGTCCTCCTTGTTTTACTCGTCACGGAATACATATCCACTCTCAAACCAATACCCCTCGTCAAAGAGTTCGTCCGCTGCAAACTCTTCTTTGTTCACATATCTGCCTACAAAAGCGGAATTGAATTGTTTCATTAAGTAATAGACGGACTCGGTTAAATCCTTGCCGGTATTCTCTACCCATATCCAAAAGGCACTCACATTCATACCGTCCAAATTCTCCAACTCGTCCCTCAGTTCAAAGAAGTTGCTATCCAAATGCCCCTCGTCAATGAGTTCTTCGGGTATGCTCTCCCAATCTTGGAACATCAATTCGGGTTCTTCCTCGTCTTGGTGAAGTTCGTGGCATACCTCCATAAACTCGTCTTGGTCGAAACACTCAGAAAGGTCTATCCACTTACCTCTTAGTGAGCCTTTGTTGTATTTGGCGTAAGTGCCTACATAGATGCGTGCTTCGCTTAAATCGTATCGTTCCATAGTCTTTGCTTTTTAGAAGTCAAACAATGAAGGTTGTGCAACCTCTCTGCCACTCTGCAAGTGATTTCCTTTCCTACTTCAATTTCATCCTCGTCATAGTAGTGTGCCGCCATTGAGTAGATTTCATCGTCCTCAAATCCATTGCAGCCACTCGCCTGCACTTGGTTCAAGATGTAGGTTACACACTCCTCGATGCTCTTGTTAGGCTTCATCAAGTTGGGTGCAAACAAAGGGTCTGTCGCTGCACGTTGGTTGAGATACTCGGCTATCGCTCTCGTAAAATGTTCTGTTCCTTTCATCGTTGTAACTGTTTTGTGGTTGATGTATTATTGCTTATTTCTTTTCCAACTGCGGTAAAAATTTCTATTGTGGGCTGTCCTCTGTTATCCTCCACAGATAGATTTTCGGAAGTATCGTACAGGGTTTCTCCGTCAGTAATGAAAACAACCTTGTCATCTTCAAAGCAAAGCACGTCCTCACCTTGCCACGACTTGACAATGGCAATGGCTTCCTCGTAATTCTCGGCTTCCACTTCAAATCGGGTACGTTCCCAACAAGTAACTTTTCTGTCTTGATAAAAACTGAATTTCTGCATATCGTTTAATATTTGGGAATTTCTACTATTTGATTGATGCGTCCATATAGGTAGGCTCTTAGGCTTGTTCTGTCGGGTGCGTAATACTCTGCCCAATGTCCGTATTGATTGACAAGGTATTTCTTCAACACATCGAGGAAGTCAAACCGATAACCCATTAGGGGAACGGCTGTACGGAAGTAGGTGTTAGTGTTCACCGCTTCGGCAAGCCAATTCTTTTCCTCACGGCTCATTCGCTCCCCACGATTGAGTTTCAAACGCAATAAATAAACCTTGCTGTGGCTCAAAGTTTCCAATGGCTCAACGTCCCACTGTACAAACTTAGTCGCCATCAAACGCTCACTTTCATTAACCACCGAACTTATGCGGTAATGAGAGGAGGAGCTATATCCTTTTTCTTTCATCGAAGATGTGATATTTACTTTCTGCTGTTCCATAATGACATTTTTTTTATGCGTCCAAAGATCGGAGTATGCTGATTCCTTTTTGTAGCAAGAACAAGGTAGGGGGCGCAGCCGGCACAAGGTTTTGCAGGAAAATACTACCCGAAATGAAATGTAGGTGTGGAGATTTCCCGTGCAAACCAAAGGCGCAGACCTTGTGCAAGCCGTAGCCCCTTACTACCTTTGCGAATAAAAAGAAATCAGCACCGACTTATGGCACATCAAAGTGGAATAGATGGACGTGAGAAGCGAAAGTGCAACGCCAGTATGGAAAACGAAAAAGGGTGGCTACCTCAATCGAGATAACCACTCATAAAGAAGAATGAATCGAAGAATATCTTTCCTTTGTGCCTTAGAGCACACAGAGCAGGATTGCCAAGATGACGGCAAGCCAGAACAGCCAACGTAGGATTGTAAAGGTTACTTGCAGAATAACTCTGACAATGAAGCGTAGTATCAGGAAACCGAGAATAACCGAAACAGCGGTTACGACATGCGGCGTAACTATCTTCGAGATAAGGTAAACTGCACCGATAACGATGGAAAGCAGAACGGCGAGTTCGATGAAGCGTGTCCAACCGAAGTGGCGGACTTGCTTGGGAGAAGTCGGCGGCTGCCTGTTCTTATCGGTTTTGTTCGATGCGTCTGCCTTGATGAAGGCAGGTGTGTGAATGTCTTGATTCATGATGATTGTTTTCATAATCGGGGCTTTTAATAGTTCAAGAGCGATAACAAGATGCTCTAACGACCCAAAGACAAGTGTTTGCAAAACTCTTGACGTGTGGTGTGGAGCGTTTATCTTGGCTCTTGACACTGCAAAAGCCCCCGATGGTGATGTATCAAGTCATGTTCTCCCCGCCTATCGTTGGCAGACCATTGATCTCGATGAGCAGCACGATGGTACCGGTCAGCTCGGTGTACAGTTTGTCGTATTCTGTACCTGCCGCAAAGTCGTCCGTGAGTTCGTACTTGGCAAATACCGCTTGAATTGCCTTGTTGTTCAGTAAAATTAGTACTAACCTTTCGGGAAGTGGACTTGGCAGCTCCTGCTCAAACTCCTGCTCCAGCACGGAAACAAGAGTATCATACTTTGAGAAGTGCAAGTCGTGGTACAGCACCTCGCTTGCCATCGTCTCTGCTTCGGGAAAGGAAAATCCTTGCGCCACGGCATCGCAGTAAGCCGTCAATGCCTCGTCTGCGCGAGCGGTTACAAACGCATTATCATTCATTCTCTCAGGAAAATGCTCTCCGAGATACGTTTCCAACTTCAGACGGAAGTAGGAAAGTTCTTTCTTTGTTGTTGTCATAAATTCAAAATTTTAGGGTTATATACATTATTTTGAGGAAATGCCTAATGCCGTATTGAAAGTACCCAACTTGTCAGCCAGTTCATCCATATCGTGTTCTATCTTCTTATTGGTAATACGGGCGTAGAGCTGAGTAGTTTTAATGTTGGTGTGTCCCAGCATTTTTGAAACCGACTCGATGGGTACGCCCTTACTGAGTGACATCGTGGCAAATGTGTGCCGGGCGAGGTGGAAGGTCAGGTTCTTCTTGATGCCACAAATATCGGCAATTTCTTTCAGATAACTGTTCAGTTTTTGATTCGTCAGCATGGGGAAAAGTTTGCCGTCACGATAGGTCTTGCCACTATATTTTGCAATAATGCTCTTGGGTATATCGAGTAAAAGAACGTTGGTCTCCACGCTCGTCTTCTGCCGCTTGGTCATTATCCACTGCTTGCCGTTGAGCGTGACGATGTTTTCCGGAGCGAGGTTGTACACGTCTATGTACGCAAGTCCCGTGAAGCACGAGAACACGAACATGTCCCTTACAAGTTCCAAACGACCGATGCCGAAATCCTTGTTGGCAATTTTAAGGATTTCCTCGTCTGTGAGGAATCCACGGTTGACCGGTTCCATGTGAAAACGGATGTTGAGAAACGGATCATGGTGCAGGACACCAAGTTTCCTGCCCAGAATGGTAATCGTCTTGAAGGTTTTCATCATCCTCGTGGCGGTGTTGGGATTCTGCCCGACAACCGTTCGGAGATAAATATCGAAGTCGTGTATCACGATATAGCCGAGTTCGGACAGGCGGATGTCAGACCGACCGTATTTATCACGAAGGAAATTTGAGAAGTGTTTCTTGCAGACGTTGTATTTCTGTAAGGTTGCAGCTTCGACCGACACGCCTACCTGTCGTGCAACGTCACTGTTGTGCTTGGTGAAGAGGCTCATTAGGGTGTCCACATCCTCCTTCTTACCAAGATACTCCGACTTGATACGCTCCAAGGACACCTCGTCCGTCATCTCGACTTTCTTGAAGATGGTCTGGAGTCCGCTTTGAATGTTGTCAAGTTCGAGGTTGGTGGAAAGTGCTTCAGTTGTCCTTCCCTTCAACCGTTCCTTCTCCCTGTCCCATTGGGACTGTTGGACAGCAATGCCCGTCGAGCCGTAGCCTGAACAGAAGTCTTGTCCTAAACCCTGACATATGTAGCCGTAGCTTGACGGAAACACTGTTGCCTGAATGGGTATATGGTAACAAAAACACCTCTGTAATCACGCTGCAAAGTTCAACATATTTATTTGAATAGCAGTAATTTACGCATACTCCTTATGTACTCTGTATGTACTCTTGGCTACATTTTTATTTTGCCTTGAAAATGTGTAGCCTGATTGTAGCCTTTTTAGAGCATTTTGGGAGTTTCTGCCCCCTCCGTGCATACTCTGAAATTTGGGATGGGTATAAAAGAAAAGTATCATAACTACTTGTAGCTATGATACTTACGTTTTTCTTAGGTTTCTCTCTGATATTCATTTCAGAGTACCTAAAGCGGAGAGAGAGGGGAAAATGAACTTTCGGGCATCATAAAATGATAACAGATAATCAATGAAAGAGGTGTAAATATGAAAGCAAAGCATCATCAAAAGGACGACCAGAGAAAGGTAGAGGAAAAGCAGTCCAATGACAATATAAGTAAAGCTATCGTGCGAAGTTTTTTTGAGTGGAGCGATGGTATGCGTGTTATTCGTCAAGGAAAGGGAGAGGTTGCTATGACGGAGGGCGAACTGGCAAGGTTTTTCAATGTTAGTTGGCAGAAAATTAATCATAAGGTCAGGCTTATAAAACAGACTATGTGCTTGAAGCATTATGAGATAAAAGCAGCTAATGCCATCAGTAGCGTAAGTAAGCAGGGGGATAACGTGGAGAGTTATGCGCCACTATGCCCCTTGCCCATTATCATCGCCCTTTCCTTTCATCTTGACAGCATAGAGGCAGGTATGTTTAGGAAATATCTCTGCCAAAGGCTGCAATCTCCTGCGCCAAGATTCATTCCTATTATTGTTGATACAAGTGGCGTACAGGGGTGCTGATTGGCAGTTATACAGATTACTGATTATATCCTTTTTCTTTCACTGTTATATCTAACTACATAACTACATTAAAGGTAAAGCGGTGAAAGAGAAAGGATTAACGAGTAGTTATAATGTAGGATATATAATAACTACAATATAACTACTTTTTTAAATATATGCTGCGTTTTGGCATATCCAGTATATAACTTTGCAACCAAAATAAATTAAAGATTTATAAACTTATACCAAATTTGATATATTGCTGGGAGGAATTCTATCGCATATCTCCTAAGAATAGTAAGATGATAGAATGTTCAGCTATGGGGTTATTTGTTCTTTTTGGAAGCAAAATTATAGCAAACATTTCGTATAACCATGGAATCTATATAACATGGACTAACATGGATAAGATGCTATATAATAAGGTTATAGCCATAGATATATGCTGAATAGCATGTTTATGAAGGAAATAAAGCTGAAAATGAAGATTTTGGATAAAACTTGTCTGTTTTTGACAATTATGTGTTATCTTTGTAGAGTACTAATGATATAATTTGGTCACATGGTAAACTCAAACATGTTACTCGCACGTATTAAGCAGCTCCGAGAAGAGCTGAATGTACAGCAGCGTCAAATGGCAGACGCAATTGGTGTGGATGCACCGATGTATAGCAGGATAGAGAGAGGTATTCGACCTTTCCGAGATGAGTATATTGAGCCTATGGCGAAGATACTCAAGGTTGATGAGGATGAACTGCGTTCCTTGTGGACGGCAGATAAAATCATCAATGTCACAAAGGACGAGTCAGACAGTGTGGCTCAGCGAGCGCTCCATCTTGCGAAGAGTGAGATAAAGACCAATCTAGACTAATCTTCTGCAAATCAGCAGATGGACAAACTTGGATATGGTTATGTGGAACAAAGACAGTAATTTTGTAAATTATGGCAGAGAAGACAACTTCGGTAGATAATGCACAAGAAAAAGACGAGCTGGTATTGGAAGATAACCAGCTGGTTTGTGCACTCACCAATAAGGTTGTGAAAGCTACAGATAAAGAACTCACACTTCAGTCGATGATTGATATGATGGCTGAAGAATATGGATTTGCCCCTGAAGACATGGAACGTGATTTTAGGGTGACTTATAAAGAACCTGATTCTGATAAGAGTCGGGCTCAAGCGGTTGATTTGGCTATTTTTGACGCTGGCAAGGCGCATGTGGTAGAGAATCTGATTCGCTTTGTGGTGGTGGCTAAGGATGCAAAGGTGAAGCCCACCGATGCAAAGAAGGGCGTGGATGCCATGCTCGACAATATCCTTACTTTCACAGACTGTAAGTTTGGCTGCTGGACCAATGGTGAGGACTTGCATTATCGCTATTATACGGAAGATGACTTTGGTCAAGCTGAGACCCAAGACATTTCGGACTTTCCTGCCAATGGCCAAACGCTTGCCGACCTTGAAGCTCAGGGCGACCGTGCCATGCCGCGTAAGCCGGCCAATGAGTCGCTTATCAAGACATTCAAGCGCTGCCACGACTACATCTATGGCAATGAGGGTATGAAGAAGACGGCCTTTTGGGAATTGTTGAACCTCATTTTCTGCAAACTCTACGATGAAAAGCGTCGCAATATGGATGCCAAAGAAGGTATCAGTTACCGTCGCCGTTTTTGGGTAGGTGTGAAAGAACAGTTTACCGAAGAGGGCCGCAAGGCTGTGGCCGACCGCATTCGTGGCCTTTTTGAAGAATTGAAAGAAAGCCAAGTATTCCGTGATGTCTTTGACGGTTCGGAGCAGATTATGCTTTCCGACCGTGGCCTTGCTTTCGTGGCAGCAGAGTTGGCAAAGTATTCTTTCCTTGATGCTACGGTTGATGTAAAGGGTACGGCTTACGAAACCATTGTGAGCAACACATTGAAACAAGAGGCTGGTCAGTTCTTCACCCCTCGCAACATCATCAAGTGTATGGTGGAGATGCTCGATCCCGACCAAAACACCCGTGTACTTGACCCCGCTTGTGGTTCGGGCGGTTTCTTGGTGACCGTGCTCGACCATGTTCGTCACAAGATTACACGCAACCTTTATCCTGAATTGGACGATGTGCGCTTGGCAGCACGTGTTAATACGCCCGAGGTGGATGATTTGGTACGCAACTATGCCGAAAAGATGATTTTCGGTTTCGACTTCGACCCCGACTTGAAGAAGGCAGCGCGCATGAACATGGTGATGGCAGGTGATGGTCATAGCAATATCTTCAACATCAATTCACTAGATTATCCGCAAGGTGATAAGCCCGACCGTCCACTTATTGCAGAAGCTGTCAATGAGAGCATCAAATACAGCAAGGACAAGGACTTCCCATTTGGTACGTCGGCAGACAACGCACAAGGCAAGTTTGACATGATTTTCACCAACCCGCCATTTGGAGCCAAAGTGGAAGTGGATGTGGAGATTGCTCGTCGCTATGCGTTGAATAGCAATGCTCCTGAAGTGCTCTTCATTGAGGCATGCTATAATTTCTTGAAGCCCGGTGGCAAGATGGGTATTGTGCTACCTGATGGCATTTTGGGTAACCCCAACACCGAGAGTGTGCGTAAATGGATCTTAGAGCACTTCAAGCTCTTGGCATCAGTGGACCTCCCCGTTGAGACCTTCTTGCCGCAGGTGGGTGTACAGGCATCGTTGCTCTTCCTTCAAAAGAAGACTGCCGAAGAACTACTAATTCCTTTGGATAAAGAAGACTACGATGTGTTTATGGCCATTGTAGAGCAAGTCGGCAAAGACCGTCGTGGTGTGCCCATCTATAAGAAGGATGAAGATGGTGCAGAGATTCTCTTTGCCCACGAGAAGAAATGGCTAACCTATGCCGACAACGGACGCGAAATTGTACGCAGCCGCCGTGAACGCATCAAGCGTTTGGCAGACGATCTGCCCGAAGTGGCTGCGGCTTATGCTAAATTTGTGGAGGAGCATCAGTAATGAAAATAGGTATAATTAATTCGAACGTATTTCATCGTTCTGGCTCTGGTTATAGAATAGACCCAGACGTTCATTTAAGTGATGGTGTGCAGGCTCGTGAACAACTTGCACACTCTCCTTATGAGTTATCTACTGTGGGTGAAAATGCGAGCCAAGTCTTTTTAGGGAATATCTTTTCTCGTGTTTTTGTAAAGGACAAAGAACATGGTATGCCTTATTTAGCTGCATCTGACACTGTATTAGCAAACATTGAAACGGGTAGATTCTTATCAAATAAACAAGCTAAGACTCTAAAGAATTTGATTCTTAAAAAGGATTGGATTTTGATTACATGTTCTGGTACATTAGGCAATGTAACTTATACAAACAAAACGTTTGAAAACCATATAGCAACTCACGATTTAATTCGGGTTGTACCTAATGACAATAAGGTAAACAAAGGGACGCTTTATGTATTTCTTTCGGGAATATATGGTTATAACCAGATTACACAATCTCAGTTTGGGGGTGTAGTTAAGCATATTAATGATATACAGACGAAGGCTATATTAGTGCCTGTTTTTCCTGAATCGTTTCAGCAAGAAGTAGATGATTTGATTCAAGAGTCTGCAAGATTGCGAGAAGAAGCAACCCGCTTATTGGAAACTGCAAAAAAGCTATTGTCTGATTATATCAATAATGATTTTGCTTCCACTTCTGGCTGTGTCACTGCCACACGTAATATACATGACATTAGAAATTCTCTTCAATGCCGTTTGGATCCTCCAGCTCTTATGAATAATAGTGTGTTGATGTTTGAATATCTGAAGGATTATTGCGTTGAACTTGGAAGCTGTAATGTAAACATCTATAGACCTGGGATATTTAAGCGATGCTATGTGAAAGAAGGTCTGCCATACATCAAAGGCTCTGAAATATTCAGTGTTAATCCCTTTATGCGATGCGATCACCTTTCTCGTTCAAAAACACCTTTCGTTGATTTGATGAAATTGCGTGAGGGACAGTTATTGATTACTTGCGCTGGTTCTGTAGGTCAAGTGAAATACATAACAAAAGAATATGAGGACAAAGGTGCTATCGGATCTCAAGACATTATACGTATAGAATCTAACGACGCTCTTTTTACAGCCGAATACTTGTTTGCATATCTTCAACTGCCCTTAGCCAATGATTATATGCAATCAATGAAGTATGGATCGGTAATCGAACGTATTGAACCTTTTCATGTTGAATCAATTCCTGTTGTAAAGCCTACCCAAGAGCTAAGCGACGAGATTACGGCTTTGATTAAACAATATAAGGATTGTACCTACCGCGCGTTTTGTGCAGAAGAAAAAGCCATCTTGATAGTAGAACAAGAAATTGAAAGTTGGACCTCCTCAAAAAAGAATTAGCGTATGGACGAAAACATAGAAATATTCACCCACCTTTGGGAACATGCCGAAAATGAAGTGGTAGAATTTAAGAAGGCTGAAACCAACTTTGATGTGGATGAGTTGGGCAAGTACTTCTCTGCCCTCAGCAACGAAGCCAACTTGCGTGAACGCGAGTTTGGCTGGATTGTGTTTGGCGTGTGGGATAAGAAACATGAGATTGTTGGTACCTCCTTCAAAGATGGTGAAGTGGCACTCAATAAATTGAAACAAGATATGTCGCAACATACCACTGACGGATTAATCTTTCGAGAGATTATTCCGTTGGAGGTGGAAGGCAAACGTGTGCTCTTGTTCAAGGTTCCTGCCACACCTCGAAACATCGTAATGAAGTGGAAGGGCATTGCATACGGACGTGATGGTGAGAGTTTGAAACCACTCAACCAAGCCAAACAAGACGAGATACGCCAACAGCCACCAAATCCTGATTGGACAGCACAATTGGTGCCTAACGCAACGATAGATGATCTTGATGAGTTGGCTATTGCTACCGCTCGTATCATGTATAAGAAGGTACATAAATCTTCGATTCCTGCTGAAGAAATAGATGGTTGGACAGTAGACGAATTTCTCTCTAATAGTGGCGTAATGCGTGACGGACAACTCACACGTGCTGCCATCTTGCTACTTGGCAAACCTCTCTCACTTCAGAAGATACATCCCGCTGTGGCGCAGATTACATGGACATGGGAAGATAAAGATGAGACTGTGATTGACTACGAACACTTCACGATTCCCTTTATTTTGACCGTGGATAAAGTTTTGGCCAAGATACGTAACAAAACCATGCGTGAATTGCCTGGTGGTACGCTCTTTCCTGACACCATGAAGCAGTATGACGACTATACCATACGCGAAGCTCTCCATAATTGCATCGCTCATCAGGACTATACGCTTCAAGAACGCATCTCGTTTGTGGAAGGCGACGACAAACTGTACTATGGCAATGGCGGCAGCTTCATTCCCGGTACTATCGAGAATGCGTTAGAGCATAAAGGCCCTCAGCGCCATTATCGTAATGAATGTCTTTGCACAGGTATGGTAAACTTCAACATGATTGATACCGTAGGACGTGGCATCAAAAAGATTTTTGCTGAACAGCGTAATCGCTATTTCCCAATGCCTGACTATGACATCGATAATAATAAGCGTAGCGTTGACGTGACCATTTACGGTAAGATGCTTGATGAAAAGTATAGTTCTCTACTGAAAACAAACACAGACTTGACGCTAAAAGAATGTGTTTGGTTGGATGCCATTCAAAAGCATCGTCCTGTCACCAAAGATGCCATCAAGCATTTGAAGGAGAAAGGACTCATAGAAGGACGTTCGCCCAACTATATTATTTCGCTAACTGTCGCTAAGTTGACGCATCAAATTGGACATTACACCAAGGAAAAGGGGCTTGAGGAAAAACTGCTTGAGCAAACCATTCTGCAATTAGCAAGGGATGCTGGTAATGAAGGGTTTAAGTTGGCAGATGTTTATGAAGCCTTACACAAGAACCTTCCTGCTTCAATGAATGCTACTTCAAAGAAAAGGTATTTAGGGCGTTTGCTCTCTAAGATGGGGGTATCAGACTTACTTCAAATAGAAGGAAGAACATGGAGAATAACCGAAATAGGATTGACTAAACTGCGGTTATAATTCGGCTATAATTCATGGATGAATTTGCAAAGTAGTTCATTATCAAGCATATTACATTGAAATTCGGTTATAATTCGGTTATAATTCGGTTATAATTCGGTTATAATTCGGTTATATTCCGATTTCTATTTGCTGGCCATTTGCTGAAGTGCACCATGTACTAGGGCTAACATGGAGTATCAATGCTTTATAACGTAGATTCTATTTGCTGGTCATTTGCTGAGATAAGATAACGGATTGTTTAAGATCTTCCAACTAATATAAAACATATAGCCCATGTCAAGGTATCATAAAGAACAAATAGAGTGTCCGCACTGCCATCATAAAGGTGAGTTTGACCTTTGGGAGTCGGTGAATGTGGACCTCGATCCCGAACTTCGGAGACAAATATTGAGTGACCGCCTCATTGGCAGACTAAAGAACATACTTGATAATAACAAATAAAAGCAGCATATTTATGGCAATAATCAAAAGACCTCCTCATGATGATGGACCTGTAAACGCCGGTGAACAGCGTTTGCTCGATTATCTGTCCGTGAAGTTGCCCAACAATTATTTCATCATTCCCAACTGCAACATTGCCATTACGGGACCAAACCGTATCATGAAGTATTGGGAGTATGACTGTATTGTGGTGACTCCTCATGCCCTCTACCATATTGAAAATAAGGATTGGGCAGGAAATCTCGAAGGCGACGACTATGCTTGGTTCCGTAATGGTCAAGAAGTGGCAAACCCACATAAGACAGCCGGACTAAAGAGCCGCATCCTCGCTTCTAAAATTAAGAATCAACATCCCGACTGGAACTTTGGCCAAATCATTACTTTGGTTACGTTGAGCCATCCTCAGCAATCAAAGTTTGGTTTGGATCCAACTTGTGACACTTACAAGCAGACGTTCACACTTGGGGATGCGCTTGTTGATTTTATCTCCAACCATGAACTCGTGGCACGTTCGGAAAACGGCATTCAGCCATTGATGGCGCAACTTACCGATTTCCTTACAGGAGAATCTGTGGAAAGAAGACGTGCAGAACGCACCACCATTTTCAACTATACCATCGAAGAGAAACTTCAAGAAACGGAAGAGTTTACGGAGTACCTCTGTGTTCCGCAGTTTATCGCTACGGCTCGTTACCGTGTGCGCGAATATCCTCTGGATGTAGCCGATAAGAGCCCGAAGGAACTACAGCAGCTCAACCTGTCTGTGCAAAATGCTTATATGGCACAGGAGAAGATTGGCGACTCTCCTTATATTGTCAATACAAAGTGCCAGATGAACGAAGAGCAGACTTACTACTATGAGATAAGTCGCTATCAAGATGAGAGTTCTCTGCGTGCAAAGCTCAATCAAAAGACTTTTAAGCAGACCGATAAGCTTAGCATCATCATGGATGTGGCGAACGCTTTGAAGGCAGCCCACAAGGTGCAGGTATATCATCGTAATGTGTGTCCTGAGAATATTTATGTGTATGAAGGCGGCAGAGCAGCCTTGGCTAACTTTAGAATGTCATGGTTTGTAGAGCATATCGACTTGAGTTTCTCAGTAAATTCAGCGGGCGATCAGTCGTCTCCTTTCACTGCTCCAGAACTATTGGATGGCGATGTAACGTCTGCCAGCGACATCTACTCTTTAGGTGTAGTATTCTACCAACTGATGGTGGGCAAATTACCTTTTGATAGCGTCTTGACATTTATGACCGCTTTGGGTGGTGAACTTCCTGAAGACCATCTACCCAGCCATGTGCTGAAAGAGCTACCTGCATGGATGGATGAGTTTGTAAAGAAGACGATTGTGGCTGATGCAGATAAACGTTGGCAAACAGCGGATGAAGTGCTTGACTTCCTCAATGCGGCGATTGATGAAGAAGTACATAAAACGATTGCAACTTCTCATACGACTTCGACCCAACATGCGGAGAAGGCGTTGTACCTGAAGGATATGAAGCCTGGTATGAAAGTTTCTCCCAGCATGACACTTCATGAAATATTAGGACGTGGTGGCTTTGGACGAGTATTTAAGGTATGGCACGACATGCAGAAGCAGTTCTTGGCCATCAAGATATTCGAGAAGGATGCCTCTATTGATAATGCCATCAATGAGTTTAATGCGCTTAAAGAATTACATCATCCCAACATTGTAGAGTTCAAACATAACGACAGAACCGTTCCCGGTGGTTTATTCTTTACTTTGATGGAATTGCTTGATGGCGAAAACCTTCAAGAATACACAAAGGGTGATTTGCGCCTTCCTGCTGATGAAATTTTCAAGATGGCAACACAGATTCTTAATGCTTTGGTCTATATGCAAAGCAAAGAGCCTCCTGTGTACCACCGCGACATCAAGCCCAGCAACATTATGTGGCACAAACGCCAGCTGTACAAGTTGATTGATTTCAATATTTCGGCTACGACAGATGATAAGTCGTTTGGAGGAACCTTCCCTTATATGGCTCCTGACCTTATCGTTTCAGGCAATAAGATTGACTGGGATTGCTCTGCCGACACATTCGCGCTTGGCATCACGCTTTACGAACTGCTTGCCCATGCTTATCCATGGCCTGGTGGAAACTTGCGTCCAAACATTCACAAGTTGCCTACTGATATTCGAAACTATAATGATAAACTATCCAATGAGATGGCTGATTTTGTGATGAAGTCGATCATTACCGATAAGAATAATCGTTTCAAAACAGCACAAGAGATGCTGGATGCACTGAACACTATCGGATTGGATGGTATGCAAAAGGATTCATCTGTCATTTCTGTTACTCACAATGGAGAAGATGTTGGGAATCCTGTGGACTACATTAACTCATTATATAGCCAAAGCCGCCATGGCAATGGAGGTACACGTGCTGGCGTAGCTCAACATGCGTTTGATACGTTAACTTATTCTGAAACTCGCTTGGACAGAGAGTTAATTGCCGATATTGAAGCTTTGAAGTACAAATTGATTATCATTACTGGTAATGCAGGTGATGGTAAGACTGCCTTTATTCATCGCATAGAAGATAAGGGCGTGGATAAGCAGCAATTTGACACGAACAATGGTTCGCAATTCTATATTTCTGGTGTTCGATTCGAGTCAAATTATGATGGTTCACAGGATGAAGACGACAAAGCTAATGATGATGTATTGGCTGAGTTCCTTTCTCCTTTTTATGGTCTGAATGATTATACGCAAGCTCAAGAAGGACGTGTGATTGCTATCAACGAGGGTCGCTTGGTGGACTTTTTGTCAATGCGTCCTGAATTGCGTGTGCTGCAGGACAACATCGAGGAGTACTTCTATAAAGAAGGTCATGCTGAGTTATTGCCGGGTTTGATGGTGATAAACTTGAACCTTCGCTCTGTAACAGCTCGCGATGCTGAAACAAAGACTCCGAGCTTGTTGGCACAACAGATGAAGAAGTTGACACGCCCTGAATTGTGGGGTAAGTGTCAAAACTGTCCTGTGGCCGACCGTTGCTTTATCAAATACAATGTGGACACCTTCCAAGATACCAGCGCTGGTGATGAGGTCATCAACCGTTTGGAATGGTTGGTGCGCACCATCGTTTATAAACGTGAACTCCATATCACCATGCGCGACTTGCGCTCGATGATTGCGTGGATGTTGACTCGCGACTATTCGTGTGGGGAAGTAAAGGCACTGATTGAATTGGTAAATGCCGACAATGTACCTGAGTACTATTGGCAATATTACTATTTCAACCTGACTGCGCCTGTTACATACCCGGACCCCAACAAGGTAGAATGCTTCGAGCTGCCGACACTGGAATCGAACGACCGTTTGGTAAAGTTACTTCGTGAAACAGACGTTGCAGGTGTGGCTTTACCGGCATTCGACCGTGATTTGTACTATCGCACGAAACGTCCGAACGATTATATTATCTTCAGCGACCGTACACGCTCTTTGCTGAAGGATTTCAATGATTGCAATCAAATTATCCCTGCATACGAAGTGAAGTCGGATGATGTTCGTATGGCTGTTACAAGTCGTCATAAGTCGTTCGTGCGTCATCAATATTTTGAAGGAGCCATTGATTTCAGAAGAAGATTACCTTATCGATATGCCAGTGCTTTTGAAAAGCAGTTGCGCCTTGAAGATCCAAAGGAATTGACCAAAACTATGCAAGACCTTGCGAGTGCAATTTCTGCCAGTGAGGGCTGTTCTAATGAAATGCTAACTAAGGGTTATCTTCTTTTGGCAAGTTCAAATGTGGCAGACCCCATTTCAAAGAGCTACCGTCGTTTCTCATTGGATGAGTTCGAGCTCTATGTGAATAAGACTGAATACTTGACAAAGTACATCGAGTATGAAAGCGACAGTTTGATATTCCGCCATAAAAAGGATAAGTTTATCCAACTGACGGTAAGTCTCGACTTGTATGAAATGCTGGAATACATTCACGCAGGCTTTAGCCCTTCTGTGAACGACTTGCGTGGTCGCTTCATAGAACTTCAGATATTTAAGAATTTGCTGGAGGCAAAAACGTATTCGGAGATACTTGTGACAAAGAATAATCGCAAGTTCACTGCTATACGATTGGATGGTCAAAAGCATATAGTAATTGAACCTCTTAACGTGCAATGATATGATATTAAAACTAAAGAAAGGAACAGGCGTACAGGCCTTCCTGAATAAGGAAATATTCTATGTCGATGTTAAGTCGGTAAAGCTAGACCGTGTGCTGACCAATCTTTTTATTAAGATGTATGCTGACGGTGCTCCGGTATCAATGGCTTTCCGTAAAGAATATACCATTGACATACTAAAAGAGAACTTGGCGACCTTGGAAAATCAAGGTGTGATGCATGGCGTAAGCGACAACCCTGATGGCGTGGAAGACTGGCTCCGCAGTTCGCTATTGGAGTTGGTGAATCGCGGCAACGTGGTGAAAGAGCATGTCTCAACATTAAAGCCGCTTCATTTGCTAAGTTTTCGTGTTCAGAACAGTAAATTCTGTCGTGACTACCGTGCCTCAGATCAACTTTATCTCATGTTGCGAAGCAATCCGGAAGTAATGCATGGATTGGTACGCTACCTTAGTAAGGGTTGGGATAAGCAGACGGGAGAAATCGTATCAAGTGAAGATCTGGATGTAGATACTACAGGTATTCTTTATATCACCAAGCCTTTGCGTGAGCGTAAGACATTAAATAAAGTGGCAGAGGCTATTCCACAGCCGTTCCTCCGTGACCAGGCTACGTTGTTCAATGACGATATTCGTCGGTTGCTTCTTTACAAGGATAAGCTCCCAAGAGCCGTATTCATTGACTATCTGAGAATCCTTTGTGGTTTTCATTTGGCTTTGTATGCAATGAAACTGATTTACTTGCTTCCGAAGATGGTGGATGCAGGTTCACGTCAAGTAGAAGACGACTGGTCGATGCTCGTTGATGTGACTGACGATTTGGACAGCATTGTTTCTGCATACGCCTGTAAAGATGTAGAAAGGATGCAGAATGGCATTGGCAAATACATTCGTTCTACCTACATGGCTGACATCATTCAAGACAGAAAACCATGCTCTATTGACGAAGCGCTGAGAATACTGAAAGAAGAGAACAATAAGTCAGATGGTTTCTATGAATCCGTTTTGAATGGAATCCGGAAGGATCTTCCCAACTCGGATGAGAAAGAGTTTGATAAAGAAGACTTCAGAGAAATGCTTGAGCTGTTTCCTGAAGATGACTACTTCGATATGTTGGTTCATGTATTAGAAAAATCAAACTTGGGTAACTATCAGTATCGCTACTTACATGAGTTTCTTGATGCAGTGGCAATGAAGAACTCTTCATCTATGCTTTTGGCTGATAGTCGCTCACGCCGCCATCCACGACGTGGTGCACTCGGCTCGAAGCTCTTAGAGACATTGGTGCAGCTCCTTGTGTTAAAGGAAAAGCCTACTGGTGGTTACGAAACTCGTTCTTTATCGATTGACGAATTAATCAGTGAAATTCGTGACCGGTATGGCTTAATCATCAATGGTGTAAACGAGAAGCGTTTTGTCAATGCGGATGTGGAAATGAATGAAGCATTCCGTAAAAATGTTGAAGCTTTTAAGGATAAACTACGTCAGATTGGTTTCTATACCGATATGAGTGACGCTTGCATCCTACAGAAGATTCGCCCACGCTATAAAATGTAAACAATGGAAGAAATAAGAACTCTATATTACGACCGTTTCATACAACATGTTGTTGAAACGTATGCACCAAAGTTGAAGCAAGTTCGTCCGGGGCATTGTATGAAGATTACAGGCCTCGCGCTGAAAGAACTTCGTGTTCTGCTTCCTTTGTTGCGCCCCATCAATAAGGATTTGTCGGTGTTCATTCTCTCTGAAGAAGAAAAGGGAGAGGAATTTATCCATGCTACCAAGCTTATTGAATTGAGAAATGACCCCACAAAGGCAGTGCTCATCTTGGTACCGACCAATAGCAGAACGTCAGCAGAAGACTCTTATGGTGATGCTACGTTCCAAAATTTGTCAGCATCAGACCTACAGGATTCCTTCATTCTAAAGTTGATTGACGAGATTCCGGAGGAAAAGAAATATAGCTGGACACAGATATTTGAACTGCTTAGAGACGAGGTTCATGCCTACAAGAATGATGTAATCTCGTACATACTTTATTTGGAACTAAACCAGTTCTCAGATGAAGCATGGGGTAATGGATTATTTGTGTTTGGCATGTGGCCTGACATGGCGCTTCTCAGGGATGAGAATGCTGTGCGCAGACGTTTCATGCTGAACAAAGAAAAGGCTTCAGTTATTATCTCTGATTTTTCTTTGACTGCAGCTGATCGCATTTCTTCTCTTCCTATCGAGAGAGGAACAATTCAACGTGCCCTTATGAGCTTTCTTACCTCTGATGATTCTGTAGAAGATGCTAATTCTTTGTTTGAATCTATTCTGCGCAATCATCCAGAGTTTAACTATGCCAATATTCCATGGCTTGAAACTGGGTCTTCAGGCCCAGTAAAGGTAATGGTTGACTTGAACACGGGTAAGGATTCGAAGAAAGAATTAGTTAGAGACGACGAAGGCAATTTTGTGTTAAACATCATTACCGAGAAGAAGTCGAAGGTATCTTTTACCATTACTACTGATCCTGCTCCAAAGGATAATCCTGCGATTGTTTCTTTTGAAATAGCACTGGTTGACATCAGCGATTTTTCAGAAGTTGGTGTTATAAAGAAAGCCAAAGTTGGCACGAATAAGCGTGCGTCACGTAAGATGTCTGTGAACATTGCAGATGGCATGTTTGATGAAGGTGATTACTTGCTGCGTGTTCGTGCGCTTGATGAGAATGGCATTGTACTCGAACAGAAGAAAGAGTTCAAAGAAGACCTCGTACAAGCAGCTTGGGAAGAGGCAAAGGAAAAGAGCCCGAACCTCCAAATGGAACAATATCGTTTGGAACACCACGTGGCATATTGCAACGAATCTGCTGTATTCACCATTGTAAACGATGGTGATGTGCCCGAAGGTCAAATTGATAAACGAGCTAAGGTAAATAGCTTTACACAAGCTATTATTCTATATCGTTCGGCCCATTTGGCAAAGAATGAAGACTTGGATATTCCTACAGATGGTGTTGACCGTAATATGTGGGTGGATGGTAACTTGAATAATACCTATCATTTTGACTTTGGTGCTGCTTATGCCTATCAGATACAGCTGTCAAAGAAGTTAATTCAGTTGGAATCTACTTTCTTGAAGAATACCAATGTGTTTGGTCATGTCGAGGCACTGTTAGGCGGAAATCCAACAGATGCTTACTTGATGAATCCGAACGATACGGCTAATCGTGAACCGCTGTTTGTGCCTGCCTCAGATGTCAATATTCCCAATGAATTAATTGCTTTAAGAGAAGACCTCTTTGCTATCATTAGAGAATCGGCCGAGGACGAAAGTGGCTTAACAAGCACTTTGGACTTCACAACCAATTTGGGTCTGATTAAAGCCTATCTTGCTGAGTACAATACTTGGCTCAATGAGGAATTGGAGAAGGATTTAAATACAGACGATGTGGTTAAGCTGCAGAACATCGATACGGTTCTCTTATCCGTAGAAATGCCTGACGGCAGCAAGAATCAAATTAAGTTGGTAAGTCCTTTACATCCGTTGCGTTTAGCTTGGATGGTGAATCTGTACGAACTTTATCAAGATTGGGAAGATCGTACAATTGAAGTACCTAAGTATAGAAAAGCCTGGTATCGTAAACTGGATAAGCTTTTCCAAGGGCAAATACCAATGAACGTGGCACCGATAGTGCTTAGCGATGACCCTCTAAAGGAAGCATATCAGTACATTGGTGAACTTACCTTTGGTTGGGGTGCTTATGCACAACCTACGCAGTCAGAGGAGGCATTCTCTTCAGGTAGTCGTCAGTTGAAATCATACGTTTCGATGTTGCTGAATGTAGCAAGAGAAAAGCGTATTGATAGCGATGTGAACTTGGATTTGGTGGTACGCCATCTTTTTAATTACAGCGTTTCTCACCCTTATACTGATAAGTTGGTTATCAACCTGTTTAATGCAGGTGATGCGGCTACGTTTGCAGAGGCGTTGGTTAGACTGGAGAAGATTGGTATTGGTCATGAATTGGCTTATGAAATCAGACTGTTTACCGATGAGAATATGTTGCAATCTGGTGAAGCATTCAAGGATTTGCTCGACCCTGAATCAGCAGTTGCAAACTATGCAGAGGTTTTCTCACAAGCTTCTGCTAATCGCTTGTTCCCTAAACTTCGCTTCTCCTTGAATAAGACGAGCGATTTTATCAACAAGCATGATAACTATCAGGCTCATCTTTCTTTCTTAGTGAATCCGTTTGTTGTGAACACGGAGCCTGCTCGTCCAAGCGAACTAAGCCGTTCTTTCTTCTTGAATGGCACTATCTGCAGAGATATTGTAGAAGCGAAGCCTGTGGGTAAAACCTTTGTGTGGAATAGATACTATTCTAACAAGAGCTTGCCTAATCCTGTTTCAGAGTCCGCCAACCTTGAAGTTAGTTTGTTTGCTCGCTTGCAGGAAGTGATTGGTAAGATGTTGTCTTCAACCATTGAAGAGTCTGTGCCAGCCACAACGTTGCGATTGAAGGAGAATGATATGATGCTCTTGTCATTCATTCATGATAGCAGTGACTGGGTGGTTACGTTTGACAAGAATATGGGACCTGAGTTCTATGACCTTCCTTGTCTTGGCGATTCTGACGTTCCATATCTGTTGGATTATGTGCCTAACGACGAAGCTACTGGTATCTCATCTTACTTGACGACGAAACCTACTAGTGAAATCGCAGCACTGATGGTTCCTCTGTTCAAGCAGTATGGCATCAACATTGAGGACAAGAAGAATTTCAAGCAGATTCTTGAGGATGTTCGTTCAATTAGTAGTTCACTCATCATGCAGGTGAATACAACGTCGAGAAAAGGTTTTGAGGTGATTGGTACCACGTTGACGAAGCGTTTTTTGGAGAAGAAGGGCATCACAACAGAATCCTTCATGATTCCTATTGACCTTCATAAGGAACTATTTGTCGATTTGGATAGTGATAAGCAAGAACGAGCCGACAACTTGGTGGTTAAGATTGATACCAGCCGTAAGGAAATCCTTTTCAATGTGGTTGAGATTAAATGCAGAAATGCTTATTACCAAGCAGACGAACTTCATCAAAAGATTGTAAATCAAATTGAGAATACCATCTTCGCCCTGCGTTCTCACTTCGAGATTGCAGTGGATGGCAATGATAGACTTGATCGAGAGCTGAAAGTGCTTGAGTTGAAGTCTCTCTTGGAGTTCTATATTAACCGTTCACTGAGATATGGCCAGCTAAATCCGGACAAGGCTCATGAGTACAAGGTGTTCTTGAGTAAACTCTCCGAAGGCTATACTATTCGATTTAAGCATCTTGGCGTAATCTTCGACTTTATGCAGGCTGAGCGCCAAAAGAAAGATTTCTATGGTGATACGGTGATTTATACGATGGGCAATCCTGTTATCGAGCAAATTCTTGATGAGAATAGCAACTTGAAAACACAGGTATTGGAGGCTCAGGACAATGAGTTCGTGAACTTCTTCGAACCCACTTTCGTTCCTGCCGAGCAAACAAGCCCAACTCAAGAATCGCCAGTAAAGCCTGTTACAGTGGTTGCTCCGACTGATGATTCTGACTATGAAGTTATTGTGCCTAAAAAGGTGGATAATGATCCAGCTGAATCAGTAAAATCTGAGAAGAAGGAACATAACGATTCTGTGGTATTCGATAAACCTAAAGAGGACGTTGAGCAACCTCAAACGCCTCCTGCAGTCACTCCAGAAGCTGAAGAACAGCCTTCGGAAACAGAACCGACCAAGGAAGAAAAGCCGGAGAAAGATGTTCCTGTGACAGATACTCCTGTAGAGGATATACCGTCGCAACCATCTCATGACGATGAAGTCGTTGTTCCGGAGGTTGATCCAAACTACAAAGAACCTGTAGTGGATGTTATCATTGGTAAGAATAGCGAATCGCCTCAATTCGGTGTTCTGGGCAAGATGGTATCCAATGGTCGTGTTATTGGTATGGACCTCAATGAGTGCAATACCATCAGCCTCTTTGGTGTGCAAGGCGCAGGAAAGAGCTATACGATTGGTTCTGTAACAGAAATGGTGCTCAAACAGTTCTCTAACGTGAACAAGTTGCCAGCACCCATGGCAGGTGTGATATTCCATTTCAGTGAAAGTATGGATTATGCGCCTGAGTTCACATCAATGGTATATCCTAATGATGAAGCTGGGCAGTTAGCCAAGTTGAAAGCTGAATACGGTGCTGAGCCCAATTCAGTAAAAGATGTAGTCCTTCTTGCTCCTGAAGCTCAGGTCGAATTGCGCAAAGCTCAATATCCTGATTTGGAAGTTCATTCAATTGGCTTTGATTCAGGCGAATTATCGGTTCGTGACTGGTTGTTCCTCTTAGCTGCGATGGGCAATGATTCTGCTTATATCAAAGAACTGAAACAGATTATGAAGGCTTGTCGTCACAATATGTCACTGGCCAATATACGTTCTGGCGTTGCTAATAGTGATCACCTTTCTACTTCTCAAAGAGCATTGGCCAATACCAAATTGGACTTTGCTGAAGAGTATATTACTGATGGTTGTAAGCTGCGGCAGTACCTTCGCCCGGGCAGACTTATCATCGTTGACTTGCGTGATGAGTTTATCGAAAAAGAAGAAGCATTAGGCTTATTTGTTGTCATGCTCAATATATTCTCAAGTGTGATGACTGTGGATGGTAAGGCATTCAATAAGTTTATTGTATTTGATGAAGCTCATAAGTATATGAACAACAAGGAACTAGTAGATTCTATTACTACGGCGATTCGTGAAATGCGTCATAAGGGCGTTTCAATCATGATAGCCAGTCAGGATCCAATGAGTTTGCCTACAGAAATCATCGAACTTAGTTCGATGGTAGTGATGCACCGCTTTAGTTCACCTGCATGGGTGAAGCATGTTCAAAAGGCTATAACTCCACTTCAAACGCTGACGGCTACTGAAATGGCTGCATTGGGCTCGGGTGAAGCCTACCTATGGGCTAACAAAGCGACTGATAAAGCGATTACTCAGCGTCCGATAAAGATTAGCATTCGTCCTCGTGTAACCAAACACGGTGGAGATACTATACAAGCTGTAAAATAAGAATGAACATAATAGAATATTCAAATAGAGGAAGTAGAACAGTGAACCAGGATTATGTAATCCATCGTTCACTGTCTGCAGACTCTGCAATATTTGTATTAGCTGACGGTATGGGGGGCTACTCACATGGTGAGATAGCCTCACAAACTGTGGCTGAAAGTATTGTGGAGTATGTGGAGCAGAATACTACCAATTATACTCCTGAAAATCTTTTGAGGGAATCAATAGTGTTTGCTAATGATGCCCTTATGATTAAACAGATGGAAATTGGTGGTAAAAAAATGGGAACTGTCATTGCGGTGCTTTTTATTAAAGGTACCTATGCATACATAACATGGCTTGGTGATAGTAGAGTGTATAAATTTAGCAAGAGCAAAATGGATTTCTGCACAACAGACCATTCTATTGTTCAGCAACTCTCAAACAAAATGGCCATTACTTCTTCTATCTATGAGAAGTATGCAGCGATTGTAACTCGTGCCATCATGGGTGATGAAATTAAGGAAGAGATACCTATTGAAGTCCTATCTATTGCAGAAGGAGATACGTTTCTTTTATGTTCTGATGGATTTCATAAGCAGCTCCCTGTTGAAGAATACGCAGTTTCATGCGACAAGGTAAATCTGAAGTGTTTGGATGATATGGCTCCCGACATGGATGATAATTATTCATTCATAAAAGTAACGGTATAATGATATTAAGCAATATAGTAATTGACGACCTAAAAGATAAATCTGGTTTGCTCTTTGATCAGGCAAAGGATTTTGACATGCTGGCCAAGTTGATATTGGACGTAACGCAGCGTTCCATCGGTGTAACTACTCTCAAACGATTAATGGGTTATATCGATGACGACCACCGTACCAACTCTTATACGCTTAACACCATAGCCTTATACTTGGGTTTCTCGACATGGGATGATTATCTTTTGGCTCGTTCCGTAGATAGTATTTGGGGATTTCAAGATTCCGCCGTGTACATCCATGAATTAGAGTTGGACTCCGAGGTACTTGTAAAGTACATGGATCGAACAGTCAAATTTAAAGTCGTTGAGCATAAAGAAAAAAAGGCATTGATGGTAATTGAAGCTGTAAACAGTAGCCTTCAACCCAATGACCTCCTCTATATTCACAAGATTGAGAAAGGTAAAAGACTGGAGGCTGGAAAAGTTTTTCGAGGTGACTTGATTGGCAATTATAAAACCAGTAGTGAGCTGACAGCCGTCGAACTTATGTAATTTGGCTTATGATACATATAATCGATAAGGTTTCCCTTACGTCCAATGGTCTTGTCGCCACAGGAACTAAAGACCTCATTCACCTTCATCAGGGTGATATGGATGGAGCTTGTGCTGTTTATAGTCTGATGATGTGCTTAATAATCAACCGCTCGATAAAACGATTAGATGTTACAGATTTGGACAAAAAACATGATGGCCGTAGTTCTAAAGGTCGTTTAGTGGACACATTCTTGAATAACGCCAAAGGATTGGTCAGAGAAGGTTACGAGTTAGAAGTCTTGAATACGGAATTGTTGCACGCCTTCAAAAAGTGCGTGTCCACCGCATGGTATTCTACTGAAAATGCAAAGAAGCAAGAATTATATGCTATTATCAAATCCTCGTTAGACGAACATTCACCAATAGAACTTGGCTTTTCTTGGAAACGAAAAGGTGGTCATGCCATAACGGTGATTGGCTACGAAGAACAAAAGGCATATTTGCGTCTCTTCTGCCTTGATCCAGGGTATCCTCTTCAAGAAGGTCAATACTGGAATAATGTACTGGATATTGATATTGACAATGGCGCAAAATTCAACACTTACAACCACCAGGAAAGCCGTTATGGCAGAGAGGTCTTTGTATCGATTGAAGATGTTTTGGTGATACAAAAGGCTTAACTATGTAAAATTATAGATTTATAGGTTTAAAGTGATGTATATCTGATTTTTATCATAGCAATGGTACGGTATTTGTATTTAATAATGTATAATAATTCTGTCTAATACTACTGACATCTATGTTTACGCTCTTGGCTGATTGATAGTTACAGTGTACTTAACCAAGTGCAAGCTGATAAAAAGCTGGAAGGGCGAATACTTTTCGAGGATATTCCTTCGGGACATGAATGGCTAACCAGTATCATGCAGGCTATGCGAGAAGAAAAGATGCTTTACATCACTTATCAAGGATTTGGTAAACCTATAGAGAATAGTTTTGAGATAGAGCCTTATTATCTGAAAGTGATTAACCGTAGATGGTATGTGCTGGCTCGTAGTCCTTATTACTCTGAACGCAACCAAAGGCAAAACAAAGAGGATGGTGGCAACCGCCCTGCTGACGACTATCGACTTTATGCCCTCGATAGAGTGCTTGATATGGCGCTAACCGATAAGCACTTTAAGATGAAGAAAAGTTTCGATATTGAGGAATATTTTGAGGGTTGTTATGGCATTATAGCCAACAAGAATATCCCCATTGAAAGGATAGTACTTAAAGCATGGAAACCTCATTGCTGCTATTTGGAAAGTCTACCCCTACATCATTCTCAACGCATCATAGCACAAGATGATGAATCCATCACTTTTGAGTTGAATGTGCGTCCTACGTTCGATTTCTATCAAGCACTTTTAGCGCAAACAGATATGGCAGAAGTGTTAGAACCTGAAAGTGTGCGACAGGAGATGAAGCAATTTACAGAAAATATATTATACCACTATAAGAAATAAAAATGAACAATATAAACTTTATAGCTATCGACTTTGAGACCGCTACAGCCAAACGTTCATCTATCTGTGAAGCAGGTATATGTGTGGTAAAAGGAGGAAAAGTGGTTGAAACCAAGTCGTGGTTGGTGCGTCCCGAAGATAACAGGTATAGCTATTGGAATATGCAGGTACATGGCATACGCCCTCAAGACACAGCTTACGCACCTACATTTTCAAAGATATGGGAGGAAATCACAACGTATCTCAAGGATTGCCCAGTACTGGTAGCCCACAATGCAACCTTTGATATGAGATGTATTCGCCATGCCTTACAACTACACCATCTACCTTGTCCTGACATTGATTATTACTGTTCGCTCTGTGCCGCCCGACATATCTATGATTTCGGTTGTAATTCGCTCGACTATCTTTGCGACCATTTCTCTATATCGTATGGTACACACCACCGTGCTGGCGATGATGCCGAAATGTGTGCTCGGCTATTTTTGCAAGAGATAAAAGATGGCAATTTTGCAGATGTTAGCGATTTGAACTTTTGTACTGGAAAGTTATAATATACTTTGACAAATTGGCTCTTACTTTCAAAAAGTTGGATTTATATACTTTATAAACAGAAGTAAATATATTATAAGAATCTTAGGAAAGATTAAAGCAAAAAACACCTAACAGGCTATGTTTAGTTAGGTGTTTTTATTGTTATACCTTGTAATACTCTTCCAGTAACCTCGCCAAGTCCGAAGCCTTATAGAGTATCTTCCCTGCAAATTGCGTATAAGGTATAATCCCCTTATCTCTATAATCTTGCAATGTTCGAGGACTGATATACAGCCGTTCACATACCTCCTTACCTGTGAGAAAATGCTCGCCACCAAACAGGGGCTTGTGCGTTTCTCCCACTTCCTTTATTCTCCTGCCCACATCGTGCAGTGCGGTAAGCACCACCTGCATCTCGTCCGAGCCAAAATTCAAATCTTTTGCTGTTTCCATATTCTATTGCTTTTTAGTTTTGTCCGTCTTCGCAAGGAGCAGCTTCTCCACGTCCTCACGT
>QWCL01000155.1_pt1 | contig 29558 bp, 40 predicted proteins | sample 1972551 | NCBI WGS metagenome assembly QWCL01 (sample SAMN09866709, study PRJNA288562) | Human oral metagenome isolate term2_saliva, whole genome shotgun sequencing... | isolation source: mouth | host: Homo sapiens | place: USA: California
ACAAATAGACAAGACTGTCACCGAAGAATCGGGAAGTTTTGAAATCACAGCGACTACCGATGCTACGCATTTAAGAATGTATGTGATTGGAGCGGGGTGTATACTGGAAGTTTTGAAGCTTAGTTCATTGACCTCACGACTCGATGAGGTGTACTCTTTGTCAAAGTCTAATTCTGACAACATAGAGGAAATAAAGCAGAAAAACACATTAGATGATGCAAAGCCTTACCTTGGGAAAAAGATACTGTCCCTTGGCGACAGCTTCACATACATGAATTATTACGGTAAGTTCTTGGCAAAAGAAACAGGATGTGTACAACGTGGCAGAGGGGTAAATGGGGGGCATCTCGGCACTTTTGTTGGTGATTCGTACACAGGATCACCTAATACCCCTAAAGTGGGACAAGATGTAGTCGAACCTTTTACAGAGGAGCTATTAAACCGATATGACATAATTACTGTCATGGGGGGGACAAATGATTTTGGCGGGCATTACCCTTTGGGAGATATGAACGACGGTGTTGACGTTGATTCTATATACGGCCATACAAGAAAAGTAATAGAAAAGATTTTATCCCTCAAGCCCGATGCAAAAATCTTCTTTTGTACTCAGCCATATAGGTGCGGAAATATAGCCTTTCATGGTGGCCTGGGGGGGTATTCTGCAAATAGTCGTGGAGTTACACTGGAAGATGTAGCAAGCGCGATTGTTCGGTGCTGTGGTTTCTATGGTATTCCTTGTCTTGATTTTTATCACACTGGGGGATGGAATTCCTTTAATAATAAGGTCATGAACCCCAGCGCCACGGGTGTTTACTCTCCTTTTGACGGAAACATCTACACCGTTGATGGCCTGCACCCACGCGATGGAGTAGGAAATGGCGCTGATATGTTAGGGACGGCGTTCGGGAAATTCATAAATCGACACTAATGAAACATAGGTTTCTTTTTATCGTAAAGTAATTGGAGCATTGTCTACAAAGGACGTATATAATAGGGCACAATTACGCTGATACTCCAACCATGAAACATGGTATACCGATAAAACTGAATCTCTCAGATCGCAAAACATAAATCAATGTAGTGGAGCACAACGTGTAGATTTGTGTCTTTAAAACAGAAGTGATAGACAAACAATATATATTCTTAAAAAACAACATGTACGAGAATTGCTCCGGCAGTAAATCAGCTGGAGGGGATGTAGAATTTTTTATCAGCATTTGCATATGGCAGTGGTATTCAAACTTTGGAAATTTGCAGTAATGGCAATTGGCGGTGTAGTTGGCTGGATGGTAGCAGAGTTCAAACCAACATTCCCTTTGATCGTAGTGGCAGTCGTCTTTATTTTGTATGATGCTTACACAGCGTTCAGGCTTGACAGGCGAGTGCGCGTTGCTTATCCGACAAAAACAAGTCGCGAAAAAGCAAAGTTCACCTCATTCGCTTTCGGAAAAGTCGTAAAACAAACCATCCCCAAGCGTCTGTGGCTTATCCTACTTGCATATATGGCAGAACATTGGGTATTCGTCAATATGAATATCCCTTTATCCTATATGCTTACAGGAGTTATTTGTTTTGAGCAGGCTTGGTCTATCTTAGAAAATGAAAGCAGTTGCAGACCTGAGGAAGAACACCGCTTTTGGAAGCTGTTGCAACAAATTATGGTGGATAAAACAGCGAGACACTTTGATGTGAACCTTGATAAGCTAAAGAACAACGATCGTGCCGACCTCTGACGAATATGAGTAGAGCTACTACTTGTGGCGGTTAGTTGGCACGTACATAAGAAAACGATTAAGATGGAAACAATTACTGTACATGTATTCCAAGACGAAGTGTATGATGAAGTGGCGAAAGTTACAGACTACACCGGGGCAAAACTGATAGATGCTGACGCGAAGGCGAGAGACAGAATTCTTGCCACCGATAATGACTTATCTGACCTTAGTAGGTTTTGGGAAGAATCAGTACTTGTTGCCAACGAAAGATTCAAAGAAATGTTGGTGAGCGGGGCGACAATGGACTATGCAAATACCGGAACTGAACAACAACAAAGATTGAATTATGAAGCAGTAATAGAGGTCAGTAAATCCTTTGACAAGGGACTGAAAGACAACGTACAGTCAGCACTTCGCAATTTTTTTATTTTCTCCATTATTGCACAGTGGTTTAAGCTGGCAAACAAAGAAGAAGCAACGAACTACTTCGAGCAAGCCGGGGAAATGATGACCGGTGCAGAAAGATTGTTATACAGTCGTAGAAGACCTACTAGACCAAGTGACTAACCACTCATTTTACCAGATATGCCAAACAATACATTAGGTGCAAAAAAGAGCGTTACGGCAACGATTAAAATTTCGTGGCTATTGTATGACATTATGAACGAAACTTTCTTGCGTGGTCGCACCATCCAAAACAAGGAAAACCACAAGGAGGTTGCAAGCATGTTCGCATCAGAAGACGAGGAAAACCGAGAGAAAATCCTCAGATCTATCAAAAAAGGATTCGCCGAGGTGAAAACAGAATTGTCAGAGTACCTTGACGAGGATGGAACATCAACCGATAATAGTCATTACAATGGCAAAACAGACCTGACGCTGAATCTGTCAATGCCGAGTAATTTCAATGAGGCAGCGACAACGGGCGTCGGCGAAGCCATTCATGATTATCTGAAAAATACTACGATTGCTGAATGGTATATGGTTACAAATAAATCCGACGCCGAGCAGTATATTGCCCTTGCTCAAAAGAGCCTTGCAAGTATCCAACAAGCCGTAAGCAAGCGTAGCCGCCCGAAACGGCCAACCGAATAATAGATAGCCTATGAGTTGCAGTATAGAGAAAAAGGTCGATAGATTGAATGTCTCATTAACCTTCTCACGAGAGCAGCTCCTTTACGACATCAAGAATTATGCCTATGTCGAGAGCCATGTGATGTCCACCGACACAGAACATGCAAGGCACATGGTCGCTGATGTAGGCGAAGAAGGAAACGTCGATCGCGTAACGAGGGTTCTTGATTTAGGAGTTGCGAAGTGTAGGGAGATGCTCTATCCATGGGCAAAGATGAGTATTTCTAATACCGAATTCAACGACACGCTTCAAGAACAAGCTCAGTATCGCATCGATATGACTGTGCCAACAACGATGTCAGAAACGACATTGTCCTTTGTCGAGCGATACATTCATGAGTACCTCGTGTGCCGCGGCGTGTCAGATTGGTTGAGTATCACCAACCCCCAAAAATCTGAAGTCTGGATGGAAAAGGCGAATGAGGCGGAGAGGGAAATCGGTAGGTCTATCCACTCGCGCGTAGAGCGGACTAGAATCAGGCAACACTGGTTCAAATGAAAAACGAGAGCTGAAGTGGTATTGACTTCAGCTCTCGTTGTCACAAGGGGGGGGCACCGCCGTGGCAGTGATTTATCTTGGTTTGTTGGTCTGTCTTGGCATGAATTGTACAGAAGCACCATTGAGACTCTCATCGGGCGAAAGTGTCGCGACTCCTCCAACGCGGAAATACTTAAACGGCGATCCGCTAAAACCGGACAGTTGTTGGTCGCGCGAAGTCCATACAAGATGCCAGTTTTGCAAATCACGTGATCCGTAAAGTACTGTGGACACATGGCCATAGCGAAACAATCCTCGCTGAATAACACTATCAATTGTCTTTAATATGTTGGGCATTTCAAGTTTGAGGGGGCGACTAATATAGAGACATTTCGTGACACCCTCCTTTGGAATAGAGTAACTGATAAGTGCATTATTACTATCCATTGCCAAAGAGTCGGGATAGGAGTTGAGATGGGAGGAAATGTTGGAGAAGAGCATCCCCCACTGATGACTTTTTAACGAATAGACGTAGGCATAAGTTACACCAGGCGCATAGACAATGACCCGTTGATGGACATAATCGTAGAGCATGCGACACCGCTGCAAGAATTCCTTGAAAGGCTTTGTGGGGAGACACTTATCTGTCTCTGGCTTGTGCCCGAGCATATCATGTAGTTTCCTGAAGCCCGGTAAGCGTAGGACATCGAATGGGTATTGAGAGTCAATAGCCTCTGAAATGCATTGCGTCTGCGACCCGCTGATAAGCATAATACCACGATCTGTAGGGAAAAGCACGGCTGAGTCGAGTTGCGTAATACCATCAGAATTGATGCAGACATCACGCGTAATAGGCTGTCGTGCAGAGTATGTTCCGGTGCTGCTTACCTCTAAAGCCCACACCCCCTCTGTGGTAAAAGCGTAAAGGGGGAACTGACCGAACTGTCCTTGAGACAATGCTTTTGCCGCAGAGCAAATGCCTTTTATTTCTCCTGAACCTACGGAGTTTATTCCAAGCACTGGGAAATAAAACGGGTTGCTGACTTCCGACGTGTAAATTTTGTTAGGACATTGAACGGGAAAGTTATTGCCGTTGGGCAAGGGGGCTACGTTGGGCAACGTAGAGAAGTTCTTTTGGCGTTGCTGCTCGTAATCGAGCACTGCAAATGCACCATTCAGGAACTCGTGTTGCTTTAGCTCTATCGCGTAGCATGGATTGTTATAGTTGTAGATGACAAGTTTGTATGCATTGGGGTTTGGGTAGAACACATAGCAGCCCCACGAATGAGTACTCAATTTCTCCGTTTTCTTAGAGCCGCTTACGGTTGTAATCTTTCGACTATTGAAAATCGCAATTTCCGGTAATATGCGATCTGTTTGGCTCGTCACACAATAGTCCTCTCCGTTCTCCTTGATATACGCAACAATAGTGTATTGGTCTGTAGAAAACGGCACCATGTTGATATTGAGTTTTTGCCCCGTATGTCCCCAATCAAAGCGACCATTGCAAAAGGCAAACATTGATTGCGCTAAGAATCCTTTGAATGGTTTTCTACGTATTCCAGCCAAGTTAAGACGATTGTTGTACACAAAAGAATAGTCAGCGTGCAGTTGATCGTGTGTTAGATAATCGTCTGTCATCACTTCGCGCGTTGTCAGAGATTGCAGATACTCGTTCTCGACGACAATCTCCCGGCGCGAATCGTTTGCTGTGAGACCACTTAATTCGATAGAATACAGTTTATAGAAAGTCGAGGTATTCTTCAATGTTTCTCCCACCTTTCCGTCTGTAAACTCGGGTAAGTGGAATGCAATCGAAGGGAACGTACGATCACTTGAATAGTACATTGCGAAGATTTGAGAATACTCCCACTCGCAATAGTAGTCAAGAAATTTCTTTGAAGAAAAATCCCCAAGCAACTTATCCTCAGCCTTCGATGTTGATACACTATCTTTGTTTTGGGCGTAGAGTCTACCTATAAACTTCGTACTATAGTTGTTGGTGTCATACATCGTTGAAATTTTCCCACTCTGATCGTAAGTATAAATGGGCTTTGACACAAAGACATCAATGCTTTTAATGATGTCAGACCAATCATTCAAATGATAGTAGTCCGTATCACGGATGATGTTGTAATCAAGAGAAGCTGCGACTAGCATAATGTCACACTCTGCTTCTGTAAGGAGTTTTCCTCCATTTGCATGATTCCACCACACAATCGGAGCAGCCTTCGTCGAAGGGTTCATTAGAATTGGTGCAGAATGATGTACAAGAGAACCATCGTATAAACGCAAGGCATAACGAACGAAGAAAGGAAAACAAAATCGTCCTTTGTTCACCGTTTCCTGTGCTACAAACTTGTTAACTTTTGCCATAACCTGCTCGGTTATTCTGGCCTTGTTCGACTCAGAAAACTCTGTATCATAACTATCCCCTTGAATGCCGTCAAAGAAAATTCGGAAAGGGCTTTTGCTTTCGTCTGACAAACTGAAAAGGCGAGGATGTCCAACCAGTCCAAAGGAAACTTCGACCTCGGGGAGATGATCGTCAAGTTCAATGTATTTGTTGTTTTTCCAAAGGTAGTAATAGAATCCACCCTGGGTAAATGCCATGAGAGTATTGCCAATAGCATTAAAATGGGTCACATTGGGTAGGATGGCAATTTCAGAAGTGACGTTACTCTTCTTATCCTTAAAAGAAATCGCCTGTGTCTTATCAGAATAAATGATATAATGTTCAAAAGAAGAGGTTTTGTGAATGAACCTCACCGCCTCCCCTTTCTCTAGTTGTACGATCTTTGATGGTGCTAAAATCGGCTGCAGCGCATCATTCTCCGGCAACAAATTTATCGAGACCGCAAGAGAACCGTCAGGACACTCGTGATCCGATGGAACAGTAGAAAGTCCACTGTATTTAATTTCTTGATTCATAATGGTTTCTTGTATATTATAGGCAGATATACTTCGCCTTCTTTTTTTTCTTCCCGCCCCACCATAAAAGATGCCTGTTGATTAGACACTCCACAGCGGTCAAGCATGAGCCTGCATAGGGTAACCGAGTTCGCGCAATAGTTGTTGAACCCTTTTTTCGTCGGATAGCATTTTGCTATGTGTCGCCCTATAGAATGATCAGTTCGGGAAGCGAACAGATAGCATTCTCCTTGATGGAAGGCTATGTTAATACAATCACCAGGCGACAACGATAGGATACGGGCGATTCTTGCAGTGATGGAAATGCGCCCATTACGCGAGAATGTTATATCCGGCCGCCGTGTTTGTTCCAATAATTTAAGCATGATATGAACGTCGTATTGTGTGTTAGATCTCTTTTGTGAAGCATACGCTAAACTGATACTCTTGCCTTGATGTGTGGGTGGGGGTTGTAGCCCTCGAGCGTAATGTCCTCGTAGCGGAAGTCGTACAAACTGCGCACTTCGGGGTTGAGTCGCAACGTGGGGCGAAAACGCGGTGTGCGGTGGCGCTGTAAGTTCGCCTGCTCGATGTGGTCGACGTAAAGATGCGCGTCGCCGATCGATATAATGAGATCGCCGACTTCGAGGTCGCAAATCTGCGCCACCATGTGCGTGAGGAGCGCGTAGGAGGCAATGTTGAAAGGCAAGCCGAGGAACACGTCGGCACTTCGCTGGTAGAGTTGCAACGAGAGGCGGCCTTCGCACACGTAGAACTGGAATAGAAGGTGGCACGGCGGGAGCGCCATATGGTCGAGCGCTTCGACATTCCACGCGCTGACAACGAGGCGACGGCTGTCGGGGTTCGTCTTGATCTCGCGCACAACGCGGTCGAGTTGGTCAATGTGCCCACCGTATGAAGTAGGCCACTTGCGCCACTGATAGCCGTAAATTTCGCCGAGTCTTCCGTACTCGTCCGCCCATTCGTCCCAAATGTGCACGCCGTGCTCGTGTAGGTAATCGATGTATGTATCTCCGCGAATGAACCACAGCAACTCGTAGACAATGCTTTTGAAATGTAGTTTCTTTGTGGTGAGCAATGGGAATCCGTTGGCGAGATTGAACCGCATTTGGTAACCGAATACGGAGCGCGTTCCTGTGCCCGTTCGGTCGTCTTTGTGCACGCCGTTCTTGACGATGTGGTCGAGTAGGTCGATGTATTGTTTCATGTAACCGTGATGTAACTGTGAGAGCCCACGAGTGCACGACTTTGCCGCATTCGCGGGGCTCTTCTGTGTGATTTCTATGTAACAGTGTCGTAACTGCGTGCTCATCGCTTATCGCCGTCCCCGATAATCACGCCGCGGTTTTGTCGGTCGGCGAGTTTGTCGAGATTGCGGCGCATCACTTCTTCAAGACTAAAGCCGAGGCGGCGCGCCAACATTGCAACGAACCAAAGCACGTCGCCAAGTTCGTCCACGATGTTGTCCCTGAATTGGAAACAGTTCCCGCGGACAAAGAAAATCTCGTTGTTGTCGATTTCGATTTCGTCGCGGCGCACGGCCTTTGCGATCTTGTCCGCCACTTCGCCCGCCTCAGCCATCAAACCAAAACTAAGATAGGTAATGTTCTCTGCCGCGTGGCCGGCAATGGTACGGTGGGCTTGTTGTTCGTATTCTGTTGCTGTCATTGTTTTGAAATTAGTTTGTATTCGAAATGGGACTCAAAGTACACGGGGCTTTGCAGGATGCCGCCAACGTAGAAAGCCGCTGTTTCTTCATCGTATCGTACGATGCCGCGGCGTGTCTCCTCGTTGTTCATATCGTAGTAGCTCACCTCGTCGCCGGTGTAGATTTCGTCGCCGTCCACAGTCTTCACATTGATGTATTGCGCCACCGAATCGGGGTACACTTCAATGCAGCGCGGTGATGCGTCGGCGTGGCGCGTGTCGGGTTGAACGATGTAGGAGGCGGTGGCGTACTGCAACACGCCGCCGTAAACGATTGAGCCGTCGGCGATGGAGCGGCCGCGGAATTTGATTACTTGCATGGGAGGAGATGTTTAGATGTTTAGGAATTCGACAGCGCAGAACAAACCGCATTCCGGCATAATCTCCGAAACGAATTCGCCACGATTCGGGTCTAGCTCATCGAGAAAGATTGGAGTACCGGTGTGGTCTTTGTGCGAGGCAAACCCTCTCTTTCGTTCAATTTCAGCCATGCGTCGGAACGCTTCGGGAAAATCGACTCTTATCTTATTCCAATAACCAAGCCCACCTTTTACACAACCTATGCAATTGTTGTTGTGGTATCCGAGTTTGTACATTGCGGGGAGAGCTATTCCAGCGCGCTCCAAAATGGCGAGGCATTCTTGTTTTGTTAGACCGTTCTCAATCAAAGGAAAGACCGCTTTTGCTTGTGGATACTGTTCTACGAATCGCCGAGCGCGCTTCTGTTCCGACAAATCGAACCCAAATATTTGCGCCTGATAAAAGGGGAACTCTTCCTCTATCTTCCAACGCATTTTCTTTTTGAGCTCAAGCGTACACGACGCGCCCATCGCGCCCCAACCTTTCCGCTCCAAACAATCGAAGTGGTCGGCAAATAGCGAGTTCCTCACGATTGTAATTTCTTGACCGAACCAATTTTCACAATCCTCCAGAAATCGCATACTATCTTCGTGTTCGCCGCCAGTGTCTGCGTAGAAAATGCGGACAGTCTCAAACCTATTTAGTGCTAATTTGCAGGCTACTGCAGATGTAGCCCCACAAGAGAACCAGGCTATTACCATCGCTTGATGTTGAACGGAAAGAACCACGTGCGCAGACGCTGCCAGAAGTTCGCGAACTTCTGCGCGGGCGTGTCTTCGGGAGCGATGGAAATGTGCGCGTCGGGTTCCGTGGCTCGGAGTTGAGAGGCGAGACACAAGCGCACGCCGCTCGTTACAATTTCGGTGAGATGCTCATCGCAGCCCAATACGGCAGTCTGCACGCCGTGTTCGGGCGAATAGGTGAAGAGCGCCACGGCGCGCTCGGCGCTTTGGGCTCGTTTCCACTTGCGGGCGAGATCGTGCAAGCGTTCGGCGGTGAGGTGCTGAGCCGGTTTCGGGGTTTTCTTTTTGTGTGTCATACTTTTTGTTGGAGATTATCGCGCTGAAAACAGCGCATTGCTTGTTTATTTCGCCGCTGACAGCGTTTGCTGCTTGCTTTGATAACTTTCGTGTCCGCTTTGAAAAGCGCGGTGTGCGTCAAATTCGCAAGGATGCGCCGCAAGATACGCACGAGCGGCGTCTTCATCGCCGGCAAAACGCTCGGCGGCCAACTTCGCCAGGAGAGATTTATAGGTGCCGTAGTCCACGGCGTACAGCTTTCGCCGCTCTTCCTCTGCCCGCCGCTGCAGTTCTTCGCGTTGTCGTTCGTAGTGGTCGATTTCCTTTTGCCGAGACTCGAGAAATCGGGGGATCCGCGATGCGATGTTCTCGGCGCGGACGCTGCCATAGACGACTTGGCCGTAGACGCCCGCCGCCAAGCGGGAGAAGAAGAGCATCACTTCGGCGAGATTGAGCGACGAGTAACTCCCGAAGATTTCGAGGGCGAGGTGGTCAATGTCCGCCGCCGTCAAACGGTCGGCCTCGGAAAGCGTGGCGGAATAGGCGGCGATTTTATCCGAGAGCCACGAGATGACAAATTCCCGCCCGCATTGGCGCCCCATTTGCACCAACGTGGGCGCATTGCCAAAGTAGCAGCGTTCGGGAACCAACGCGCACAGCGGCATAATATCCGAGGAGTAGGCCGTAACGTAATACTGTCGCGCTTGCTTAATCTGTTCCGAAGGCAAGTTTGTGCAGACGGTCGGCGATGGCGTCGTTGCGTGCGCGCCGCTCTTCGCCATAACGGTCGAAATGTTTTGCGGGTGTGTCATGCTGTGCGAGTTGAGTTGTGGGCTGCTGTGGGCGGTTGTCATACGTTCCCTCTAAGACGCGAGGGAAATTGTTCGGGCGGAAGAGCCATTCAAAGTCTGCGACGAAACCGCGGGAGCCGCCGCCGTTGAGAAAATCGGACGCCGCTGCTTTCTTCACCACCGCGGCGAGAGCTTCTTTGCCGTATTCGCGAAGACGGGCGAGCAGGAAAGCCGTGCGCTTACTTTTGGGCTGTAGCCCGCGGACGGGCGGGATCTGTGCCCTCTGCGCCGCCATGGTCTTGTTGAAGAAGTCGGCAAACGCTTTCAAGTCGAGAGCCTCAGCCGGCACAGACTCTTTTTGCGTTTCGCCCGAAAACCTTTCCTCCTCTGGGGGCGGCGCGCCGTCGGAAGACGGACGTACTTCTTCTACGTAAGGAGAAGAAGTATATTCTACTCTACTTTCCTTTACTTTACTTTGTGGAGTTATTTCTGCAGAAACGGGGGTTTTTACCGTAGAAACGGGGGTTTTTGCTGCAAAAACCCCATTTTCGGGTGTATTAACCCCGATTTCGGGTGCAGATACTTCGGGGGCTGTCCGATTGTCCGCGACTAATCGGATACGCTTGTCGATGTCCTCTACCTTCTTGCGCTTGGCCTCTAGCCATCGGGCTTGTATGCTTGCCGACGTCAGGATCTGGAACGAGTTAAGAACCCTCCCATCGAAGAGAGAACGCCTAACCAACCCCTTGATGATCTCTGAAATCCTCGATGAAACGCCGAAGGCACCTATACGCTTTGCGAATAATAGACACTCATCGGGACCCCATGGGATTGCGTACCCTTGCGAGTAGATGAACTCGAGAAGTTTGAAATACACGGCATAGGCTTCAAGACCAAATTCGGCTTCGACGAGAGCGAGCGCGGTGTCTTGGTCGGTGTGCGTGTCGTGTGGAAAATAGTCCAGCCCCAATTTGGTAGGGCGTGCCATGGTTATGTGATCATTGTGTGGTTTTGTTTTGTTTGCCCGTCTTCACGAGTTGCGCGAAGGCTTCGCGATTTCTTCGAAACGTTGAGACAATCTCTTTACTTCGCCCGTCTAAATCCATCAGACGTAGGGAGCCTTCGAAATCGTTGCAGACTTCTTCGTATATGTAAGACTTGACGAGTTGCTTAAACTCTAAGAAGTCTCTCACCACTTCATATCTGTATCCGTATAGCTCCACCAGCAGCTGCCATTCCTTCTGCGAGGGACTTTGTCGACCCTTCGGGGTCTTCATCTCGATGCAAAGCGCGTGGTGCTTGTCGGAGGGGAGAAAAAGAATGAGATCCGAAACTCCTGCGACCACGCCCTCGGCTTTCAGTCGAGCACCCGTCACTGGGTCTCTTCGTCCGCCGTTCGGGACGGCAAAGAGGAGCGAGGAGAGTTCCGGGTATTGGTATCTGAACCAACGGACGCAGGCGCATTGGAGTCGGTGTTCAGCGTCTTGCATCAAGCGTCGGGCGTTTCTTCGTTCGTGTCTTTGATGAACTCGACGATTGGGGTCTCTACTACGGACATCAGCACCGGGGCGTTCATCGATGAGGCGAACTCTGCGAAGAATAATGCCGTCGCGTCGATTAGCTTTTCGGCGGCTACGAGCGCGGCCGCCTTCTTGTCGAATTCGAAACCCTTCCGTTCGTCTATCGTGGTGATCGTGTAGCCGATTTTGTAGAACTTCGGTTCGACAACGTCGTCCGCGCCGACAATCAGCTCGTCGAACTTTCGGCCGACCACGTCTGTTACTTTCGCCAGTGCGTTGCTGTGCTCGTATTCGGCCATCACCAGTTCTTCGGCGCGTTTGCAACTATCGGCCTGCACGAGGTAGGAAAAGCGTTTCTCTACCGTTTTCCCGCTTTCTTCGGCCATTTCGACGCGGGTCTTACATTCGTAGTATTTCATTGTAGTGTTTCGTTTTGTGGTTCGGGGATTTCGATATTGAGATATTGTTCGGCGTAGTTGCGCAGGCGGTCGATGTAGGTTTCAAATTCTTGCGTCGTCATTGCGGCCGTCGAGTTGGGGAGTGTCACGACTTCGCCCGTTTTGTAGTTGATGATGTGTTCGCCGGCCACGTGCTGTTTGAAAAATTGATGAACTTGTTCGCAGTTCGTGAACTCCCACCCGGCTTGCTGCAAGCCTGTTAAGAGCATCGGGTAAACAATGCCCCAGAGGTATTTGTTTTGCGGTGTAGTCCTTCGGCGCTGCTTCCGTTGCACTGTGCAAACGTATTCTCCGACGGGCGATGTTTCGAGAAAGTGCCGCAGCGGAACAAAATTTTGTTCGTCGCGCCGGTTGTATTGAGTTAATTCGAGGGTGTATCTGAACATGAGTCGCGGGTTTTCGCTGAAAAAGCGGGAGTCTTTTCTCGTTTGGCGGAGAGTTTTCGCGCAAGGTTGCGGAGTATTCGTGCGCGGTTGAGATCGGATCGTGCCGGCGAATGTGCTTCGTAGAACACGGAAGCCTCGCGCAGGTAGTGAATCAGTGCATCAAGCACCGAGGGCGCAATGTCGTAGCGCAGCCTTCCCGCTGTCGGTTCGGCCAAAGCCGAAAGAATTGCCGTGTGTTTCATTCCGAGGAGTTGTTAGAACGGGAGGTCGTCAGAATCTGCGGCGTGCTCGGTGCCTGCGGAGGAGCGGCGAAAAGCTCAATGCCGAAGGCGCGGATTTTGACGTATCGGCGGGCTTGTCCTCCGTCGGGCGGGGTGAAGCTCCCGCCTTTGGGATGACACGACACTTTGACACGAGAGCCGGGGGCGATGTTCGCAAGCTGGTCGAGCGATTTGCCGCTGAAAATGACGGGAACGAGATTTTCATAGCGTTCGCCGGTCATCTTGTTGTATGCCGAACAATCGATCACCGCTTCGCAAAACCGATACTCGCGGGGTTGCCCGTCGGCGCCGTTGAAATTGCGGGTCTCGACCGGGTCGATTTCGTAGAGTATTCCGAGTAGATCCATCTTGTATTGCTGTTAGTCTTCTGCAAAAATCTTTTTGTCGGTGATCTGTGCGCGGTGGGCTTCGAGAAAGGCGATGAACTCCGAAAGTTCAAGCTCGAGGCGGCGCGCGTCTTCGATCGGATCGAAATTGTACACGTCGGTGTAGCGTTCGAGCGTGGTGTAGCATTCGGGGGCGTGCTCGTCGTTTCGTTTGGCGGGCACGGCGAGCACCACGTCGTAAGTGAATCGAGTGAGCGGCACGCCCATTTTCGCCGCGAGATAGGGATAAACGATGTGCTGCCAGTTGTGCCGAAACTTCCCGACGGTGAATTTCTTTGTCACCTTCAAATCTGAGATACCCGTCGGGGTGATGTAGTCGGCGAAACCGTAGAGCAGAACGTCGCCTTCGGGGAGAGATGCCACGCCTTCGAGAAACTGCTGCGGTGTGCTCTCGGTCGAACGATAGGGGGCGGCGATGCGGCGACAGAAATCTGCGGGAAAGCGATAGGTGATTCCCGAGGTTTCCTTCATTCGGGCATCGAGGAAAAGGACGGTGCCGGCGGAGGTTTCCACCTCGACACGCTCGACGTTGACGCGCTCAGAGGGGTGGCCGGTCACGATGCTGTCGATAATCTCGTTGAAGCACGTGCCGCGATCGGCGGCGGTGGTGTCTTCGAGCGGCTTGCGATTGATCTTGTCGAGCAATTCTTCGAGGCATTTTTGTTCGAACTCCTCGGCCGTGTGCTTCGGGTCTTCGCTAAATCCGTAGTAGTCCTCCCAGAGTTCGTAGGCGTGTCGGTAGCGGCGGAACGCATCGAGGAGCGTGGGATATATTTTATACTTGATCATAGTGGGTTGATTTTGGGGAAACGGGGGCGGTCTTTCGGCAGGCGATCGGCCGCCCCCTCCCATCAAAAACGCAATGTCTGCTTATGCTGTTGCGTCGGTGTAGGTCTTGCTCTCCTTGTCGTAGTTGAGTTTCAAATCGCGCACTTTCGCTCGGAACAACTCCTTGGCTTTGAAGAACAGCGAGCCGCCGTGCTTCTTGTAGTTGTCGATGCGCCCTACAAAATCGTTGGCCGAAGCGGCGTCGGTGAGCAATGTTACGTCTTCTTTCAGCGCAGCGAGGGCTTCGGTGTATTCCTTTGCTTTCTCCACGTCGGCCTTGCGACGGGCGAGAAACGCGCCGATGATGTTACGTTCGGCGAAATCGTTTTCGGCAATCACTTCGCCCGCGGCGTTGAGCACGACGGGGAGATCCAGCTTCGAGGGGAGATTGCACGTGTTCTTCCCGTCGTTGCGCGACGTGGGGTCGAACGTTACGGTGCGAACCGGGACGCCGCGTTCACTGCGCATCTCGACAAAGCCCATAAGATCGAGGTCGGTTACGATGTCGTTGTAGTTCTTTTCGCGCAGGGCGGGGATGTAGATCGTGTCTTCGCCTTCCTTTCGGGTGTCTTGGTGGGCGACGAAAACCAAATGCTTGCCCAGACCGGCAAGTGCCGCCGTGAACCATTTGAACTCCCCGTTGATTCGTCCCCATTGTTGAATGCGGGGCTGCTGCGTTCCGCAGACGTGGCGAATGATGAAGTCCATCATTTTCCCGACGGTGTCCACGACGATGGTGCGATAGGGGGCGAGTTCGGCGGGCGATTGGAGCAGCGTTTTCACGTCGTTCCAATCGGAGACTTGCACCGTGTCGGTTTGATGCGCGCTGTTGACGCGTTGCACGCCGCCGTCGAAGTCGAGCAGTAGAGGAGCGGGAGCGGAGAGCGCGAGGGTGGTTTTGCCCGTGCCGGCCTTGCCGTAAAGCAAGAGTTTGCAGGTGGCGGGGGCGGTGATTTCGGAGGGGTTTTTGATGAGTGACATAGCGTTTTTATTTTGAGTGTGTGATGGTTTTTAGTTCTCGGTGTCGCAGGGCTTCAAACTCTCGCATCACCTCTTCGGGGCTTTTGCGTTCGCGGAGTGCGATGCGGAAAAGCAGGGCGTTGAAGTCTGCGCGGTGGGCAAGCAGGGCGGAAAATTCGCCGTCGGTCATCGGAATGGGGCGTATCTGGGTTGTGGGCAACAGCGATCGGAGTAGTCGTTTATCTGTTCGGCGCGGATCCTGCGGTCGTCTTCCTCCGAGGCTTCGCGCTCGACCAGCGCTTGTTTGGCGCGTTTGAGCATCCCGGTCAAAAGACAATACAGATTGTGCGCTTCATTTCCGCCCGCAAGGAGCGTCCCTTCTTCAATGGCTTCGTCTTCGTCGTCCGTTTCGCCCAGGAGAAGAAACCGTTCGTCGTCGAGTTCTTCGGGCCTTGTGTGCAGAACGTCGAAAATGTCGTCTTCAAGCATCTCGATGATGTTGGCAAGTTCGTCGGAGGTGCCGTCGTTGATTGTCCTCTTTACAAGGAAATCGTTCTCATATTCGAAATACATGGCAGTGCGGTGTGATTAGAGTTCGTATTCGTGAAGAGCGCCCGGGGCGATGGGCAACAGCTCGACGTGGGTGCGGGCGAACGCGGCGCGTGCTTCTCGGAGAATGTTGCGGAGCATCTCTGTGCCCTCGGGGGACTTCTCAACTCGGAAGTAGAGTTGTGCCGTTCCGTTGGCTTTCCGAATGTGAGAACGGATGAACCAGACGTGCGGGTTGCGGGAGAATTTGAAGATGAATTCTTTTCGCTCCTCGAAACGCGGTGCCGGTTTCACGATCAGAGCGTGGGTGAGGCATCTCCCCTTGGTGTCGATTAGTGGGTAGATCATACAATGCTTCTGAGTTCTCGGGTTTCCTTCTCGGCGTGTTGGGCAAAAAGCTGCTTCGCCTTGGCAGTATCGGTGACAATCTTTCGGCCGATCTGCCGAACGGCGGGGGCGAGAAATGTTTTTTTATATTTGAGAGCCGTTACGATGGAGCACCCGAACAAATCCGCGATACCTTGTAGCCCGAAGACCTTCTCCGAAGATTCGGCTACCTTGCGCTGTTCGTGCTGCTCGAGGGCTTCATTCACGGCGTTCTTGATGAGCGCTTGCAGGTCAGTGGATGAGATGATGATCGCTTGTTCCATTGTTGTGTGTTAGGGGGCTTGTTGGTCGAACGACTCGTCGGGGCGGGCGATGGTAAGCCAGCGGTTGACGCCGTCTGTTTGGTAAACGAGGCGCTCGTTTTGGTAGCGAGTCATAAATGTAATCGCGGCGCGTGCGCTTTCCACTGCGCGAATGTCGGGGAGAATGAATCTCACTTTTTCGCCCGTCTTGATGTCGCGTATCATCTGGCGGCTGACCTTTTCCACGCGTCGCAGATCGGTCGGTTCACGGAGATACGCCGTGATGCGGGCTCTTTCTTCTTTTCCTTTCATACGTTGAAATTATTGTGACCACGGGCGGAGTCGAACCGCCGAGGGGAGGAACCTATTACGCAGATGAGGACATAAACCTCCTTCCCCTTTCCGTGTGAAAATGCAACGCTTTGCACCCTCCGTGGCCGTGTGGCTGCGCCTGCTCTCACGAGTGGGCAACAGCCTGAGGTATAAATGGCTGTGGCACGTCGGGGAATCGAACCCCGCGACGAGGGAAAAATTCAGGATAAAAAACCTCGTCAAGAACCTTTCGTGCCGTGTCCGCGTGCGTTGTCACAACGTGGCGCGGGAAATCAATTATAATCTAATGAACAGTTGTTGTGGCGAGGCGGGGAGTCGAACCCCGCGGCGAAGGAACGTCCTTGCACTAAATTGATGATGCCCTCTTCCTTGGCTCGCCGTGTCCCCTTGCAACGTCGTCGCGACGTGGCGCGGGGTGTGATATATGGAAAACACTTGAAGATGTCGGTGTGCGCACCGCCGAATGACCTCTCCCAACTCTTCACAACGTGAAGCATCGGCGGCGCGCTGTGGGTTATAGCTTAGAGGGATTCACAAACGCGGGGATGTCCTTCCCTCTCGCTATCTGTTTGTCGATGTAGATCCGAAAGGCTTCCTCCACGTTCGCGTCGTCAAAAGCACCGAGCAGCTTCCCGAGGAAGTCGATTTCTTTGTTCTCTTCCACGCTGTTGACGATGTCCTCAATCTCGAGCGTGGCGTTCAGTTGTATTGTAGTCATGTCTTCTAATTGTTTTAGGTGTAGGGGTGGATGCTGTCTGTACTCATAACTTTTCAGCGTCTACGAAATCGGGGAGCGCCGCGCCTTGCTCATTTAGTAATCCGAAGTAATTGCGGATGGCAGCGGCTACGTTGTTGCGGTCAAAGTTCTCGAGAATCCGAAGCAGAACTTCCTTTTCTTTATAGTCGTCCACGCTGTCGGTGATTTCGTCGATATGCACCACTGCGGTGAGGTCTATTGTACACATAATTTGAATTTGTTTTGAGATTAGAAAAAGGGGCGCGCCGCCAGAAGCAACAAGTTCTCATTTCTTACTCTTACCAATCCCAAGAGCGGCGCGCCGTGTGTGTCGTGTTTTATTCGTCGTCGGTGTTCACGTTGCGCTTCAAGAAGGCCAAGAGGCGCAGCACCCCGGCGGGGAACATTCCGTATTTTACTCCGCCTTTTCCGAGAAAAATCCCCAGATAAAGGCTGAAAACGCCCGTGAGTTCCAGGAGAACCGAAGCCCAAAAGCTGCCGGGCACGTAGCAGAAGAGGAGAACACTGCCTCCGAATATCGAAATCGCCACGAGCAGAGCGAAAGCCCAGCGGGCGGGGGTGTAAAACGAACTATTCATACTGGTGTGTGGGTTTGTGCTGAGGTGTGTCTTGCGACGTGATCACTTCTTAGCGGTTCTTTCCGTTTCTTTGTCGGCGAAAAGGTGCTCGAAGAATACCAAACCGGGAGCTATGAGATGGAGATAGCGCTCTGCGGCATCGTAATTCTTCATTTTGATAGCGCTGCGGAGATGAAGCGACACGGGGATAACTACGCGTCGATTGAATGCCGATTGAAGAAAGATTCGGAGATTCACCTCTCTAAAACTATCGATAACTCTGATCTTCTTAATCAAAGCATTCGTTCGTTTGGCCTGGGTCTCTGCGCAGCGTCGGATCTCGCCGTCTTTCAACGATCGCGGTGTGTTCGACACGAGCAGATTTTTGATAAACCAGCTGTATTCGTAGATTTTCCCGTTGTAGAAGACCACTCTGTGTTGTTCTTTCTCCCATCTTCCCGAGTAATGAAGATTTTTCAGTGCGCGAATCGCCTCTGTGCAGTCGGATTCTTTGATTTCGAGCTGCTTTGCTTTCTCCTCGTCGAGGTGGATCTCGTCTCTTATCTTCTGAAATTCATCCATTGCTTCCACGAAGAATGCGTCGATACCTTCTTCCAGTCTTTCTAAAATCAGTGCTTCCATTGTCTTGCTTTGTTGAATGTTTGTTTTGCGTTCGCGTGGCCGTTGATTAGATCCAGCCTTTGCTATATTCGAAGTATCGTTTCGCCTTTTCCGCCGCTTCGCCTTTACCGTGCAAGGCAATCATCTTGTTTGCGTAGGCGGTATAATCTTCTATGCGTTCGAGTGCTTCAAGAGCTGCGGCCTTGTCTTTGATCTCTCCAAAAACGCTAATACCCGCCTCTGCGGCTCCGATCTGTCTTTGCCAGAGATGGAGCAGCTCTTCTCCGGAAAGCTCATCCCTGTTAACGTTGTCGATGAGAGAGTCTATGGCTTCTGAATGACGGAAGATCGTTTGATGGATGATGAGCTCGAGTGCGGTTGTCATTGTTTCTTGCTTTTAGAATGTTTGTTTTTCCGCGGCTTTCGCTTTGCTGAATCGCGGGAAATACGGATATTTGCGTATTCTTTTGCGGCGTTTTGTCGTTGTTTTCAACAAGTTGCGCCGCTTGCGCTTGTAGCTTACGTTTGATTACAGTGCAAAGGTAAAGCAATTCTCTTAGAGCGCAAAGAAAATCTCTTAGAGATTTGCTATAAACGTTCGTTTTTAACACTTGCTCCATGATGGATATTAAGGAAAGAATCAAGCAATTTGCTGATAGTAAGGGGATTCCCATTTATAAATTTGAGTCCACCGCGGGTCTTTCTAATGGCTACGTGAATGGTATAAGGAAAGGCATTGGTTCTGAAAAACTGTCGGACATACTTAGAGCATTTCCCGAACTAAATAGGAACTGGCTGCTTTTTGGCGAAGGTGAAATGCTCCGCACGGGCGCACCGGCTGAGGCCTCGGTCTCTGAAGACACCCCACCGCCTCAGCTCATACCCGCGCCCCCCGGCAAGGGCTTGCCTCTCATTCCCCTGCCCGCCATGGCGGGGTTTCTCAAAGGCGCAGCCGACATCGACCCCAACGAGATAGAATGGTATTTCGTCCCCGCGTTCCGCGACTGCCAGTTCCTCATCCGAGTCAAAGGCGAAAGCATGAGCCCCCGCTATCTCAGCGGCGACATCGTGGCGTGTAGAGAAGTGCAAGACACCGGCACCTTCTTCCAATGGGGCAAAACCTACGTGCTCGACACCGACCAAGGCGTTGTCATCAAGCGCGTGCGACCGTCCGAAAAAGAGAACCACATCCTTTGCGTCTCCGACAACCCCGAATACGACCCCTTTGACGTTCCCATCGCCGGCATCTACCATCTCGCCATCGTGCGAGGCCTCATCCGTGAAGAGTAGCCCCCACAAGAATGCGCGAAATCGTCGGGAATAGACGAACATCATATCGCTAAGAAAGCCGCCACGGTCTGGGATCGCTACGGGATATGGATAAGGTTGCTCCCATTTATAACCGATTTATAACCGCGGCAACGCCAATTATAACCGTGGCACCTCACTCAACCCCGACCAGCGGCGATACGCTCCTTTTGAAGTCCCCAAAGAATCTATCCGCGGCATTTATCGCGTTCATCTAATGATGAGCCGCAAATAAGAATTCATTCATCACTTAATAACACATCTAACAATGAAAAGAGTTTTATTTATAGTCGTATTAATGCTTGCTTCAACGCTCTCCACTCTTGCTCAAACGATACTTGGAATTAAGGTTGGAGAGAGCTATGTGGAATCCAAGAAAATTTTAGAAAAAAGATATGGCTATAAGTTGGTCGAAAAAAATGGAAATCTAGCCTTACATGATTTTGAAATGGGAGATATTCCTTTTCAATATGGTACATTGTATTTCCAATGGTCTGGTGGCACTGCAAAATTCTATAAAGCAGAGTTTCAGGATTGGACAAGTATAAGCGATACAGAGAATTTGAAGTCCAAACGAGACTACTTAATGAGGATGTTGAAACTAAAATACACGCTTTTCGAATATAAGAATAAACAGGGCTTTAAGTGCTCAGAGTTTTTAGGCGAGGAAGTTGACGGCGTTACTATGCATGGCAACGTTACATTACACAGAGGTCGAGGAAATGACGAAAAGGAAAGATTATATTTAATTCTTTCTTACGAACCGATTGCAGATTTTATTGACGAGGCCTCAGATTTATGAGTTTCGAAATACCGATAATTCCACTTAGTGTGGAGATGACTGCAAACGCTCTTTGAAGCACTTCCCTTCTCTCAATGATTAGAATAGGAAGAAAAGAGCGGAAACAGACGCCTATTAAACACCCCATGGCACCCCGACAATACGAACTACGAATTGATAGCACTGGCCGTTACGATGCTCGCCGCAATTGGCGCGGGATTTGCATGGCTCAATCACCAAACGAAAGGCGTACGCGACGAACTCAAAGCGGATATTAAAGATGTGCGAGACGAACTCAAAACAGACATCAAACGAGTAGAAGAGAAACTCGACAACAAAGGATGAATCAAATAAAGATTATCTTATTAGATAGGGTTCGCGAGTTCCTGAAATCATTAAACCCTAAAATACTCAGCAAGATATACGCGAACATGCAGAAGGTTCAAGAGGGCGTAAACGACAAGGATATATTCAAAAAACTTACGGGCACAGATTTCTGGGAGTTCCGAACACACTACTCCGGGATGAGCTATCGCCTTATCGCCTTTTGGGATAAAAAAGAAAGAAGCTTGGTTGTGTGCACGCATGGGTTTGTAAAGAAGTCGCAAAGGACCCCTGAGAAAGAAATAGCAAAGGCGGAATCAATTCGCCTGGACTACGAAAAAAGTTGATATTATGAGACAGAAAGGAATGATGAAGATATACACTCTCGAAGAGTGCATGGATGAAGATCTCGGTGTGATCGGTACTCCGATACGCGATGCCGTAGAAAAAGAAGTTCGCGAAGCTGTGGATGCCTATCAAGAATCGATGAGGCTTAAAACACAAATAACCACGAACAAACAGTTAGAACGGTGCAGACAGTTTGCCGTACACAACAACAAAAAGACGGAAGGTGTTTTTGCACCAAGCATAGAATGGGCGAACCGTGTTTTCCACCCTCAAAATAAACGGTTCACAAATAGGAATGAATTGTTCGGCGCTATTTCTTGAGAACTTAAGCACTGGGGGCACAATACTACAATAGCTATGACAGTAATTAACCCCAAACAGATACTCGTCTTTTACGATGAGCCTATTCTTTTCACCGCAACAGACGCAGTGGAAAGTCTCTACTTGTGTTTGTTGAGTTCTATTCCCGATGAGTACGACTGCACGGCTATAAGAATTAGCCACGGCAGACTAACTGAATACCTCTCGAAACGTGTTGATTTAAGAGCCATATTCACCAATCCCGAAATTCAGGGCGAGTACTTTCGCGTAACTCCCGACGGAGAAGAGAGTTTGGTATTGTCGCCTCTTGCTGCAAAAGAGTTAACCGAAGATCGTTTGCCGGAAGAGGGCGATTATTACGACGGCGATCTTCCGAAGCACGACGACACGAATCTATCTGCGCCATACCCGCGGCCGAACAAGCACACATCGTGGAGAATGGAAAACGCGGAATTTGCAAATTGGTCACGGGGGCAAAAGTGTATTTACGCGTCCGTATAGAGTACAGTATGAACATCACGATACTCTCCACGCTCCGTCCCTTACAACGAAGTCACCGCCCAAGCGTGCGAAGACGCACGAAACGGAATCAGCGCTGGGCGCGTCGATACTTCGTCCTTTGAAGCATTCCTACACTCCGTGCTCGATGAATAGAGCGAGCACCACTTTAACACCGAAACAATGTCAATAGAAAACATCGCTACAATCGCAACGGTAATCGGTACGTTCGTCGCCACGCTGGCCTCCTTGTTCGGAACGATTTCGTGGTTTGTCGCACGTATGGACAAGAAATTCGATGCGGTCGACAAACGATTCGATGCGGTCGACAAACGATTCGAGAAGCAAGAAGAAAAGTTTGATCAGAAATTAGACAAGCTCGAGCAGCGCGTCGATGCCAAACTCACCGACATTAAAAACGAAATCCAGCGCGTAGAAAAAGCCGCCGAAAGAGCAGATGCCACCCTCCGCACCGAATTGGCACGTCTCGCCGAAAAGGGAGAAGAAAGAGGACAGCAAACGCTACAACTCCGAGAAAAATTCAACCGTCTCGTCGCAATCCTCGAAAAAGCATTCCCCGAAATCATGTTCAACGACGTAACAATGAAAGCAAGTCCTCGCAAACTATCGCCCATCGGCGAAATGATCTACAAAGAGATCGACGGGGACACCTTCCTCAACGAGAACGAAATACGCCTTTTCCAATACATCGACGACATGAAACCACGCGTCGCCCTCGATGTGGAAATGTACGCCTTCTCGGCCTGCCGCAGCCTTTCGGGTTTGCCCGTCTTCGACCGCTTGAAAGACTATATCTTCAACCGCGCAGACATCGACGGCGAAAACGGCAAAATTAGTTTGTCCATCGCCATCGTCTGCGAGGTATTAGCCATTCCCCTCCGCGATCGATACATGGCATCACGCGGAATCAAAGCAAAACTATAAGAAAGTGGCGGAGCATCATTGCCCCGCCCCTTACCTTTGACTTGCATTGTTAGCTTGCAACCTTTCCGCCAGCTTGCAACCTTGGCTTGCACTATTTGCTCACCTCATATATAAGGCGAGCAAAACCGACCACACTTAGACACAGCCCACCGGCAAAGCATTCTCCGCCTACATAATTCATCGATAAGCACGCCGACAAACGAGAAAGTGTGCGTAAAACCGCTCGATATTTACGCAACCACCTGAAAATCAGTATCGTATTTATTTCTCTCGAAAAAGCACTCCAAAACCAGAGATTCAATGACAACATTTCAACTTCGCCGCGGAAAATCCGAAAGTCTCAAACGTTTTCACCCTTGGATCTTTTCGGGGGCCCTGCGCGGAACGCTAAATCGCGCTCCTCTGCCCCAAGAAGGGGAAGTGGTGGACATCGTTGATGCCGACGGAGCTTTTATCGCCCGCGGACATTACCAAATTGGGTCCATCGCCGTGCGTGTACTCACCTTCCGCGATGAGCCTATCGACCACCGTTTTTGGGTGACCCGCTTGCGAGAGGCTTTCCGCATGAGAAAAGCGCTGCAACTCAACGTCAACCCTGAGGTGAACGGCATTTATCGACTGGTGCACGGCGAGGGCGATCGCTTACCCGGTTTGATCATCGACATTTTTGGCGAAACGGCGGTGATGCAAGCCCACTCAGTGGGGATGCACTGCGACCGCGAGGCCATTGCCGACGCGCTGCTCGAAGCAACCGACGGAGCGGTGCGCAACATCTACTACAAGAGTGAGACGACACTCCCCTACAAAGCTGATCTCAAGCAGGAAAATGGCTTCCTGCGCGGTAACACGGAAGAAAATGTCGCCCTTGAGAATGGTTTGAAATTCCATATTGACTGGCTTAAAGGCCAGAAAACGGGTTTTTTTGTGGACCAAAGAGACAACCGAAGCCTGCTCGAACAGTACAGTCGCGGGCGTTCTGTCTTGAACATGTTCTGTTACACCGGCGGTTTCTCGGTTTATGCGATGCGGGGCGGGGCTGAATGCGTGCACAGCGTGGATGCCAGCGAACAGGCCATCCGACTCACGGAGGCCAACATCGCGCTCAATTTTCCGAACGACGAGCGGCACGAAGCCTACGCCGAAGACGCATTCAAATTTCTCGATCGCGCGGGCAGCAACTACGATCTGATTGTGCTAGATCCTCCGGCTTTCGCCAAGCACAAGGATGCGCTACGCAACGCCCTCAAAGGTTACACGCGACTCAACGCCATTGCGTTCCGAAAAATCAAGCCCGGGGGCATCATCTTCACCTTCTCCTGTTCGCAAGCGGTCAACAAGGACCAGTTTCGCTTGGCCGTTTTCACGGCGGCGGCGCAAAGTGGGCGACATGTGCGCATTTTGCATCAACTGCACCAACCCGCCGATCATCCGATCAACATTTATCACCCGGAAGGCGAGTATCTCAAGGGCCTGGTGCTCTACGTTGAGTGAACCTCCCGTGGTTTTGCGTTGCGACTACCCTACTCTCGTACTTTTCGAAGCGGATGGTCGCAGACTGAAGGCGCAAGTCCAAATGAAAAGCCCATCGCTCATTTGTGAGCGATGGGCTTTTTGGTGGATGACCGGGAGCACGTTTCGCGCTGTTGTGAACTACAGCTTTCTCGCCACCGTTGTATGTAATGGGGAAGCGACGTTTATTTCTCCAGCTCGCGGTTCACGAGATCGCAGATCAATGAATAGTCTACTTCCTGCCAACCGGCGGCGGTCAGCTCCTCAGCATTATCATGGAAAACTGAGACTTCCGCACGCTTCTTGCCTTGGATCGAAAGTCCGTTCATGTAATATTCTATCGCTTTGGGCACTTTGCCGAGCGACCAGGCGTTGTGTGCTGCGTGGAAGTAGTCTCCCGACTTGATTTTTACCCAGTTTTCGAGTTGCTTTTCCTTGTTTTCCTCCAAGAGCGGGAGCGGTTCCACGTCGGCACCGAGCAGTGCTTCTAAAAGCGGTTCAGCTTCAGTAAATCTCCGTAGGCAGAACAAGCACAAAGCCTTCACGCGTTGAGCTCTTAGGTTGTTGGGAAACAAATACTCCAGCTTGTAGAGATAGGTCAGCGCTTCTTCGTAGAGTTCCAACCTTGCATAGCCGATCGCTATGCGGAAAAGCAGCTGTTCGTCCTCCGGTTTCAGCGCCTCCATCTGCACCAAATAGGTCAAGGTCTCCTCATTGCGGTCTAGTTCGTTGCAAAGTCGCGCCAAATCGTGAAGAACCTCGTAATTATTCGCATCGATTTGCAGGGCGGCCTCCAGAATGCTCACAGCCTTCTCGAAATTTTTCAGTTTATAGTGGGCAAATGCCAGTTTTCGCAGCGTTTGCACGTCGGTACTTTCCTCGTTTAGCAAGGAAATCACGGGATTCCACAAATCATACGGCATGCAAAATTCGGCCAGCTCCCCGCGTTCCTCGGGATCTTCGAAGGCCGAGGCGAAAAGCGGGTTCTCGGCGAGAAAAAGGTCGCAGCGGAAAGGATTGTCTTGCTCGTTACGATAGACATAGAGGGAGCAAAAGCGGAAAAGATCACGCAGATAGCCCTTTATGCGGTCTTCTGCTGTCGAATAGCTCACAACTTCGATCGTGAAATTGACGTCGGCTTCAGCAAAGAGCGAGTTGATCTGCATGCGCTTCTCTTGCTTCTCGTTTTCGTCGGTGATCGTTTGGAGCACCTCCGCAGCTTTCACCCAACTGAAGCGCTCTGTGTTGCCGATTCGCCCACCTCGCTCAGCATGGCGCAGATCAATGCCCGAGGGGACTCCGGCTAACTCCGGATGCTCGGGGGAGTATTCGTAAAACCAGTGGGCGGCTTCGTGGAAGAAGGGATGGCGCATGGTGAAACGCCCAAAGATGCCGTAGTTGATGTCCATTCCGTCGGTCTGCACCCGTGCTACTTCGAGGAATACGCGCTGAATGTTTTTTTGCGCGGGAGTCATTTCCTTCCGTCCCTCGATGATTTGCATCAACTCTTCGGTCTCAAGCGGGAAAGCCCCCTTGCTCTTGATGATTTGTGGGAGCAATTCCTTGATGAGGTGGCGACTGAAGGGTACGGTCTCCTGGGCTATCCACAGCGCGCGCTGGAGAACACTCCAGAAGGGCGGATATGCTGACGTGAAATCCACGAGTCGCGAGGCCCATTCTTTCGCTTCGGGGAAGAGCGGAAGCCATTCTTGCTGTTTTATCGCGACGAGCACAGCGCCAATCACGGAGCGGGTGTGCAAAACGCCGGACGTTTTCGTTTGCGCTGCCTGACAAAGCCACACAAATTGCCGATCATCGAACGAAGAGAAGAGACGTAAAGTCACAGCGGAGGCGGCCATGGCTTGCCGTTCCCCGTCTGCGTTCTCGTCGTCCAGGAATTTCTCAGCGTCGTGGGCTTGTTCTTGCGTCCACTGTGGGGCCGTCCAGAGCACATTGAAGAGTGTGTCGTTGGAACCTTCGCCCTTAAAGACATCAGACACGCCGGGGCTTGCATTGTCCTGGGACAAAAGTTGGTAACACATCGTGCGACCATCCACTTCCTTCTCGGGGCGCACAAAACCGCAGGCGAATTCGAAACGAAAGTAGCGGTGCAGATCGTCGCATACGCGATAAGTTTCTTGCAACTGTGCAAGCTGTTTTTCTTGAACTCCCAAGTGAGCGGGGGCTTCCTGCAGACTGTCGAGAAAAGAGTCGTAGTCTATCTGCAAACGCCACCGGAGTAGGTCGAAATGAGTGGGCGTATTGATTTGCCCAATTTGGGCTTTCAACGATCGGAGGGCGTCAGCGAGTCGGAATTCGCGCAGGGCGCGCAAGGTGTCCTCGCGTAAGGTGAGATAAGTCGATGTGCTCATGAAAAATATCCTATGGGGTAAGATCGTAAGACGGGGCTTTTGAACTTTTCGGTGCCGGAAACGAAGCAAACGACGGGAAGAGACGGGAGAAAGTGGGCTGCTTCTACTGCCTATCCTTGCCATTCGTCTCCGCCACGTGAGGGCGCTTGCCGGTTAGTGGGTGGCGTCGTAGTGTGGCAGGCGAATGGCCGACAATTGTGCGGCGGGAACTTGATAATCCTTCACCAAAACGCTGTCTAAATAGGGAGTCCGTCCTTTGTTGATCGCAGCCACGGCGAGATTGTAGGCTTTGCGCAGCAGTTGTGCCTGGGCATTGTGACGTTTGTTGCGCAAGGCGCGCTGATTCATGTAGAGCGACATTCGCATCTCAGAGGGGAGTGCCGAAGACAAGCGCACATTCCCGTTGGCCACGGCTCGTGAGGCATACGGTTCGGGGAGAACGGCACAATCGATCTGCTCGTTTTCCAGCATGAGGTGGCGAATCTTGAAACTATTCACCTGCGCGAAGAACAAATCGTCGCTCTTCAATCGCAAACTGTCACGCAATCGGGTAATATAATGGTCGGAGTTGGCATAACGCGCCATGCCCACGGTGCGCCCCTTGAGGCTTCGCAACTCACGTATGCGCAAACGTCCGCCTGCAAGCAGGGACCAGTTTCCGTTGAGGGCGATGAACTCATCGAAATTGCGCATGCGTCCGCGCGAACGGTAGTAGGCTGCGCGATAATGATCAGTGATTCCGCCGTCGACTGTCCGACCCAGTAGAGCCGTGTCGGCATCAAACTGCGCAAAGTAGGTTTTCACGCGAAGTGGCAGGCCGAGTGAGTCACAAATTCCGCTGCGTACGGCGTAATAGAAGGGGATGCTCTCCGCCGTCAAGGGACAAGCGATGCGCAACGAGGTACTATCGTCCGGCGCACGGCGTTCGCCGCTCTCAATGGTCGCCCCGCTTTGCCGACAGGCGGGAAGCGCGAGCAGCAACAAGGCGGCCAAACCGAGCCCCAGCGAACGAGAGGAAGAAGAGAAGGAGTATGACATGCAGAAAAGGCCGAAGTTACGGTGTGGCAACGCCGGTAGCATTGCACACTCCGTAACTTCGAATGAATTATTGCGATATTACAATCTCAAATTAGCCCTTGATGGCAGCCACACCGGGGAGAACCTTACCCTCGATGGCTTCGAGCAGCGCACCGCCGCCGGTAGAGATGTAAGAAACCTGGTCGGCCATGCCGAACTTGTTGATGCAGGCCACGGAGTCACCACCGCCGATGAGCGAGAAGGCACCATTTTTCGTAGCCACGGCGATGGCGTCGGCAATCGCGCGCGAACCGGCCGTGAAGTTGTCGAATTCGAACACACCGGCGGGACCATTCCAGAGAATTGTCTTAGCGGGCTCGATGACAGCGGCGAAGGCTTTGCGGCTCTCGGGACCTGCGTCGAGCCCCTCCCAACCGTCGGGGATGGCGTTGACGGGAACCACCTGCGTGTTGCAGTCGTTCTTGAAAGCGTCGCCGGCTACGCAGTCCGTACCCAGGACAAGATTCACACCCTTGGCTTTGGCCTTCTCGATGATGGAGAGCGCGAGATCGAGCTTGTCTTCTTCGCAAAGCGAGATACCAATTTTTCCACCGAGTGCGCGTGCAAACGTGTAGGTCATGCCGCCGCAGAGAATCAGGTTGTCCACTTTGTCCATGAGATTCTCGATGATGCCGATTTTTGTCGACACTTTCGATCCACCCATGATAGCTGTGAAGGGACGCTTGATGTTTTTGAGAATGTTGTCTACAGCTTCTACTTCTTTCTCCATGAGATAGCCGAGCATCTTGTGGTCGGCGTCGAAATAGTCGGCGATCACTGCCGTAGAAGCGTGCTTGCGGTGTGCTGTGCCGAAGGCATCCATCACATAGTAGTCGGCATAAGAAGCCAAAGTTTTGGCAAACTCTTGCTGACGCACCTTCATTTCTTTCTTAGCCTGGTCGTAAGCAGGATCTTCCTTGTCGATGCCAACGGGCTTACCCTCTTCTTCGGGATAGAAGCGGAGGTTTTCGAGCAGAAGCACCTCGCCGGGCTTGAGTGCAGCGGCAGCTTCCTGTGCTTTTGCGCAGTCGGGAGCGAAGGTCACGGGGGCATTGAGTGCAGCAGCGACAGCTTCTTTGATTTGTCCGAGCGACAATTTGGGATTTACCTTGCCTTTCGGCTTGCCCATGTGGCTCATGATGATGAGTGCACCGCCATCGGCAAGAATCTTCTTGAGTGTGGGGAGCGCACCGCGGATGCGCGTGTCATCGGTGATGTTACCGTTCTCGTCGAGGGGCACATTGAAGTCCACACGTACGATGGCTTTGTGGCCTGCGAAGTTGCAAGTATCGATTGTCATGATGTTGGTAATATATGATAGGGTTGTTTGAATTTCACTTCTTCGGGAAGACTTCGAAACCGGTCCGTACGTTGCGCACCGGACGGGAACTCACGCGCCTGCGAAGGCTTATCTTCACAGCTGCCCTCCGATCTCTTTCGGAGCAACGGGGTCGGTGCGACATTGAGCCCGAAATCTTCACTGCAAATGTAGCGATAAGCGCCCAATTTGCAAAGAGTTCGCGGAGAAAAGTGAAGGAAACTGCTGCAAACAGAGCACTTTCCGAAAGACTGCCTCGGTAATGTCCGAAAAAGTGTGTAAGATTCTCCTTCGTCCTTCCCCTCCGGCTTGGGGTACCCCAAGCCGGAGGGGAATTTGTGATGTTGACTTTTA
>QWCL01000156.1_pt1 | contig 29461 bp, 23 predicted proteins | sample 1972551 | NCBI WGS metagenome assembly QWCL01 (sample SAMN09866709, study PRJNA288562) | Human oral metagenome isolate term2_saliva, whole genome shotgun sequencing... | isolation source: mouth | host: Homo sapiens | place: USA: California
GCGTCCTGGACGTCGGTACGGGCTGCGGGCTCGTCGCGCTCCTGCTCGCCCAGCGTTTTCCGGAAGCCCACCTCGTCGCGCTCGAAATCGACCCACAGGCCGCGGAACAAGCCGCGGAAAATGTGACCCGGTCGCCCTTCGCTCAGCAAATCGACGTGCTTTGTGCCGATTTTCTGGACGACAATCATTGCGCTTCCCTTCGCGACGCCGGCACCTTCGATGCCATTGTGAGCAATCCTCCGTTTTTCGAAGAAACACTTCTCGCTCCCGACGCACTCCGTGCGCAAGCCCGCCATACCGCCACGGGACTCACCTTCGCCCGCCTCACGATGCGTGCAGCCCGCCTCCTCCGCCCGGGAGGGAGCCTCGAAGTCATCGTTCCGAAATCGGCGCAAGAACGGTTTCATGCCGCAGCGGCCGACGTCGGATGCTCACTCGTGCGCGCCACCGACGTACAAACCGTGGCACGCAAAGCACCGAAACGCGTTTTGCTACACTTCGTCAAGGATGCAGCGCCCGAACGCGTGGAACGCGACACCCTTATTCTCCTGTGCGACGGCCAACGTTCTGCCCAGTACGCAGAACTCTGTCGAGATTTCTATCTCTGACGCCGAAAAAACGCCCCGCCTTTTTGCCGTTCGCTCGAAAACAAGTAACTTTGTAGGCAAAGAATATCATTATTTCCACCTAAACACATTATGGAAAAAAGCGCATTGCAAATCGCTCGTGCGGCTTACAGCCCCAAACTCCCCGCCGGTCTGCGCGGCAACGTGAAAATCGTAGAGGGTAATCCCACGCAGAGTGTTGATAATCAGGAAGAGATCAAAGCCCTCTTCCCCAACACCTACGGTATGCCCCTCGTTAGCTTCGAACCCACCGACGAGAAGAAGGAATATGCACCCATCAACATCGGCATCATCCTTTCGGGCGGACAAGCTCCCGGCGGTCACAACGTGATTTGCGGTCTCTACGACGGTCTGAAAAAGCAAAACCCCAATTCCAAGCTCTACGGCTTCCTCATGGGCCCCGGCGGTCTCGTCGACCACCAATACATCGAGATGAACGACGCCCTGATCGACGAATACCGCAACACCGGCGGTTTCGACATGATCGGTTCGGGTCGCACCAAGCTCGAGGAAGAAGCACAATTTGAAAAGGGTCTTGAGATCATTCGCCAGCTGGGCATCAACGCCATCGTAATCATCGGCGGCGACGACTCCAACACCAACGCTTGCGTACTGGCCGAATACTTCGCAGCCAAGAAAACCGGCGTGCAAGTGATCGGTTGCCCCAAAACCATCGACGGTGACCTCAAGAACGACCAGATCGAAACTTCTTTCGGTTTCGACACCGCGTGCAAAACCTACGCAGAAGTGATCGGCAACATCCAGCGCGACGCCAACTCCGCTCGCAAGTACTGGCACTTCATCAAACTCATGGGTCGCTCGGCTTCGCACATCGCCCTCGAATGCGCCCTCCAAGTGCAACCCAACGTCTGCCTCATCTCCGAAGAAGTGGAGGCTAAGGAACAAAGCCTCGACGACGTGGTGACTTACATCGCAGGCGTTGTCGCCAAGCGTGCCGAAGCCGGCAATAACTTCGGCACGGTGCTCATCCCCGAAGGCCTCATCGAGTTCATCCCCTCGCTCAAAAAACTTATCGCCGAGCTCAACGACCTCCTTTCCACCCCCGAGGCCGAGAAAGTGGAAGCCGCTCAGCAACGCGCTTGGGTGCTCGAAAAACTTTCGCCCGCCAATGCTGCCATCTACGCCTCGCTCCCCGAAGGTGTGGCTAAGCAGCTCACCGCCGAGCGCGACCCCCACGGCAACGTGCAAGTTTCGCTCATCGAAACCGAGAAGCTCCTCAGCGAAATGGTAGCCGAGAAGCTCGCCGCCTGGAAGAAGGAAGGTAAATACGTAGGCAAGTTCGCGCCCCTCCACCACTTCTTCGGTTACGAAGGACGCTGCGCCGCTCCCTCCAACTTCGATGCCGACTACTGCTACGCACTCGGTGCATCGGCTGCTCAGCTCGTCGCCAACGGCAAGACCGGCTACATGGCCATCGTGAAGAACACCACCGCACCGGCTGAACAGTGGATCGCCGGCGGTGTGCCCATCACCATGATGATGAACATGGAACGCCGCCACGGCCACATGAAGCCCGTGATCCGCAAGGCCCTCGTCGAACTCGACGGCAAACCCTTCCAGGCTTTCGCCGCACACCGCGAAGAATGGGCCGAAAAGACCGCCTTCATCTACCCCGGACCCATCCAGTACTGGGGACCCACAGAAGTTTGCGACCAGTGCACCCGCACGCTCGCACTCGAACAGGGTAAATAAATCGCGCACGCAACGTGCTCCGATAATGAAAATCCCCCTTTCTCTATGTCGAGAAAGGGGGATTTTTCGTAAGTCGCTTGCTGATCACAGTTAAAATGCCTAATTTTGCCGCACTGAAATCTCACTATTTTCAACTCCCACAGAGAGTTGGATCAAGAAAAACAAAATTCCCGTGCGTCACACGAACGAAAACAACATGCAGGAACAATCTTCTGCACCCCACTCCCGGACAGCACACACATTCGGGCAGCATCGCAAACGCATCTTTTGGATCGGCGGGTCGGCCATTGCACTGGTTTGCACCCTACTCCTCTACCACTTTATCCTTGCACCTTACCGCCATCGTGGGCGCGCCTGCTTCGGCGAGTCCAAATTTCCGGCCAACTACAGCATTCACGGCATTGATGTGAGCCACCACCAAGGCACCGTCAACTGGGAAAAAGTAGCCACCGCCTCAGATGACAACGGTGCACGCGTACAATTCGTATTCGTCAAAGCCACGCAAGGAAAAAGCCATTTGGATCGGAAATTTCGTCACAACTTCCGGAAAGCGCAACAATACGGTCTCGTCCGCGGAGCCTACCATTATTTCTCGCCCGGCATTTCGGGCGACGAGCAAGCCCACCATTTCATCAAGAACGTCCCACTCGAAAAGGGCGACCTCCCCCCGGTGCTCGATGTTGAGGTCCTCGGCAGACTCAAGCCCGAAACACTAAGAAGAGAAGTCCTCGAATGGCTCGAGATGATGGAAAAACGCTTCGGCACGCCTCCCATCATCTACACCTATCTGACATTCAAAAAAAACTATCTCAACACCCCCGAGTTCGACCGCTATCCTTTTTGGATCGCCTACTACAAAGTGAAGAAGCTACGCTACAAAGGCGCATGGGACTTTTGGCAACACACCGAAGAAGGCTGCATCGACGGCATCACCGGCACGGTCGACTTCAATGTCTACAACGGTTCGTTGGACGACCTGCAAAAGTTAACCATTGGCAACACCTTAAGCCGCAAAGCACAGCGACGACAAAACCTGGTCGCAGCATCTGCACAGAAAAAGTCTCCGACTTCCGCCAAAAGGAAACGGTCGCATCCCAAACCGCCTCACGCCAAGCACACAAAATCGCGCACACGGAAACAAAGCACCCTTTCAAACAAACGAACCAAAACGCAGAAACAACGTAAATGACAGCCGTCTCATTTCGGCTTAGACGACAGCGCAAACGAAGAACGCCCCCTGACGCATGAGCAGGGTTGCGCCAATTGTATTCAGAAAATCATCAGTGCCGACCACCGTGCCCCCAACTGATAAGTCCTCCTCTCTTCATCCGAAGAAAGGGGGACGCTTTTTTAGAAAGCCACTTGCAGCATACGGCCAAAATGCCTAACTTTGCTGAACAGGAATCGCAATATTTTCAACTCTCGCAAGGTGTTTGGTAAAGACAAAGCACAGACAAAGAAAAAGCCCGTGCGCCGAAAGAAAAAAAAGACACGACGCCAAAAGTCTTCTGCCCCACTCTCTTGGGCCGAACGTTCGTTCGGATACGCCTACCACCGCGCGTTCTGGATCGGTGGCTTCGTTGCAGTCCTCGTTCTCTCCCTCCTTTTCTATCGCTTCATCGTAGCCCCCTACAGCAGTCGCTGGCACGCTCTGTTCGGAGATATCGAACTGCCGGCCGGCTACACCATACACGGTCTCGACGTCAGCCACCACCAAGGCAACATCGATTGGGAACAGGTGGCCACCACCACCATTTCGCGCGACGCACGGGTCGAATTTGTGTTTGTCAAAGCCACTGAGGGAAAAAGTCACCTCGACCGCAAATTTCAACGCAATTTCCGCAAGGCCGGTCAGTATGGACTCATGCGGGGCGCCTACCACTATTTCTCTCCCGAGGTGTCGGGCGACGAGCAAGCCCGCTATTTCATGGACAATGTCCAACTCGAAGACGGAGACCTCCCCCCCGTACTCGACATTGAGGAATTGGGAGCGCTCACTCCCAAAAAACTGAGAAAAGAAGCTCTCGAATGGCTCCGCCTCACCGAACGGCGCTACGGAGCGACGCCGATCATCTACACCGGCCTCAAGTTCAAACAGACCTACCTCGACACGCCCGAATTCCAGCGCTATCCCTTCTGGATCGCCCACTATTACGTGAAGCACCCGCGCTTCAACGGACAATGGAAGTTCTGGCAACACACCGACGTCGGCCGCATCGAAGGCATACGCGGCAAGGTGGATATGAATGTATACAACGGATCGATGTACGACCTGCGTAAACTCACCATCGGGCACAACAAAACGGCGGCGGAAGACGATGACGACGATTGACCTCCCCAAGATGCAACTTCGCTCGCAGCGCATCGGCACTGAAATACCCCCGCCGTGAGTGCGCCGCACGAGAAGATCGCCCAGCTTCCTCCATCGCCCCAAACGAACTCGCCCCACAACACTTGCATGTTGTGGGGCGAGTTCGCGTTTCAAAAAAGAGCTTTGCGTGATGCATCTAAGCATCTTAGGCAGCATTCGCCAAGAATACCGAATCACCGGAACTGCGAGCACCGATTTCGCGCGCGTCCGCTCATTCGTCAGACTTCGCGTAGCAACGTCGGCAGCGATCGACGATACAGGCGGGCACCATTTCGGCGATGTCCTCACCGCGACGCACTGCCTCCCGCACATTCGTACTGCTGAAGGGCAACAGCGGTGCATCCACGTAGACCACACCGGGCGGCAAGCCGGACGGGTCGATCGAACAACCGGGACGGGGATAGATGATAAGGCGGTGGTGCGCCAAAATCTCGTCCGTGTGCTGCCAACGGTCGAAGACCAACCAATTGTCTGCTCCGATGATGAGCGAGAATTCGGTGTCGGGATAGGCGGCTCTCAAGGCACGCAGCGTTCGCCACGTGTAGGACGGGCGCGGCAAGTGCATTTCGAAATCGGAAACACGAAGCCCCGGCACCTCTGCGGCCGCCGTGCGCGCCATGTCCAAACGCACATCGTCGGGACTGAGGTGAAACGAGGATTTCAGGGGGTTGAGTGGCGAAACCATCAACCACACTTCCTCCACCACCCCTTGCGCCAAGAGATATTGCACCAGCGCGAGATGCCCGCAGTGCACCGGGTCGAACGACCCGCCGAAGATGCCGACAACATGCTTCGCGCCTGTCGATGCCGTTTTCACGCCAATCGATTCTCAGCGTCGGGGAACACCACCTTCGCACGATATTCGCGCGCTTCCTCGGGCGTCATGCCGGCATAAGCCATGATAATCACCTGATCGCCGGGCTGGAACAAGCGAGCGGCGGCACCATTCAGACAGATGCACCCCGAATTGCGGGGGCCGCTGATGATGTAGGTCTCAATGCGCTCACCGTTCATGTTGTTCACCACGTGCACGTGCTCGCCGGGCAGCATATCGGCCGCTTCGAGCAGGGCTTCGTCGATGGTGATCGAACCCATGTAGTGCAAATTCGCCTCGGTGACGGTGGCACAGTGTATTTTTGATTTCAGAATGCTCAGTGTCATTGTGTTTCGCGTCAATTTTACTGATAAGCAATGTTGTCGATGAGTCGTACTCGGCGCTCTCCGCAATAAACGGTGATGCAGCCTTGCACCCGCGCCGCGTCGTTCCAATCATCGATCGGTTGCAGCGTTTCGGCATTCACAATTTGGAAATACTCCACTTCCAAACCGTCGACGGCATTGATGCGGCGCACCACGGTGTCCACCACCTCTTTCACGGTCAGGGCCCGGGCAAAGCTCACACTTTCGCGCAAAATGCGACAGATATTGGCGGCAAGCAAACGTTCGCTCACCGACAAGAGGGCATTGCGCGAAGAAAGGGCCAATCCGCGCTCATCGCGCACAATGGGACAGGGCACCAATTCGAAACCGAAGCCCTGATCCTTCATCATGGCACGCACCACGGCAATTTGTTGGAAGTCTTTCTCGCCGAAATAGGCCCGATCCGGTTGCACCATGTCGAAGAGCTTCGACACCACTTGGCACACGCCGTTGAAGTGTCCGGGCCGACGCGCCCCTTCCATCACCGTATCGATCGGCGGATAGGAAAAAACGCGCGTGTCGGGCGTGGGATACATTTCTTCGGCCGTGGGGGCAAACACAATATCGGCACCCAGCTTGTCGATCAGCGCGCAATCGGCGTCGAGCGTGCGGGGATAATTTTTCAGGTCGTTGGGATCATTGAACTGCGTGGGGTTGACAAAGACACTGACCACCGTGCAACCGCACTCTTCCACGCTGCGGCGAATGAGCGAAGCGTGACCTTCGTGGAGCGCACCCATGGTCGGTACCAGTCCCACCTTTTTTCCGGCTGCCTTCGCGCACGAAACTTGTGTGCGCAACTCAGCAACCGTATGAATGATGTTCATTGGGCGTATAAGTAATTGTTTGAATAACGATGCAAAGTTACGATGATCGATGAGAAAGGCCAAATTTTGCGCCTGCAAAAGGGGGCTATTCGTCGCACACGGCATTTTCTTATCGTGAATGATAAATATCGCGGCCAAAATCTTGCTCATTTGTTGCCAAACCCTTACTTTTGTAGTCACCACATAACAAAAGAGCCGAACAAATTCCGCAATTCGCCGTCATCGCCGCGCACGACGCCACGACAAGGGAGCAAAATCGTCGCCAAAATGCCGAGAAAACGACGTGCACCCCGAGAAAACGATCGTTTCGCCCACCGATTTCCCCTTCCTCCCGAATTGCGATTTCTTTTTCTGACTTCGAACATGAACATAGCCCAACCCTTCCGCAAGGCACTGCGATTCTACATCGACGGATTCAGGCAAATGACCTGGGGCAGAACGCTCTGGATCATCATCGCCGTGAAACTCTTCGTCATGTTCGCCGTGCTCCGTCTCTTCTTCTTCCGCCCCGTACTCCAAGGCACGCCCACGCAAAAGCAGAACCGCGTCGCCACAGAACTCACGCAACCGTAAAAAACAAACACTACTTCATTTCTCTCACACTATGATGATGCTTCACACCACCGACCTCGCCGTTCTCGGCTGGTCGAGAGCGCAATTCGCGCTTACCGCATGCTATCATTGGCTCTTCGTCCCCCTCACCCTCGGACTGGCGCTCGTGATGGCCATTATGGAAACTTGTTACTATCGCACCGGCGACGAATTCTGGAAGAAAACCGCCCAATTCTGGCAAAAACTCTTTGGCATCAATTTCGCCATCGGAGTGGCAACGGGTATCATTCTCGAATTTGAATTCGGCACCAACTGGAGCAACTATTCCTGGTTTGTGGGCGATATTTTCGGCGCCCCGCTGGCCATCGAAGGCATCTTGGCCTTCTTCATGGAATCGACTTTCATCGCCCTCATGTTCTTCGGCTGGGGTAAAATCAGCAAAGGCTTCCACCTCACCTCCACCTGGCTCACTGGCCTGGGTGCAACCATCTCGGCTTGGTGGATCCTCGTGGCCAACAGCTGGATGCAGCACCCCACGGGCATGGACTTCAATCCCGACACCGTGCGCAACGAGATGATGGACTTCTTCGGCGTAGCTTTCCAACCGTTCGCGGTCAACAAATTCTGCCACACCGTCTCGAGCGGCTGGCTCACGGGAGCCGTCTTTGTCGTGGCCGTGAGCTGTTGGTTCTTGCTCCGCCGCCGCAACGTGAAACTCGCCACGCAGAGCATCAAGATCGCCGCCGTCGTCGGTCTCGTGGCGGGCCTCATCGTGGCCCTCACCGGCGACCGCAGCGGTGAAGACATCGCCCGCCATCAACCCATGAAGTTGGCAGCCGCCGAAGGCCTCCGCCAGGGTTCGGCCGGCGCTCCCTTCAGCATTGTGCCCGGTGTCGAAGTGCCCGGTGCCCTCTCGCTCGTGGCACACAAGGATCTGAAAGCCTTCGTGCCCGGCATTGACGACATTCTCTACCACGGCTACACCGACAACGACGGCAACACCGTGCTCCCCGCCACCGAAAAGATGAAGCGCGGCGCCACTGCACTCGCGGCCTTCAAAGACTACCGCGCCGCACGCGGCAAAGCGCCCGAACGCGCCGACTCGGCACGAAAAGTGTTTGAGGACAACAAGGCCTACTTCGGCTACGGCTACATCCAAAAGGTCGAAGATCTCGTTCCGCCCCTCGGCATGGTCTATTGGTCCTTCCGCGTCATGGTCGGCGCCGGCTGCGCACTCATCCTCATCATGGCACTCCTCATTTGGTACGGTCGCAAAGGTACCCTCACCGAACAGCGCTGGTTGCTGCACGTGGGCCTGTGGAGCCTCGTGCTGGTCTACCTGGCTGAGCAAGCCGGATGGATCGTGGCCGAAGTGGGTCGCCAACCGTGGGCTATCCAAGACTTGCTCCCGGTCAATGCGGCCGTGTCCAGTCTGTCGGTGACGAACGTGCAAATTACCTTCGCCCTCTTCTTCTTGGTGTTCACCGCACTGCTCATCGCCGAGCTTCGCATCATGTTTAAGGCCATTGCCAACCACCGGCAGGAATAACCGCGGCACAGACACAGCCGTTTGCACTCCGCAGCCCTCGCCGAACTGTTTGTACTCACCGATTCGGCGAAGACAAGTCCGCACCGCGCGACAGCGGCTGTGACATCAAGGCCTATTTTCCCATCTCCTATCCCCTTTCATCATGATCACCTACTCTCTTCTACAACAATACTGGTGGCTGCTCGTCAGTCTCCTCGGCGCGCTCGTCGTTTTCCTGATGTTTGTGCAGGGCGCCAACACGCAGATTTTCAACCTCGGCCGCACCGAAGACGAACGTGCACTCATCGTCAACAGCACCGGCCGTAAATGGGAATTCACCTTCACCACCCTCGTCACCTTCGGCGGCGCCTTCTTCGCCTCCTTCCCTTTATTCTACAGCACCAGCTTCGGCGGTGCCTACTGGGTGTGGATGCTCATTCTCTTCAGTTTCGTGCTGCAAGCCGTGAGCTATGAGTTCCAAAGCAAGCTCGGCAACTTCTTGGGCAAGAACACCTATCGTTGGTTTCTCGTCTTGAACGGCGTGCTCGGCCCGCTTCTCCTCGGCACGGCCGTCGGCACCTTCTTCCACGGCGCCAACTTTGTGGTGAACAAAGACGTGATGGCCGACCAACTCGCGCCTGCCATCAGCAGCTGGACCACAGCCTGGCACGGACTCGAAGCCGTGGCCAATCCTTGGAACTTGGTGCTCGGTCTCGTCGTGCTCTTCCTGGCTCGTGTGCTCGGAAGCCTCTACCTGCTCAACAACATCGACGACGAAACTCTCACGCCGCGCTTGCGCCGACAAGTGCTCGCCGACACCGTCCCCTTCCTCGTGCTCTTCTTGGCCTTCGCCGCCCACCTGCTCACGACCGACGGCTTTGCCGTCAATCCCGCCACGGGCGCCGTCAGCCTCGAGGCCTACAAATACCTGCACAACTTCTTGGCTCTGCCGCTCACGTTGGTGCTCTTCCTGCTTGGCGTGGTCTTGGTGCTCGTAGGCATCGGTCGCACGATTTTCACCACGACGCGTCGCGGCATTTGGTGCGCGGGCATCGGCAGCGTATTCACCGTTTGGGCGCTTCTGCAAGTGGCTGCCCTCAACAACACGGCCTACTACCCCTCATTGGCCGACCTGCAAAGCTCGCTCACCTTGGCCAACAGCTGCTCGAGCGAATTTACGCTCACGGCCATGAGCTTCGTGTCGCTCGTCATCCCCTTCGTGCTGGCCTACATCGCCTATGCTTGGTACAGCATCGACCGCAAGAGCCTCACGCAAACCGAGTTGGCCGACAACGAACACAAGTATTGAACCGGCGCACTGCGCAAACTTTTTTCATTGCCCGCCCCTCGCCCCGACTGCTCGGAGCGAGGGGTCTTTGGTTGGCGTAAGCGCTACCGGCACCTCACAAAGCAGGGCTGCTCATCGAAAGGCGCAAGTTCTGGGCGGATATCCGGTTTTGGCAGTAGGAGTTATCGTGTCTATCAAGTCAAAGATCGCTTGCGCTGTTCCATCGGCCAGTGACCCACGGAATTTGACGCTATGTGGACGCCGCAGAGCGACGGGAAAAGGGAAAGGTTGTGTTTTATCGAGCGCAAAGATAATTCTTTTGTTTCGAGCCACAACGATTTTACACGAGAAATTACTCTCTTTTTTCGACCCCACGCAAGGAGAAACAAAAACACGGGGACTTTTTCTCGATCCGCCCCTTGTTTCTCTCATCGCTCCCCCTCTTTCTCTGGTCTCCCTCCTGCTCTGGAGAGAAATCGGTAGCTGATTTCTCGCTCCACTCAGCGTTCGTTCCGTTTCCGGTCCCTCAGGTCAGTGCGCCCTCGCGCATAACGCCCTCGCACGCGGGGACGCGCACCCGCGCCTTGCGCACTCAGCAAGTTTCCACTTTTTTGCCTTCACACCTCACACGCAACCTACTGAGCTACTGCTCATTAGGGGTGAAGACCTTTGTATTTCCACTATCTGCTCAGGAGGGTGAAGGATCTTCACCGAAACCTTCACCCACAAAGCACTGTAGATCAGTCATTTGCACCTATCGGGTGAAGAGGTGAAGGCGAAAAACGAAAAACTCCTGACACGCGCGCGCGAAGAACGGGGTGATACGTGCCCCAATTCACCCGAACGCTGCACATGTCCTGTGGGCACAACCACAGTTCACCCGATGACGCGAGGCGCACTCCCGCCACAACGGAAAACGATACGCCTCCGAAGCTCTAGATGCTCGAAACTAGATGCGGCGGTCGACTACAAACGAAAGGCCTTTGTGCTTTTCATGATGCATGGCCAACGGTTCGTCGCTCTTGGGCTCTCCTCCTTGAAAACCTTCGCACTCGGGAGCTGCGGCCCTCCGTACTTTCAAAATCGAAACACCAAAAGCAGAGTTCTTCAAACAAATAGCCTAATTTTGCACTTGCCGGTTGACTCTACGGCGTTATTTTTGAGACAGAAAAGCTAACGGCTTTGGAGTATAGAATTCTCAAAAATAATTTCTAACTTTGCATTCGGGGTTTGTTCGCCCCCCTAAATCGAAAAATACAACTGTACAAAAATATGAATATGACAAATGTAACTCTTGTGCTCTGTGCATTTATTTTGGGCAGCTTGCTGTTGGGGTTTCTCTTATGGTGGGTGGTGTGGATTATTTCACTTGCTTCGAAGATAAAACAACTGCGAAAAGAGAGTTGGAAGGTTTGGCTCAATATGCTAAAGACCTTATGGAAGGAGCGGTCGGAGAATCGTTTGTTCTACGAATTTATGATGTTGGAGGGAGGGCTGGCAGGCGTTTTCCCCGCACTGGCAAAACTCCAACTTTTGTTTCGTTATGGCGGTGATGAATTTGGCTTGGGAGTGGAACTCTCGGAAAGCTCTGAATGGCTGAGTTTTGGCATCGCTCTTCTCATTGCCCTGTGTTATGGACTTTATTTGTGCTTCGGGAATAGAGTTAATCCGGAAGCATGGCGAAAAATAGTAGATGCTTGTAAATTGATAGATGAAGAACTAAATTTCAGTCCTAACGCACAGTGGTTTGCGGAACAGAACGAGAAGCAAATCAAGAATTTAGGCAAGCGTTATTCTCCAGAACGCAATTTCCCCTTTAAGGACATGGATTATGCGTTGGCTTCATTGCGCAGGTCTGACGGATTTGCACCTTTGCTAAAAAAAAGTATAAGCTGTTTTCAGGATGAGTTACGCTTGTTTATGCGTAAAAAAGATCGCAATCCGGATTATTCTAAGGTCTTGGAGGAATGCAAGGATCTTTTGGCTCAAATCAATGGACTAAATGGGGATGCACAAGGATATTTGGACTTGAGAGACGCTATTGGAAAACTTCTCTTCAAGTCGTTGAGGGATGTGAGTTGGTCTTCGAGAGATGTACTTTCGCTACATCGTGTCGGTGAGCCATTGCATGACGAGCTTTCTAATCAGTGGATTCAGTTTAAAAGGTCTCATACGATTCTAATTGTCGGTACTGCAGGTATGGGAAAGTCGCATCTGATTGGAGATATGGTGAAGCATCGTCAGCGTCGCGGTGAGCCAACGATCTTGCTTTTGGGGCAGCATTTCACATCGACTTCCCAACCGCTTTCGCAAATTCGCGATTTGTTGGATATCCGCTGCCGAAAGGACAGGCTGCTGCAACAGCTGAATCTGTATGGTGAGCGAATCGGTGAGCCTGTGGTATTGTTTATCGATGCCATCAATGAAGGAGCCGGAGTAGAACTGTGGAGACCGCATTGGGAGGACTTCTTGCAAACCATCGCCTCCTTTGAGTATCTGCGCCTGGTCATCAGTTTTCGCGTTTCGGAGCGCCACAACTGGTTCTATGACATCGCGCAGGATAAAAGCTATGCGGTGTACACTCACGAGGGGTTTGCGTGGCATGAGCAGGAGGCTCGCGAGTATATGTTTTCTTCGTTCAGCATTGAGCAGCCCTTGTGGCCGGTCTACGGAAAAGAGTTTGCTAATCCTCTCTTTTTGACGACGTATTGTAGCAATCATGCGAGGAAACGTCGTTCGTTGGTGTACACTGATTTCTGGACTACGATTCTTGAGTATTGTGAGGATTCGAATCGTGCAATAGCGCAGGCTTTAGACTATGACGAAGCCCAAAAACTCGTGTTGAAAGCGCTACGCTCTGTGGCCAAACTGATGGTGAACACAAAAAAACGTTGGACTTTGCTGTATGAAGAGGTGATGCCGAGCTTGGCTCAAGATGCACAATACATCAAAACACCTCCTAAGTTCATGGATTTGCTGATCGATGAGGGATTATTAAGAACGGAGAAAAATATAGGGGGTAAGACGTATGTAAACTTTGCCTACGAAAGAATTGGGGATTATTTCATTGCGGAGTATTTGATTGAAAACACAGCACCTGAAGAATGGCTCCAATTCCCTTCAGAATTCCTTTCAGAAGCTTTGGCCATTCTTGTGCCCATAAAGCAGGGCAAGGAGTGGTTTGAACTGGTGACAGGACCTGACCATCAAGAGGCGCTTGAGGCATTTTTCGAATATGCCATGTGGCGAGATGATTTCACGGCAAAAGGAGATGAACTAATCAGCAAGTGCGCAGAAAAGCAAGAGTACGATTTGTTGTTTCATACCATCTTATCGCGTCCTTATCGGAAGGATTGTACAAGCAATGGTCTTGTGTTGTATGATTTGTTGTGGGGTATGAGCATGGCGCAACGGGATGCCCTTTGGACGGTGAAGATCTCGACCCCGTATCAGCATGGCGAACAGCTTATGGATTTGGCGCGCTGGGCGTGCGAAGCCTCGGCAAGTACGCTCGCGGCGGTAGCTGAGCAGAGCACTAAGGCTTGTTTGGAAACATTGGTTTGGACGTTGTCTTCGACTTGGAGAGAACTCAGAGATCGTGCGACACATGGTATTGTGCATATATTGGTGCAGCATAAGGAGCTTATCCTGCCATTGTTAGAAAAATACAGTTTGGTCAACGATCCGTATATCGAAGAGCGTCTGTGGTGTGCTGTTTATGGAGCATTGCTGTTGTTGCAAGATGATGTTTGCACACATTCTACTGCGGAGTGGGTATACCGCGAGATTTTTAGTAAGCAACGCGTTGCCGAACATATTTTGGTACGGGACTATGCTTGTAAGATGGTTGAACTCGGACAGAGTCGAGGACTAAATATTGTGGTCGAACGGAGTTTGATTGCAGCGCCTTTCACAGATGGAACTTTGCCTTCCATACCTTCAAGTAATGAGATCGCTGCAAAGTATAATAGGAATTGGGCAGATGTGCCGGAGCATGAGCAAGAAGAATATTGGGCTCAACGTTCTATTTTGTCGTCTATGGCGACAGAATACAGTGGCATGGACTATGGAGATTTCGGAAGATATGTATTTCAATATCATCTCGAGAGTTTCGAGGAAGATGTAGTGGCATTGTCGAATTGGGCGGTGTGTATGATCTTCGAGGAGTATGGATACGATCCGGCGGTTTTTGCACATTTCGATAAGAGGAATCAAAGTCCTAGTCGTGCCCACTCTAAAATTGAACGTATTGGGAAGAAATACCAGTGGATTGCCCTATATCGTATTATGGCTCGAATGATGGATAGACATCCTGACCGGGATTGGAGTGATGAGTGGTTTGATCCGATCATAAGAGCAAGAACCATTGATCCGACGATTTATACCGGAGGTAGAGGCTTGTCCTATCCAAGTAAATATGAACTTCCCAGGTTCGATCTCTCTGTTCCCAAGTTCGCTGCAGCGTGGTTGAAAGCATGGATGATGATGCCAAAGATAGAGGAATATGTGTTTCTGACTGATGAACAAGGGATCGAATGGGTGAACCTGTATTCGCATTGCAAGTTGACTTATGAACCTAATGAGGAACAATATAAGAACAGAAGTCTGTGGACCTTTATACAAGCTTATATTGTCCGTAAGCAGGATCTGCGGACAGTGTGCGATAATCTTTATAATTATGGTACTCAAGGTCGTTCCTTCCATGAGAATAGGGAGCTTTACAAGCTTTTTTCTCGTGAGTTTTATTGGTCATCGATCTATAGGGATACCGTAAGTGAAGAGGAATATCAACGCATTCCGTTTTCTGTAGGGCATAAGTTCTTTGATGAAATTGTCATGCAACCGGCTTATTTACAGTACATTCTTTCGGAAGACGATGATGCCACGTGCAAAGAGTCACTCAATATGATTATGCCTAATGAGTGGTTGTTCGAGGGGCTGCAGTTGAGATACTCTAATAAGACCGGGATTTGGGTTAATGATAGAAATGAGATGGTGGTATTGGACAACTTTTTGTTTTCTGGTGGACACCAAGCTCTATTGGTTCGCAAAGACTACCTTCTTGATTATCTCAATGAGAATGGAATGAGCATGTTCTGGCCAATCTTGACAGAGAGAATGACTTTTGTAAGAGGGCAATATGCCCAGCGTTGTCAGAGTGGAGGTTATGCATATATGGATGAGAAGGGAAAAATTCATCAGAATCTCAAGTGTTATGAACCTTCAGGGTATCAAAAATGGTATGGTGAATTTGAGGTTCCAATAGTTCCGAAAACAGTTGCATTCTAAATGCGATGGAAGAAGTTCCGAAATGAACTCCAGCGAACCGGGTTGTAATGGGGTTGATGCGTGTGCTTTGGGATTGATTTCCATGCAGGAAAACCTCCTCTTCTAAGAGAAAACTGGACATTTTTTGTCCTCGCCGTTGGCAGGCTACGATTTTAAATTCTAGTTTCGCATTCCCCGCGCGAACTCCAGAACTTCAACCCCGATTAGATTCAGGATCTTGGCGTATCCAAAAGCAGAACGTACGCTGCTTTTTCATGAATTGTTTGTTCGATGGTTTGCCTATTAAAGGTCATCAGGTGGGGCTTTTCTCCCTAAGATCTAAAGACCATTGGTTCATCCGCCATTTCGAGTCGTCGGCGTTAGACGATATTACTCGAGATGGCGGATGCTGCATAAAAAAAGACATCCCGACGCCGAAGCGCCGAGATGTCGGGAATGTGATTGCTTGATGAAGCGGGACGGGGATTAGCCGTTCACCTTCTTCATGTGAGCGATGAGTTCGAGCACCTTGTTGGAGTAGCCGATCTCGTTGTCGTACCAAGAAACGACCTTAACGAACGTGTCGGTAAGGGCGATACCTGCCTTGGCGTCGAAGATGGAAGTGCGAACGTCGCCGAGGAAGTCGGAAGAAACGACAGCATCTTCAGTGTAGCCGAGTACACCCTTGAGTTCGCCTTCGCTGGCTTCCTTCATGGCAGCGCAGATCTCGTCGTACTTAGCGGGCTTGGAGAGGTTCACCGTGAGGTCAACAACCGAAACGTCGAGGGTGGGAACGCGCATCGACATACCGGTGAGCTTGCCGTTGAGTTCGGGGATCACCTTACCCACAGCCTTAGCGGCACCCGTGGAAGAGGGGATGATGTTGCCCGAAGCGGCACGACCGCCACGCCAGTCCTTGAGCGAGGGACCGTCAACGGTCTTCTGCGTAGCCGTGGTGGAGTGAACCGTGGTCATGAGACCGTCCGTGATGCCCCATTTGTCGTTGAGCACCTTGGCGATGGGAGCGAGGCAGTTGGTGGTGCAAGAAGCGTTCGATACGAACTGAGTGCCCTTCTCGTACTTGTCGAAGTTCACACCGCATACGAACATGGGCGTGTCGTCCTTGGAGGGAGCGGACATAACCACGTACTTGGCACCGGCTTCGAGGTGAGCCTGAGCCTTCTCCTTGGTGAGGAAGAGACCGGTGGATTCAACTACGTATTCTGCGCCTACGGCATCCCACTTGAGGTCGGCGGGGTTGCGTTCTGCAGTCACACGGATGTGCTGACCGTTCACGATGAGCTCGCTCTTTTCTACGTCGCAAGAGATCTCGCCCTTGAACTGACCGTGCATCGTGTCGTACTTGAGCATGTATGCGAGGTAGTCGACCGGGCAGAGGTCGTTGATACCCACAATCTGGATGTCGTCACGATTTTCGACGGCAGCGCGGAAAACGAAACGGCCGATACGACCGAAACCGTTGATACCTACTTTGATCATAATAATTGAGTTATTAATAGGGGTTGATTAATGATGAACTTGGGTGTGAAAACGGGATTTTGCACCCGAAGGGCACACTTTTTCCCCGTTCTGTGCAGCAAAAATACAAAGAAGTTTCTACTTTTGCAGTGCACAAGCAAGAAAAAATTGAAGCATATGGCTAAATCCACATTTCTCCAAGATTTTAAGGCGTTCGCCATCAAAGGTAACGCGATTGATATGGCCGTCGGTGTGATCATCGGCGGCGCATTCGGCAAGATTGTTTCCTCGATTGTCAACGACCTCATCATGCCGCCCATCGGTTGGCTCATCGGCGGTGTTGATTTCAAGGATCTCACCATCAAATTGCCCGCCGTGATCGAGGGCCAGTCTGAGGTGACCATCAATTACGGTAACTTCATCCAAACGGTGCTCGATTTCCTGATCGTGGCGTTCTGCGTCTTCATGCTCGTTCGCGCCATTCAGTCGCTCAAGAAAAAGGAAACCGAGCCTGAGGCTCCCGCTGCACCGGCCGCTCCCACGCAAGAGGAACTGCTTGCCGAAATTCGCGATTTGCTCAAAAAACAAGGCTGATCCCGCCCTACCCCCTCGGGTGACGCAAAGACGAACCTGCTCTTTGCGTCACCCTCTTTCATTTTTCCAACTTCGTTCTCTCCTCTCGATGCAACAGAAAATCATCATTCTTGACTTCGGGTCGCAGACCACCCAACTCATCGGTCGCCGGGTGCGTGAACTCGACACCTTCTGCGAAATTCTGCCCTACAACAAATTTCCGCACGACGACCCTTCGGTGATCGGCGTCATTCTCTCCGGATCGCCCTTCAGCGTCTACGATCCCGAGGCCTTCAAAGTCGACCTCTCAAAAATTCGCGGACGACTTCCCATCTTAGGCATTTGCTATGGAGCACAATACATGGCACAGCTCTACGGGGGAAAAGTGGAACCTGCGGCGAGTCGAGAATACGGTCGCGCAAACCTGCAAACGATTGAGCACGAGAATCCGCTCTTCAAAGACTTCCTCCCCAATTCGCAGGTGTGGATGAGCCACGGTGATACCATCACGGCCATCCCCGACCATTTTCGTTGCATCGCTTCCACTCCGGAGGTGAAATTTGCGGCCTACCAAGCTGAAAACGAGGCTTTGTGGGGTGTGCAATTCCATCCCGAGGTGTTCCACTCGCTGCAAGGATCGCAATTGCTGCGCAACTTTGTGGTGGACATCTGCGGCAGTCGACAAGACTGGAGTGCGGCCTCTTTCGTGGACAGCACCGTGGCCGAACTGCGCGAGCAATTGGGCAACGACCGCGTCATCCTCGGACTCTCGGGCGGCGTCGATTCGTCGGTGGCGGCCGTTTTGCTCCACAAAGCAATCGGCGACCGACTCACTTGTATCTTTGTCGACCACGGTTTGCTCCGCAAAGATGAGTTCAAAACCGTGATGGACGACTATAAATGTCTCGGTCTGAACGTGATCGGCGTCGATGCCAGCGACAAGTTCTTCGCAGAACTCGCCGGAGTGGAAGAGCCGGAACGCAAACGCAAGATCATCGGTGCGGGATTCATCGACGTATTTGACGCCGAAGCTATGAAAATCACCGATGCGAAGTGGTTGGCACAGGGCACGATCTACCCGGATCGCATCGAATCGCTCAACATTACCGGCAAGGTCATCAAGAGTCACCACAATGTGGGCGGACTGCCGGAGAAAATGCACTTGCGCATCTGCGAACCGCTGAAGTGGCTCTTCAAAGACGAGGTGCGCCGCGTGGGACGCCAAATGGGCATGCCCGAACACCTCATCAATCGCCACCCCTTCCCCGGTCCCGGACTGGCGGTGCGCATTCTCGGCGACATCACGCGCGAGAAAGTACGGGTGCTGCAAGAAGCTGACGACATTTTCATTCGCGGCTTGCGCGATTATAAGATCCGCATGGACGTGGATCAGGCTCGGCGCGTGCTCGCCGCCGGCGTGCCTGCCGGTGCGCCGCGACACGGAGAAATAGAAGTTTCGCTCTACGACCAAGTTTGGCAGGCCGGTGTGATTCTCCTCCCCGTGAAGAGTGTGGGGGTGATGGGCGACGAACGCACCTATGAGCAGGCCGTAGCGCTGCGGGCTGTGACCTCTACCGACGCAATGACGGCAGACTGGAGCCATCTGCCCTATGATTTCCTCGCCCGTGTGAGCAATGAGATCATCAATAAGGTACGCGGCGTGAACCGCGTTTGCTACGACATCTCCTCAAAGCCGCCTTCGACCATCGAATGGGAGTAAGCACCGAAAAGGCGCCACACTTCCCTTTCCTCCAACCTACAATCCCCGATGTATTGCGCATCGGGGATTTTTTTGTTTCTACTCCGGCCAAAATCGTTCCCCACTTTCTTAAATTTACGCACAACATATTTTATCTTTCCGCAAGAGAATTACGATATTTGCCAAACAAGCCTATATTACTACAAATAAACACGAAATGAAGTGCTCCGAGCGCAATCGCATCTACTTTTTTTCACCTCAAACTCACGACTATGGCCCTGATTCAATGTCCCCACTGCGGAAATCCGTCTGTTTCCGACCGAGCAACCCACTGCCCGCATTGCGGTAAGCCCGTGAACCGGGCAGCTTCCCCCACTTCTTCCACTCCCCACGGCACACTTCCGCCGCCGCACCTCCCTCAACGACGAAATTCACTCCTCTATGTGCTCATTGTTCTCGTCATAGTTTTCGGCGGAGCGATCATTGCGGTGACCTTCTACCTCAACCGAGAAAACCACACAACAACATCGAGCACCGCGAGTGAAGTAGTCACGGACAACCCAACAGGCGAGGAAAGTGCGGAAGAAGGAACGGAACAGCACAACAATGTCGCGCCCGTCTCGTACACGCTGAAGGGAACATGCGACGGAACGCCGTTCCAAGTCGTGCTGACACGCTTTGGACATGGCGGAATTAACGGCGACTACAAGAACCTGGACAGTGGAACCAAAATGAAACTCGACGGTACTTGGGAGGGAGGCAACCTCGAATTCACGGGACGCATTCAAAATGTGCGATACGAGTTCAAGCTCCACAGCAATGAGAACGCTCCGCGTGCGCTTCAAACCTACTACTCCGGCTCATTGGACATCACCTGGTCGGGCGGCCAGAAATATCGTGACGTGGACTTAACGATCGTCAGCAAAGAATAGGTCCTTGCGCCCGAACCCTGAAGTTTGCGCCCGACCAAAGTCGAGACTTACCGCCGTATTGTCGATTCACAAAGTCACCAAATTGTAATTTCCCATTCGCAAAACACGAAGAATAGGGAGCTTTTCTTGGTTTCTACGGCAAAAAAGCGTATATTTGCAACGATTACTCAACAAAACAAGTATGTCACAACTCCCTAAAGTAAAGCAACACCGTCTGCACAACGAAGGAAGCACCACGCTGGCGCTCGCCGGTGCCACACTTTTGGTTGTAGCAGCGCTTGACTACTGGTTGCTCTTCGAGTGCTGTCCGCTCGCTTTCTATATTATCCTTGCAACGTTCGTCGTCGTTTTCGCTGTTATCGTCAATTTCTTCAGATGCCCGATGCGCATCTTCACGGGCAATCCGGAAAATGTGGTGGTGGCACCTGCCGACGGCAAGATTGTGGTGATCGAAGAGGTGGAAGAAAACGAATATTTCCACGATCGACGCAAGTTAGTCAGCGTTTTCATGTCGGTGACCAACGTACATGCCAACTGGTTCCCCGTCGAAGGGGTCGTGAAAATGGTGCGACACCACAATGGTAACTTTGCAAAAGCTTGGCTCCCCAAGGCCAGCGTGGAAAACGAGCGCAGCACCATCGTGATCAGTACTCCCTCGGGGCATGACGTGCTGGTGCGACAAATTGCAGGAGCCGTGGCGCGCCGCATTGTGACCTACGCCCGCGAGGAACAAACGTGTAAGCTCGACAACCACCTGGGATTCATCAAGTTCGGTTCGCGAGTAGACGTTTATCTCCCCCTCGATGCTGAAATTGACGTGGTCATGGGGCAGAGCACAACGGGCAACACAACTGTGATCGGACATCTAAAAAATAAACAAGCCGAAGCTTGATCTCCTCCATAGCGCGCCCTCCGAATGGTAAGGGCGCGTTTTCTTTGTCTCGTTGCGAGAAAAAGCCGGTTTTCGCGCTTCCGGCAGTAGAATCTCCCCTTTTACTGGCAGGACCAATGTCAAGGGAGCACTGCGCAATAGAGGAAACCACAGAAAACTCCAAATTGCGTTCGTCGAAGTGGACAACTTCCCCTCGCTGCCACAACGTGCTTCAGGAAAACGAAGCGCGTGCCTCTAAACGGGTGAGCCTTCGAACAAATCATCCAACGACTACATATCACTAAACTCACTTGTTGTGAAAAAACATATTCCCAACTCCATCACTTGCTGCAATCTCATCTGCGGCTGTATTGCGATCCATTTTGCAATGGGAGGTGCACTTCCCCTCGCCCTACTCTTCATCGTTCTCGGCGCCGTCTTCGATTTCTTCGACGGATTCACCGCACGACTCCTCGGCGTATCCAGTCCTATCGGCAAAGAACTCGATTCGCTGGCCGATGTGGTCACGTTCGGCGTGGCGCCGGCTTCCATGGCCTTCACCCTTCTCAGTAACATCTCGTGCAGTGCAGGCGGACGGTGCCCGATGGCGCCCTATTTCCCGTACGCGGCATTCCTCATCGCGGCATTTTCGGCCCTCCGACTCGCCAAATTCAATCTCGATACGCGACAGAGCCACTCTTTTATCGGACTCCCCACGCCGGCCAACGCCCTCTTCTGGGGTTCGCTCTCCGTTTCACTCACCTCTATGCCAATCTTGCCCGCGCCGTTAGTGGTGCGCTCGGTGCTGCTCCTGCTCATCCTCCTCTCGTGCTGGATCATGGTGAGCGAAGTTCCCATGTTTGCGCTCAAATTCAAGCATTATGGTTGGCGTGGCAACGGCATTCGCTACTCGTTCGTGCTGCTTTCTGCCGCTGTAGTCGTCGTTTCTGCGCTACTCAACGCCGTCTCGCTTGCACCGGCAGTGATTGTGGTACTCTACGTCTTGGCTTCGCTGCTCACGCAACACAAATCAACGGAGGAAAACGAGGCATAACTCTAACTTGCCGCACGGAATCCGTCAGCTTTCAAGGAGAACAAACGTGTCAATCCACAACGTTGGCACGTTTGTTGCATTTCTTACGTATAACAACGACTATCGCTGTTTTTTGCGCACAACAGTCGGGACGACATCTCCTCTCGTAAGGAGAAACACCCAATCACTCGACCTGTAGGACTGAATTCCTGCAAGATTCTCCCGAACTTCTTTTCGAGGTCCTCTTTTTTTGAATCATCACCCCAAACCTCTACCGTATGAACTCCACTCTCGGATGTCTTTTCGCCCTTGTGGTAGGATTTATTGTCTTCTTTGGCATTGCTTTCGGACGCATACTGAATTTCATCTTGTCGCTATTCGGAATTCGCCTCCCGAATGGCTTTGACATGCCCCACGGTGCCAACCAACAAACGCGAGCCGACTTCAATGCGCGCGAACAACAAAACGCAGGTCGCCAAAACACCGGCAGCGGTTCCGCGGAAACTCACACCGGACGGCAGCAAGAGAAGATCTTCACCAAAGACGAGAGTGAATATGTGGACTTCGAAGAAGTGAAGTAAATCGCTCAACAGAGATTTCACCCACAAGTGCGCTGAAATTCGCGCACCATTCCATACAAAATCCTCCTTCTATCGCAAAGTTTGCGACAGAAGGAGGATTTTTCATGTCGATACCGGTAAGAAACTCACCAATCGGCTGTGCCAAAGAAGATAATGGACTACTCTAGACGAGTGTTAGACGCTTGAAGGCTCGTTCTGTTGGAATCTTCGCCACTTGGGATAACATCTTGACTCTAATGCCTTGCGTCTACATCTATCAAATGGAGAGGAAAAGCCAGTTCGTAGCAGTCGTCAAGCACTGAACCATTGGAGAAGGTGATGCCTTTCGTGAGCTTCACCTCTTGTAACGTTGCTAAGTCTTCCGGCGATACCGCGGACTGCAATACCTGAGGCATAGTTGTTTGTTGCAATTCCAAGAGATGAGAAGAATTGCTTCTCGTCATCTCAAGTTCGTTTCCCGCTAGTAACGTTGCAGTACCATGCGATTCGTGGGCATGCCCGAAGCAGTGGAGCCGTGGACAAGTGCTCAACACCTGATGACGCAAAAGAAAGTTGCCCCAGTGCATGCCACTGCTCTCATCCAGGATCATATAGGGCGGCTCGTGAGTGATGAGTACATCGATCCCCATAGGGATGAGTAGTTCCGAATGATTATACCCTAAACCAAAGAAGCTGATCCCCTCGATGGTGCACGCTTTGTCTTGCAAGAAATGTACATTGCCGGGCAAATCCTCTATATCGAGCGCATCCCAAAGACAAAGGTCGTGGTTGCCCGTGACAAAGAGTTTGTGACGATGCGGCAACTCTATCCACCAGTTGAGAAAGTCAAGCGCTTCTGCTTCCGTCCCTCGGTCAGTAAAATCACCGGAATGTATCACAATATCTGCCTCGGGTAGCGTGCCGATATCGTGATGCCGATTGTGCGTGTCAGAGATATGGAGGATTTTCATACAAATTTGTCGGTCATGCCCAATCTTTTTCTGTTGTAAGCAACATTGTTCTTGATCATGTTTATTTGACCTCGAATATAAACTTGTAGCTTGCGCTCGTTTGAAAGGTGTATCGGAATCTTTCGAACAGCCCCTATGACGAGCGCGAAAAAACTTGGGGACTTTTGCAAAAAAACAGTGGAGAAAAAAGAAAAACGTCCGACGTTTTTTTCAATTCGTCGGACGTTTTATGAGAGAGTCCGCATCAAGCGGAGAAGCGTCGTCTTAGAGCGCGCCCAAAGCGGCGGAGAAGCTTTCGATATAGTTATAAACACAACCCACCAAACCGAGTAAGACAACACCTACCACGCAAATGCCGAGCGCAGTGTTGGCATAGCAATCATTCTTGAAGGTGGGGAGCGGGGTTTCGTTCGCGTTGATGTACATTGCCTTCACGATGAGCAAGTAGTAGTAGAGCGAGATCACCGTGTTGATCAAAGCAACGAGCACCAACCAATGCCAACCGGCGTGGAAAGCCGCCATGAAAACAAAGAATTTCGAGAAGAAACCGGCAAACGGAGGGATACCGGCGAGCGAGAACAAGCACAGCGTCATGATAAAGGCCTGTTTCGGGTTCGTACGGTAGAGTCCGTTGTAATCGTCCATGGAAATCGCACCGGTGTTCTGCTCTACCGAAATCAAAACGGCAAAGGCACCGAGGTTGGCCACCAAATAAACGGCAAGATAGAACACCAACGAAGTCACACCCTGCGCGGTTCCTCCCATCACGGCCAGCACCAAATAACCGGCTTGCGAGATCGCGGAGAAAGCCATGAAGCGTTTCAGATTCTTCTGTCGGATGGCGAAGAGGTTAGCCACGGTGATCGAAGCAATGATGATCCACATCAATGCATGATTCCAAGCGGCAAACAGGGTCTGGTTCATCGAGAAAATCTGTACCAACACCGTGAAGAGCACGAAGGCGGCACTTCCCTTTGAAATGACACTGAGAAAACCGGTCACCACGGTGGGAGCTCCCTCATAGGTGTCGGCCGTCCAGAGATGGAAGGGAACAAGTGAGATCTTGAAACCGATGCCGGCCAAGAAGAAGGCCAGGCCGAGCAATGTCATCGTGAGCGAGCGGCCACCGCCGAAGCTCATGAGGTGGAAGTAGAGGGTTCCACACGAACCGTAGAGGAGCGAAATGCCATAGAGCATGAGCGCTGCTGAAAACAAGGCGAGGAGAATGAACTTCGCGCCGGCTTCGGCACTCTCATAGCGCATTTTGTCGTAAGCCACCAGCGCGGCCATCGGCACAGAGGCCAATTCGAGACCGATGAAGAACATGAGGAAATGACCTGCGGAGATCATGAAATACATGCCCAACAAGGTGAAGAGCGTAACGATGTAGAATTCGCCTTGCTTCACAAGGTTCTCTTCGCGCGACATCCAACGATGCGCCGTGAGGAAGGTGATGAACGTGCCGACACTCAACACGGTTTTGACCACAACGGCCATGCCATTCGACACATACATGCGACCGAAAGCTGCCTGCGCGGTGTGACCGCTGACGAGCATCCAGACATTGACTGCGATGGGCAGGAGCAGCACCACAAGAGGAAGAGGAGTATTGTAGACTCCCTTGCCCTTGTTGTCGGCGCACATGAAAAGATCGGCCACAAAGAGGATCAGCACCGCTGCGAGCAGTGACAATTCGGCCGGCATACTGAGAAACTGAGAAAAATCCATTTCTAGTGAGCTGTTAGGTTGGGGAGTTTACAAAAAAGGATTGGAATGACTTTGGAGCACACTGCCGACTTCATGCAAATGCTGGATGACGGGGTGAACACCACCACGCACCAGGTCGCTGACCCAGAAAGGTGCAAGACCGAGACCGGCAACGGCGAGGATCAGGCAGACCACCGAGAAACGCTCGTCCCAAGTGGCATCCGTGAGTTGGAGGTGATGCTCGTTGGTGCACGTGCCGTAGAGAATTTTTCCGACGAGACGGAGAATATAGACGGCGGTGATCACGATCGACGTGCAGGCAATGATCGTCATTACCGTGTAGAACGTGCCGGTGTTTTCAAACGAACCGACGAAAATCGTCATTTCGGCAATGAATCCCGAGAGACCGGGCAAACCGAGGTTGGCCAAACCGGCAATCACATAGCACACGGACAAGAACGGCATGATGCGCATCAAGCCCGAAAGCTCGCGAACGTCACGCGTATGGGTACGTCCGTAGATGAAACCGATGAGGGCGAAGAAGAGAGCGGTCATCAAACCGTGCGAAAGCATTTGCAACACCGCACCCGTGGTCGACGTTTCGGTCATCATACAGATGGCAAACAGCACCAGTCCGCAGTGTGACACGGACGAATAGGCGTTGATGTATTTCAAGTCCGTCTGCACGCAAGCGGAGAACGCACCATAGACGACAGAAATGCCGGTCAGCACGAGGAAAATCCAGCTCAATTCGTTCGCTGCCTCAGGCAAGAGGTACATGGCTATGCGGAAACAGCCGTAACCACCGAGCTTCATCAGCACACCGGCGTGGAGCATCGACACGGCCGTGGGGGCCGAGGCGTGACCGTCGGGCGACCAAGTGTGGAAAGGGAAGAGCGCGCCGAGAACGCCGAAGCCGACGAAGGTCATCGGGAACCAAAGCAATTGCCAGTTGTGGGCGATGGCATGCGCTCCGCCCGTATGGTTGGCAATGTCGATGATGTTCATCGTGTTACCGCCGGCTCCGTAGAAAATACCGAAGATGCCGCACATCAGGAAGGCAGAACCACCCATGAGCATGAGCGTGAGCTTCATCGCAGCATATTCCTTGCGACCGGAACCCCACACGCCGATGAGCAGGTACATGGGGATGAGGGCAATTTCATAGAACATGAACATGGCGAACATGTCGATGGTGATGAAAAAGCCGAATACACCCATCGAAAGCAAGGTGAACCATAGGAAATACTCCTTGGTAAGGGGCTTCAGTTGCCAAGAAGCGAAGGTGCCGGTGAAGACGATGATGGCAGAGAGGAGCAACATGGCTACACTGATGCCGTCGACACCGACTGTATAACTAATGTGGAGTGTGGGAAACCACTGCACGCTGTCGACAAAGAGCATTTCGCTGTGGGGGTCGAGCGCACGAGCGTCCAGGAAGGCGAAGACCAAATAGACGGCCGCGGCCAACAAGGCGGTGCTTCCTGCCACCATCACGCCGCGCACTTGGTTGAGACTGCGCGAGAGCCAAAGCGCCGGCAGCATCAACAGCGGGATGAGTACGAATATCGAAAGAAAATTCATAGGGGGTGGATTGTTAGAGAATCATGATGAGGAAGACGAGGAGTGCGCCTACTGCAAAGACAAAAGCATAGGCCTGCACACTGCCGTTCTGCAAACCGCGGATGCACAAAGACAAGCGCTGCGTGCCCCAGGCGAGGAAATCGAAGAAACCATCGATGACGTGGCGGTCAAACCAAGCGATGGGACGCGAAATGTAGCGGAAGATGATGCGGTGGGTCACAAATTGGTAAACTTCGTCCATGTAGAAACGCTTGTAAGCCCAACGATGCAGACGCGGGAACGTTGCTCCGAGTTTGTCGGCCACCGGTTGCGTTTTACCCATATAGATATAAGTAGCCAAACCGATGCTGAGCAAAGCGATGACACTGCTGGTGATGGCAATTTGCGCATCGAGATGGATGTCATAAGCCGTTCCGGCAGCCGAAACGAAATGACCGAAGGGAATCCAACCGCCGACAAGGGTCACAGCGCTCAACACGATGAGCGGAAGCGTCATTGTCCAGGGGGCTTCGTGCGGACGATGTTCGGCATAAGCCTCGTTGTCCTTGCCCCAGAAGATGCCGTAGTAGAGACGGAACATGTAGAAAGCCGTCATGGCAGCCACAAGCGTCATCCACCATCCGAGAACGGGACTGTAGTGGAAGCAAGCGGTGATGATTTCATCCTTAGAGAAGAAACCGGACAGGCCGGGAACGCCCGCAATGGCCAAACAGCAAATCAAGAAAGTGATGTGCGTGATGGGCATGTACTTGCGCAAACCACCCATCGCACTCATTTCGTTGCTGTGCACCGCATGAATGATGCAACCGGCGCCGAGGAACAAGCAGGCCTTGAACATGGCGTGGGTAAACAAGTGGAACATACCGGCCATGTAGCCGAGTTGCGCGTGGTTGTCGAGTATGCCTTCACCGCTGTGGGCGGGGAGCGAGGCGCCGAGGGCAACCATCATAAAGGCGATTTGCGAAATCGTGGAGAAGGCCAGCACGCGCTTGATGTCGCTCTGCGCGCAGGCAACAGAAGCCGCATAGAATGCGGTGATGGCACCGACCCAAACCACAATCGAGAGGGCGGAGGGAGCATACTCCATCCACATGGGGAACATACGCGCGATCTGGAACACACCGGCCACAACCATCGTCGCAGCGTGGATGAGAGCCGACACAGGGGTGGGGCCTTCCATCGCATCGGGCAACCAAATGTGGAGGGGGAACATGGCACTCTTACCGGCACCACCGATAAACATCAGTACCAACGCAGCGGGAATGAGGAAGGCACCGGCTGCCACCGTGGGATTCACGGCCACTTGAATGAAAGGTGCGGCATGTGCGCCCATTTGAACGTCGCCCGCAAAGGAGAAGTTGAACGAGTGCGCAAAATAGCCGAACACCAAAATGCCGACCAAGAAGAACATATCGGCAAAGCGCGTCACGATGAAGGCCTTCTTGGAGGCAGCGATGGCGGCGGGTGCCGTGTAATAGAAACCGATGAGGAGATAGGACGATACGCCGACCAATTCCCAGAACATGTACATCTGGAAGATGTTGGTGGCGAGCACCAAACCGAGCATCGACATGGTGAAGAGGCTCAAGTAGGCATAATAGCGCTGGAAGCCGCGTTCACCGTGCATGTAGCCGAACGAGTAGATGTGCACCATGAGCGACACGGTGGAAATCACCACGAGCATCATCACCGAGATGGGATCGAGGAGCACACCGAGGTCGAAATGGAGCGAACCGAGCGGCAACCACGTGAAATTGTAGGGGACAATCGTGGGGAAGGTGCCGTTGGCCAAACGCTCTCCCGTGAAATACTGGAAAGCAGCGACATAGGACAACACCGTCACGGCTGCCAATGAGGCCGTTCCGATGATGCCTGCCACTTTGGGGCTCCACACGCGTCCGTTCTTCGGAATGTCAAGGTCGACAACTCCGATGAGCAGGAACGAAAGCAGCGGGAGCAGCAGAATTAAAAGAGTATATTCCATTGTTGTGTATGCGTTGTAAGCGTTACCACTTCATCTTCTTCAACTCGTCGACCGAGATATTGGTGAGCAGACGATAGATGTTGATCATTATCGCGATGGCGACAGCACTTTCTGCCGCTGCGATGGCGATGCCGAAGATGGAAAAGAACAAACCTTCGTGCGTGCCGTTGAAGAGCAAACGGTTGAACACGGCAAAGTTCAGGTCGGCACTGTTGAGCATCAGTTCGATGCTCAGCAACATGGCCAACGTACTTTTGCGCGTGAGGAATCCGTAGATTCCGGCAAAGAGCATCACGGCCGAAACCACGAGTAGATATTCTATGTGTATCATGTCAAATCAAGTGGAATGAGGATAGGACATTATCGTTTGCGAGCAATCAACAGGCCGGCGACGATGCAGGCGAGCAGCAAGACAGAAACCGCCTCGAAGGGGAGGAGATACCCCCCCTTACCGCCGGAAAGCATGCTCTCACCGATCTGCGTCATCGAGGGCGTGTCGGCCTCTGAGGGAGCAGAAAGGATTTTGTCGCCGAAACCGTGCAACCAGAAGATGGCACCGACCACACCGCAGCCTACTACGCTGAGCAAAAGCGCACCCAACGTCTTGTAGCGGCGGGAGGAAGAGAGTTCTTCTTGACGACCCGAAGTGAGCAAAATCGAGAACACGTAGAGCACGATGATGCCTCCGGCGTAGA
>QWCL01000341.1_pt1 | contig 29089 bp, 39 predicted proteins | sample 1972551 | NCBI WGS metagenome assembly QWCL01 (sample SAMN09866709, study PRJNA288562) | Human oral metagenome isolate term2_saliva, whole genome shotgun sequencing... | isolation source: mouth | host: Homo sapiens | place: USA: California
TTTCTATTGACAATAATAAAACAATAGTGTATAATAAATACATAAAGAAAAACAAGAAGGTAAAACAAAATGACTACAATGAAAAAATATACTATTTGGAACTGTTTATCAAAAAAAGAATCAAATAAAGAAATTAAGGTTTTTGTCCCATATTGGATAAACGTTGAAGATTATGAAAATAATAAATTTTTAACTTTTGTTAAAGAAATTACAACTAAACCCAAAACATTACAAACAATTGAAGGTATTTTTAATGTTTCATGTGTTGACGAAAGATCTTATTCTTATTTGAAATTTAATCAAATAAAAGGTCAAAAAACAAAAATTTCTTTACATGATTATTTTGAAGATTTAAAAGAAACTTTTATTAAATCAATCAATGAAAAAACAAATTCATGTTTTAAATATAATCCTGAAACTGATTTAATTGAATTTTCTTCTAATGAAAATTTAAATTTAAATAAACCTGATTATTCTAATAAAGCTACTAGTAATAATGAATATGGAGTTCTTAGAAATTCAATTAATTATTATTTGGATGCTTTAAATTTAGAATTACTTGAATCCTCAACTATTGAACTTGAAGAATTACAAACAATTGCTAAATTTGGAGATTCATTATTTGATGTTGATTTAAGACGAGAAATGAAAAAAAATGGAATTACAAGTCCTTCTGTTAAAACTCATTTCTCTACAAATGAAAATATGACAAATGCTTTAATTCGTTTGGGTTTTTATGAATTAACTTCATCTAACGTAGCTATTCATTATGCTGGTTCTCTATTTGAAGCAATTTATTGGATTGCTTATAAACAAGGTAATTTTGAAGTTCGTAAAAAACTCTTTGAAACTGTTACTAATTTAAATCTATCAAAAGAAGCTATCTATTATATTTAAAGAATAACTTATTGGTTATTCTTTTTTTTGATATTTTAAGAAAAATTTAAGGAGATTTTTATGAACAATAATGTTAAAAAAGAATCCCTCATTTTGATGTCTACTTTACTTTTTATTTTTATATCTCAAGTGATTAGAGACAACTTAATGTATGAGTTCTTTTTAAATCCTCTACTACTATTTACTATATTCACTTTTAAATCAAGAGATTTATACCAAAAGGTTTTAGGTGTTACTGCTTATATTTCATTTCTTGCATTAAATTTTGTGCATTTTAATTATTTACATCTGAACTCTTCCCCTATATTTGCCTCAGCAGTATTATCATCCGTTTTAATTAGCGGAATATCTTATATTTATGAAGATAAAGAATTTATAAATAAAGATAACAATAGAAAAATAACAAATATAAAAACTAGAGCTTTAATATTATTAACAGCAATATTCAGTTTAATAGTTTCCATTATTCCATATTTTATTATTAAATCTCTATGGTCGGGAACATTCCTATCTTATGGTGGTAATACTGCTTTAATGTTTGGAGTTCTTTTATTCCTAGAATCTTTAGGTAAAAATATAATTGAAAATAACTCTGATGATTTTGATAAAGTTCAAGAAGTTCAACCTAGGAAACCTGCAAATTTAAATGTTATTAAATTCCTTACAGTTCTTCTTATTGCTATTGATTTCTCTGTTTTTGGTTATGTAATTAAACCAAATGATAAAGGTTTTACTGTTTCTTTATTATTTGTTATTGCTATTCTTATTATTACTGCTTTTGTCAGAGTATTTGAAGATGAAAATGAAAATATTTTCTTTTTCCTTTATAACAAATTAAGACCTTTCCAATCAGTAGTTTTATTAATTCTTTTCATTACCCATCAAAAATCTTACGATTTCGGGGCTTTATATTTAACTGCTGCTACTCTTGCTCATGTTCTTTGGGCAATAGGTTATATTAACATCAAAACATTATTAGTTGCAGAAGTTTTAATATTTACTTGCCCTATATTAGGTTACTTGTCAAATCCTTTTAATTTAAAATATAATGAACCTAATTATTTCTATTTTGATAATAAAGATAGGAATGAAAGAAAAAATGATAAAGATTTATTGAAGAGTTATGTTAATGGAATTAATAATGCAGATTTAGATTCTTTGTTTAATTCAAAATTTTCTAATGATGAATCTTACAAAAATGAAAAATATGAAGATATTAAAACAAAAGAAGAAAATAATGTAAATGAAATTAATTCTAATGAAAAATCTTACAATAATAAACCTAAAGATTATTATCAAGTTGTAAATGTAAAAGAATTTAATTTCGATAATAATAGTTACATATTATCTTTTGCACCTTGGAACAATTATAGTAAAACTGTTAAAGTGGGTCTTATATCTTTTGATAAAAATAAACCTGGTAAAATGGTTTTTGAAGGGTTACCTATTCAAAAAGATATAAATGGGAAAATCACCATTTTGGACCCTGAAGATGAAACATATATGGATGATTTCAATATTGAACAAAAAAATAATTATATGTGGACAAAAACTGCTTTTGGCTATTTACCTTATAAAGATAGCACCTTTGAATTAAGAACTTTAAATGACGAGACAGCAGTTAATCAAACTATTAATTATTTAAAAGAACATAATAATCACAAATATAGTAATGGAAAATATTATAGTTTCTTTTTCATTCCTAGAGAAAGTAGCCCTGATAATGTAGATCAATTATTAGTTATGAGTTTAGGAGAGTTAATTGAAGGTGAAAATCCAGACTTTGATAAAACTTATTCTTTAACTGAAGCATCTTTCTTTAATAGATTATCTAAAGAAAATTATCAAAATGCAAACTATAAAAAGAGATAGTAATTAAACTATCCTTTTTTCTTTTATTCTAAGCTTTATTTGTAAAGTAGTTTTGAATTGAAACTACGTTTGATATTTCAATAAAAATCAAAGGTATAAAAAAATGAAATTTATACAGGCTTTATTGTTTATTATTTTTTCCCCTGTATTTTTACCTTTTTATTTATTTAGTTATTTAAAAGGGAAAGAAACTGTAAATGAAAATAATATTGTTGAGAATAATTCTTATAGTAATATTATTGAAAATAATTTTCTTTTAAATGAGCTGAATTTAAAAAATGAAATAAAATTAGATCTAAAAGAAAAACTAAAGAATCAAATAAATAAAAAAATAAATATAATTGAAGATAATAAATCTGATGAATTATTAATAAAAGGTAATATAGGAGAGTTGGAGATCTTCAAATATTTAATTGAAAATGTAAGTAATTCATTATTTATTTTTAATTCTTATGTTGAAAAAGAAAATGAATCTACTGAAATTGATTTAATAATGCTCCATCAATCAGGTTTATATGTTTTTGAAATTAAGAATTTTAATGGTTGGATTTTTGGGTCTGAAACCGATAAAACTTGGACCTGTACTTACGGAAGAAAAGGTAGTAAAGAAAAATTTTTTAATCCTATATGGCAAAATAAAAAACATATAAATTTAGTAATAAAAGAAAATGAATTAGTAGAAATTTTCAATTTATTATATTCTTTATCTGAAAGAACTGAAGATTATAAAGAAAAACATAACTTACAAATTCAAAATAAAAATGGAGATTTAATAACTGATTATTCTATAGATAATTTACAATTAAAACCTAAATTTAAAACAATTCTAAGTTCTCAAATTGAAAATAAATTGAAGGTTATATCTACAATTAAAGATGAAGAAATAAAAAATAATTATATTTTTGAATTAAATATATTTAATAAACTTAAATATATAAATAAAGTAATTTTTCTATTTAACGTGGAATTAAAAAATGAATCTAGGATTATTATGCTTCATTATTCAGGCATATATCTCTTTGAAATAGTTAATTGTAAAGGTTGGCTATATGGAGAAGAAAAAAGTTATAATTGGACCTCTACATATTTTAACAATAAAGAAAAAGAAAAAGTTGTTTTCCATAATCCTATATTTAATAATAAAGAAAATATAGAAAAGATACAAACTTTATTAGGTTCAAAAAAATACCCAATTTATAACTATATTATTTTAAATAATAATTTAACTTTAAAAAATAAAAATTTTGATAATAAAGAATTTAAAATTTTATATTATTCAGATATAGATAAACATTTCAAGGAAACTGATAGAATTACTAAAAACAAGATTAACAAAGAAGAATTAAAAGAAATAATATTTAAATTATATCCTTTATCTAAAGTTAAAAATCAATCTGTATAAGGTTGATTTTTTATTTGTCTATAAAATTCGTAGGTGTAATTTTGAACTATAATACGTACTATCTATTAAACACGAAAAACACCATTTTTCTAATTTCCGTATAATTCATCATAAATACGAAATTTTACGTCTACGTTGAACCTACAGAAGAAAATTATTTTTTATTCTTATTGACATTTCAAATGAATTATTGTATAATAAAAATATAGAAAAGAAGAAGGTAATAAAGATGAAAAAAAATATTCTTTCAGGTTTTGCAATTGTAATTTCAGTAATTACATTTTTAACATTGATGTATTTAGGGGCAGTGAAAAACGATGTAGAATTACAAAATAGAAAAAACCAAATTGCTCATGTTGCTGCTGTTACAGGAGAAACTGTTTTTACAACACGGGAAGGTGATGAGGTAAATAGCCTTATTACTGAAATCAACAAAGCAGGTAAACAAATTATCAAGTTGGAAGTAAGAAAAGAAAACAATAGTAAAAATACCTCTCTTATTTATAAAATTACTTACAAATAGAAAATCAAAATTTAATTTATTGAAGAAGGTAAAAATAATGAAAACATATAAAGAATATAAAGCAGAACTTAAAAAAGCTAAAGAAGAAAGAAATAAATTACAAAAAGAAATTTTCTCTAATGAGACAAAGAAATTAAGTAAATATATTGTTGAACTTTCAAATGGAGATATTTATTTAATTAGACCTCAATTTGGAAGAAAATATGAGGATTCAAAATTCTTTAAAATTGAAAAATCAGAATTACCTCGTTTCTTAGATGAAGAAAAAGAAATGAAAAATTTAGCCGAAATTATGGCAAAATGCAATTAATGAAAGAAGGTAAAGATGAAAGAACTTTGTTATATTGTAGATAAAAAATTCCTTTTCCATTTTAATCAAGAAAATTTAGCTGATAAATTTGAAGAAATTATTTCCAAAAGTAATTTTATTGAAAGTCAAAAAAAAGAAATTTTTACAGGTCTTAAAAATGGAATAAATGCAGAGCTTTATTCTTATGAAGATTTTGCTGCTGATGAAATGGAAGCATGCAGAATTATTTTGGAAAATAAATATAATGTCCCAATTGAAAGAAAATATTATTGCTCCTTTAGAGAATATCTTATTGCAAATCAAAAAGGAATTGATTTAATTTCTTTGGGATATACGGATAAATATTTCGCACCTGAATTAAGAGAAATTCGTAAGGGTCTAGAAAAAGGATTAGATGTTTCCATTTATGACGATAACAGTAAATATAATTTTGAACAAATGAAAATTATTAGAGTGGGTTTAGAAGATGGTATAGATGTATCATGGTACGCTAAACCTGAATTTGATTATAAACAAATGTCTGAAATTTTTCTCGGGTTATCAGAAGGTTTAGATGTAAGTATTTATGCGAAACCTAATATATCTGCAAATGAAATGGTAAAACAAAGGCATAAATTGGAATTAAAGAAAGAATTTAATAGAAAACTTTCAAAAATTTTTGGGTAATTAAGAAGAGGTAAAAAATGGAAGAATATAATAAAGAACAACTAGCACAAATTCAAGCAGGTAAGGATGCGAATTTAGATATTTCTTGGTACGAAAATCCAGAATTTACTTGGGGACAAATGATGGAGATTAGAAAAGGCCTAGAGTCTGATGTAGACGTTTCATTATATGCAAAACCTAACTTTACATCTGAACAAATGTACCAAATTCGTGTAGGTCTCGAACATGGTTTAAATGTAGAAATTTATTCTAGGCCTGAATTTGAAGATATGCAAATGTTTGAGATTCGGTCAGGATTAGAAAAGGGTTTAAATGTAAAAATTTATGCGGATCCAAAGATTGACGATTTTAAAATGTTGCTGATTAAATCTGCATTAATTGAAGGTTTAAATATTTCTAATATTAATTTTAAAGATTTAACTCATGAAGAAATTAAAACTGAATTTAAAGAAAGAAAAAATAAAATGGAAGAATCAAAACAATATGAAAATTTAAATTTGTTAGGGAATCCAAAATCTGTTTGGATAGTTTCAGCAGGAAAAAATTTATCTAAATTGAAATTTTAAGTTAAGTCGAAATAAAATTTAATAAATTAGATAGAAACTAGAAAAAAGGAATAAAGAATGGAAAATAAATACAGTTTATCAGGATTTAATTTTGAAAACGAAGAACAATATAATAAATTTAAATCTATATTAATTAATAATAATTATTTGAATCCTAAACAAAAAGAAGAAGTTTATAAAGGTTTAATAAATAATTTGGATATATTTGTTTATACAAAACCTGAATTTAGTTGGAAACAGATGAATCAAATTCTTCTTGGGTTAGAAAAAGGATTAGATGTAACATGGTATGCTAAACCTGAATATAATGAAAATCAAATGTTTGAAATTCGTGCGGGGATAGAAAAAAGCTTAGATGTTTCATTGTATGCTAAACCAGAATTTCATTATTTTCAAATGCACGAAATCAGGATAGGTCTAGAAAATAATATTAATGTCAGTTTGTATGCTAAACCTGAATTTGATTCTCCTCAAATGGCTCAAATCCGTTTAGGGTTAGAAAATAATATTAATATTGGTATTTATTTTAAGCTTGTATTTGATTGGTCCCAGATGAAAGAAATTCGTTTGGGATTAGAACGAAATCTTGATGTAGAATGGTATGCTAAACCTGAATTTGAATCTGAACAAATGTCCCAAATCCGTCAAGGTTTAGAAAAAGGGTTAGATGTATCATGGTATGCTAAACCTGAATTTGATTATCAACAAATGGAACAAATAAGGTTAGGTCTAGAAGAGGGCTTAGATGTAAGTTATTATGCTAATCCAAAAATAACTATTTATAGAATAGTAAAAATTAAAAATGCTTTAAGTAAAGGAAATATAAAAGAAGTAAATAATATATTGGATTCCATTTTTTCTTAGGAGGTGAAGAGTTTTGGATAATAAATTAAATATATTTATCAAATCTAAAATTAAATTATTAAATTCAATTAAAAAAGGTTATTATTCAAAAATTGGAAAAGGAACAAGAGATTTTAAAATTATTCAATCAAAAAATAATAACCTTGAATTTGGCAACCAATTAGATATTCTTTCAAAAATAAAACCTTATGGAAATGGAATTACTTTTACAATAATAAAAATTACACCAAAAAATATTATAACTTTAATGCCAGTTCAATATTTCGATATCTTAACTAGAGATTTTTTAGGTAAAGAATATGAAATTATGGCATTTGATAGAAAAGAATTTGAAAAACAATTAAATAAATTACAATAAAGGAATTATCATTGGAAGAATTTAAATTTAAAACAAAAAAACAAGAAAAATTATTTAATGAAATTATATCTAAAAATAATTTCTCTTTCATGCAACAAAAACAAATTTATTTAGGTATTTTATCTAAAGTTGATGTAACTATTTATGCTCGACCTGAATATAACTTTTTACAAATGTACGAAATTAGAAATGGGTTAGAACAAAAATTAAATGTCAGTCATTATTTAAATTCTGAATATAATGCTGACCAAATGGAACAAATTAGAGATGGGTTAAAACATAATATTGATGTAACAATTTATTCTTACCCTGTATTTGATTGGGTAAGAATGAAAATTATTAAAGATGGATTAAAAATTAGTAATAAAGCTGTTATTTATGCTAAACCTGAATATGATTTTAAACAAATGCTTCAATTGAAATCAGGACTTGAATCCAATGTTAATATTTCTTTATATGCTAAACCTGAATTAGACGATAAAGAAATGGAAAATATTAGGTTAGAATTAGAAAGTAAAAAATAAAGAAAAGAAAATAAATTCTTTTATTTTTTATTGACAAATTTAATTAATTGTTGTATAATGTAAATATAAAAATAAAACGAGGTAATAAAATGAATAACTTAGTTAAACTGGTAGAAACATATAACGATGGAGTTGTTGTAACTTTTCTATTTTATAATACTTACACTAAAAAAGGTTTTTATTATGAATTTAACTCTAAATTATCTAATATGAGCAATAAATGGATTAATATTTTTAATGAATTAAATTCTATTGATTCTAGTATTCCTAAAGGTATTATTTTCCTTGATAACACTTTTGAAACTGAAGAAGATGTAATTTCTTATTTTGAAGAATTTATTTATTAAAAATTTAAATTTAAAAAGAAGGTAATAATTATGGCAGGATTAAAATGGATTGGGGCTTGGTCTGAACAACATTTAAAAGATGAAATTGAAAATCTCTTACCTGATAATGATGTAATCTTTATTGAATTTGAATATTACACTGTTTTAACTAGAATGCTTGAAATTTTAAAAAATCTAAATTATACTACTGATTTGTTTAAAGTTGAATGGGACAAATGGAACTATTCAGACCCAAATAATTTAATTCAACTAAAAAATGAAATGTTGAGATATCCAAATGAAAAATATTATTTGGAGATTCAAACAAAAAACAAATATTATACAGTTTGTAATTACATTCATAGATATCGTGTTATTGAAGAAAATGAAAAAAGAAACCTTAATAGAATTATTTCGGTAACAACTGTTAAGTAATGGAAAGGATTAAAAATTATGGATATTATTTATTCTCTATATGTAACTTATAAAGGAACTGTTATTTATATTAATAGTTTAAGATTATCAACTGCTGACAAATTGCTTGAAAAATTGAAATCAATTGATAAAGATTTTGAATTTGAATTAACCTCTAAAAACGATAAAAATTTCGATGTTAAGGCCCTTTCAGTTGAAGGTTTTATCTCTAAATTTAAAAAGTTAAAATCTCATTCAGTTGGAAATTATATTTTCGATTCAATTGAAGATAAAAATAAATATCTAACTTTTATTGGTAAATCTTTTGATGAATTGCAACTATATCAGATTTACCTTGGAATTAAATCAAAAGTTAATGTAGATATTTATGCTAAACCTGAATACGATAAACATCAAATGGGATTAATTCGTGAATCTTTGGAAAAGGGTGAAGATGTAACTGATTTGTTAGACCCAAATAAAAATTGGGTTGAAATGTTTGCAGACCAATTCTTTAAAAATCTTAAATAAAGAAAAGAATCAATTATGGAAAAATATATATTTTTGGATGTAGATGGAGTTTTAAATGGGCAACATTCATTTAATGAAACTTCTTTATATCCTTTTTACTTAAATAATTTAAAAAAGTTAATTAATAAAACAAATGCTAAAATTATTCTATCTTCATCCTGGAGAAATTTTTTACATAAAGAAAACAATAAATATATATCTAACAAAAAAGGTGGATATGGAGAAAAATTAATCAAAGCTTTTGAAAATTTAAATCTAGAAATTCACGATACAACTAAATTAGGTTATTCAACAAAAGAACGTGGATTTCAAATTAAAGAATGGTTAGATAATTATGCTGATAAAGAATATAAATATATTATTCTTGATGATGATGAAGATATGCTTACTGAACAATTTGAATATTTTATTAAAACAAAATTTAATGGCAAATCTATTGAAGATGAAGGATTAAATGAAAATATTCTTAATGAAGCAATTTTATTATTAGAGGATTAAAAATGAAAAATATAGATGAACTAGAACAATATCTATCAAATTTTAATAATATTACCATTGTTACAGGTGCTGGAATTTCAACTTTAAGCGGAATACCTGATTATTCAACGATGGATGGTACAATAGTAGATGGAATTTATTATAGTCCAAGACATATTTTTTCTTTAAATTTCATTGATAGATATCCTGATGATTATTGGGAGTGGCACAAAGAACATTTTTCAAAAATTTATAGTCCTAATAAAGTACATAATTGGATATCTAAATTAATTAAAAATAACCCAAATAAAAATATTAATGTTATCACTCAAAATATAGATGGATTACAATATAAATCTTTCAATAAATATGAAGTTGATAAAGAAATAATTGAATTTCACGGTAATTTAAATTCTTTTGAGTGTCTGAATTGTAATAATAACTTTACTAAAGAAAGTGAAATTTGCCCATATTGTAATTCAAAAAAAGTTAAACCTAATATTGTTTTTTACGGGCAAAATATAAATAAAGATAATTATATTAAAGCTGAAAAATTATTGAGGTCTTCAGATGTTATTCTAGTTTTAGGTACATCTTTAGAAGTTCAACCATTATCAGGATTAGTTCTATTTAATGGAGATGAAAATGTTATTTGGATTGATAAAAAGAAAAATGAAGTTGCAGAAGAAAATGGATATGTAACATTTATAGAAAAAGATTTTAATAAATTTTTTAAAGAATGAGATATTATCTTATTCTTTTTTATTAGTCTTAATTCTTGATATTTTTAAAAAATATATTTATATATGAGGTATATTCAAAATGGTAAAATTACACGTTGGATATGATGGCACACCAAGAAATTGTATTGCTCAAGAAGGTAATTGTCCTCTTGCACCAAACATGGGACATTTCACTAAACCTGAACAAGCTCAAGCATTTGCTGATAAATTAAATGAATTACGAGCAGAAGGTTATAGTTATCATGGTATGGTTGCAGAAGATGTTAATAAACTTAGTAATGCAGAATTGGTTTACATTCAAAAAGACATTTTAAATAAAGCAGAAGAAAATGATAATTATTCTGATTATAAAGGTCAAATTAAATGGCAAAAAGAAGTTAGATCTAAAGCACAAAGAGATATGAAAGCTATTATTGAACAAGACAATGAAGTCTTAGGCAATTTAGCTGGACATATTGATAATGTTGCTGCATTAAGATCTAAATGGAGAACATCTGAGCCAGAGAATAGAAAAGAAGCATATAGTCAATATAGAGCAGCATTAGCAGTTATGAACCATGAATATAAAAAAGCTGCAGCAATTACTGTTCAGAATCAAGCTGATTTTGGTAAATTAGTAGACAAGAAAGATATTGCAACAGCTAAATTTATGCCTATGATGGAGAGAAGAGCTCAACATGCTGGTATTAAACAATTAAAAGCTAATATTGACGCTGAAATTACTGAAAGAGATGGTGGTGCTGAATCATCTGGTAAAGATATTCAAGCTGATAAAGTCAAAGAAAAATCAGATGTTAGAGAAGTTAATCTTGGAGGTTACACTAAAGAATCTCTTAATGAAGAAATTTCTTATCATTTAGATACAGATTTTGGCGGTTATAATGAAAGGGAATATAGAGGATCTTCAGGAAGTTTCACAGAAGATTCAATAGATGAAATTAATGAATATGGAGATGGAAATACTGATTTTACAAAACAATTAAAATCAGAATTTCAAAAAAATCCACACTCTGTAATTCAACCAGAATCAACACTAAAAGAAGCAATTAGATATAATGCTTATGAACATGGATATGGTAAAGAATATTATAATGAAATTTTAAAAGACAATAATGATAAAGAAGAGAAAAAAATAATTAAATCCCTTAAAAAGGAATTAGATCCCTCATTTAAAATTAAAGGGCAAAATTTTTATCAACTTGATGGTGGAGATTTAAAATCAAAAATAAATAATGTTCTTATTGACCACTTTAGATCTTAATAAAATTGTCTGTAGATTGAACGTAGACGTTAAAATCTATATTTATGATAAATTATACACAAATTAGAAAAATAGTGTTTTTCAGGATTAATAGGTAGTACGTATTATGGTTCAAAAACGCATCTACGAAAAATAAATTTAATAAAAAAATAAAAAGAAAGAAATTTAATTCTTTCTTTTTTTATTTCTTTCTTGACCTAAATAAAATAACCTTTTTAATTTTATCTACATTTTTTAAAACTTTTCTTCTTCTTTCCATTTTTGTCCAATAAAATTCAGGGTTAGCATAAAATTTAATATTTAATTTATCTTTTAATCCATGCCTCATTTCTCTCATTTGTTCCCAACTATATTCAGGTTTCGCATACCAACTTACGTCTAAATTACTTTTCAAGCCTGAATAAATTTGTACCATCTGAGGGTATTTAAATTTATTATTTAAATATAAACTAACATCTAATTTATCTTTTAATCCTTTACGAATAATTTTCATTTGTCTATCGTTAAATTTAGATTTAGCATAAATGGAAACGTCAACTTTATCCTCTAAACCTTTTCTTATTTGTTCCATTTGTTTTTTACCAAATTTTATATTAGCATAAATAGAAACATCTAATTCTTTTTCTAGACCTATTCTGATTTGTTCTATTTGTTCAATAGAAAAATTTGAATTTATATAAGGTACAATATTTACTTGACTTTTTAATCCTAATCTAATTTGGTACATTTGTTCGGATGTAAATTTAGGATTTAAATAAGGTTTTACATCTAAACCTTGAGCTAGACCTTCCAATATTTCGTACATTTGTAAAAAGCTATATTCTGATTTAGCATAAATAGTTACATCCACATTATTTTTTAATCCTTCTAAAACAAACCTCATTTGTTGCCAATTGTATTTAGGATCTGCGTAATAATTAATATCTACGTTACTTATAATGCCTTTATAAATTTGTTCTTTTTGTTCATCTTCAAAATTATATTTATTAATTATTTTTTCAAATTTTAAAGCTTTTTCTTTTTCATCAAAATTAAAATTTTCTACCTTGTAATATGTTATTGTTATTTTTTCCATTTATTTGTTTACCTACAATTCAACTTTTTATTTCTATTATATAATATTATTTAATTTTTTGCAATTCCAAACTACATATAAACAACAAAATTTAATCAGAGATTGATATTTTTATTAAAATAATTTTATAAAAGGAAGAATTTATTATGCCAATTAAAACAAGAGTGAGAAATTCAAGTGGCGAAAAAAAATCCAAAAAAGATTTACCACCTGAAATTGAAAAACTAAGAAATACAAAAAAATGGAAAGATTATTATAATACTCTAAAACCAAGGAATCCTGACGGTTCTCATAAACCATTTAAAAGAGAAGGTTCATCAGCACCTGGTTTTACAAAAGAAGAATTTGAAAAACATATAGATAAATTAGTATTGACAAAAGTTAATCATAGAGATCCAATGAAATCGTTTGATAATTTCTTAACACAATTTAGAGCTTCAAATAAAAAATAAGGAGAACTAAATAAATGATATTAGCAATCGTTGTTTTTGTCCTTTTTTATGTTTTACCTGCATTATGGTTCTGGCTTGTTACTCAAATGAAAGCCGAATTAACTGGTAAAACTCAATTAAAAAAATTAAAGGACAATCCAGAAGACCTAACTCTAAAAGAAAAAATCTCTAAATGGAGAAACTACTCTTTTAAAAGGTCTGACAAAAAAATATTAAGTATTATTCTATATCTTGGGTTCCCTCTAATTAATGCCCTACTAAGTTGGTTCCTCTATGGTATTGTATGGGGTATCTTACTTGACATCGTTCTTTATATTATCTATGTTGTTATTATTAATAAACTAATAGCAGAACAATATAATAAAGAACAAAAATTAATTAGAAATCTTATTGACCTTAAAAGAGCTAATATGAGCCCTCTTATCAATAAAAATAGTAATGTATTTAACTATCAAGAAGAATTTGTTATTGAAGAATGGGACCAAGAAGATCCTGTTAAACCTACTAAAATTAAAATGTTTGCTCCTATTACCTTTACATCTGATAAAAGGAAAAAATTTACTGGTGATTTTACTAATGCTTTATCCTTTAATGGTGTATGGGTTGATGAATGGGAAGACGGACAAAATATTGTTACCTTAACTTGGAAAGAATTTTTAGGTGATACAGAAAGACAATGGGTTGATTCTTTCTTACAATTTAAAAAACAAGCTATGGGTCTTGTAAATAATCAAACTACTTTATTTACTTATCAAACAGAATTTGATGTTGTTACATGGGGTCCCGATAGACAACCTGAAAAAATTAGATTATTCTTACCTGTAGGTTATGACCAATTACAAATGTCTCAATTCTTGGAAGGTATGTCAAATGGTTTTGGTAGAGGTCGTCCTTGGGAACTTGATAATTCTGACCCTGATTTCCCAGGTCTTGATATGGACAAAAGAATTGCTACTATAGCATTACAAGCTCCACTACCTGGTAAAGCAATTTGGACTGATTATTGGCTAAATAATGACATCGTACAATGGTCTTTCTTCCCTCTTGGTCTAGGTTCAAAAGGGGGTCTACCTATTCCTGACCCTGAAAATGGTGAAGAAGTTAGATTAATTGGTTTTGATGTTAATGGTGCTCAACAAAAATTCTGTGCTAAACAAGATATTTATACTGGACCTGATATTATGCCATCTCCTCATGCTATCTTATGTGGAGTTACTGGTGGTGGTAAATCAGTTATGCAAAGAAATGTTATTCTATCTTGTTTAATGAGACCTAAACATTGGCTACTATTTATCGTAGATATGAAAAAAGTTGAAGGTGCTATGTGGAGAAAATATGGCGTTCCAGTTGCAACTACTTATGAAGACGCTGCTGCTTTATGTAACTATGCTCAGGTTACTATGATGGAGCGTTTTGAAGAAATGGAAAAAAGAGGTATTAATAACTGGGCTGATATGCCTGAAGATTTAAGAGGTCCTGCTATCATGGTAAACGTTGATGAAATCGCCGAACTTCTTGCTCCTATTAAGGGTAAATCTGATGAAGATAAAATTAATGCTGATTACCAAGCACAATGTCAAACTGCCTTAGAATCAATTGCTCGTCTTGGTAGAGCTGCTCAAGTCCACATGATTGTTGCTGGTCAAAGGCCTGATTCAGAAGTTGTATCTATGCAAATTAGACAAAACTGTCCAACTCGTTTAGCTGCAGGTGCTGTTCCTGCTACTATTTCTCAAATGGTGTTTGAATCTTCCTATGCTGCGACTATACCACCATCTCCGAAAGGCAGATGCGCTATACGCGTGCACTCTGATTCTCCGTTTAAATTCCAAGGATTTTTCGCTGATGAAGAATGGTTTGATAAATATTTAGAAGAACATAATTTACCTACAAATGTTTATGAAGGTGCATTAATGGCTGAACAATATTATAACAATCAAGCAGAAATGCAAGCACAAGATGCAATGGAAGCACAAATGACAGAAGCTGAATATGAAGAGCTTATGAGAGCAATTGGAAATTAAAATAAGAAAAAAGAATTTACCTAAAAAGTAAATTCTTTATTTTTTGATATATGTAAAATCTTTATTACAGTATTCGCATTTTTTCGTTATAGTAATTTCTTTTTTACAATTTTTTTGAAATGGAGTTTCTTTTTTTAATGTTTTACCGCATCCTGAACAAGTAAAATATTCACTTTTTGGAGGTGTAACTTTAAAACCTTTTACTTTTGTATGGTGTTCAGCACCGTATTTTTCCAAATAAGTTTGTTTAGTTCTTTCTTTTAAACAATTAGGATTTTTACAAATTGCTTTGCCTAATTGAGAGAATAATTTTTTTGCTTCTTTGAACTCTTCTTTTTTACAAATTAAACATTTAAACGGATGTGGATTTTGGCAATATTCTTGATTGTGATGGAGAGGTAAAAATTCATTATTACAGATCTTACAAATTCTTTTTTCAAAAGTTTTTACCATTTTTATTTTTCTCCTTATATTATACCTTCAAGTTATTTATATATTTAATTTTATCACAGGTAAGAATAAGATTCAAGGAGATTCATTAGTATTTAATAAAGAATTTAGTTCAACAAAAAATAAAATTTTATTTTTCGTAGATGTAATTTTGAACCATAATATGTACTATCTATTGATTGTAAAAAATACCATTTTTCTAATTTGTGTATAATTCATCATAAATACAGATTTTAACGTCTACGTTGAATCTAAAGACAAAAATTATTTTTTATTTTTTACTTTTCTATTGACAAGATTTAAATGGTATTATATAATCTAATCATAAAGAAAAAGAAAATGAGGTGGTCATTATGAATAAAGATATTTTAAGTTTTAATAAAGAAGTTGTTTCGGAAATTAAAGGTATCATCAAGAAATGCCAAGATTACGAAAAAGAATTAATTTTGAAAAGTGCAAAAGATAAAGGTATTTATTTAGAAGTTTTGAATGAAGGTAAATATAATCAATCTTATTTTATTAAAAACATTCATTTTATCAAAGAATTAATTGAAAATAAAAAAATAAAATTAATAAATCGGTTAATTTCAAATTTCGTAACTTTAACAAAAGTTTATATGTTTGAAGATTTATTAATTCTTGAAAAAAAAGGAAGATATAAAGTTATTTTTAAAGATGGAATTTTAAATTTATATGAATATGAGAGTGGTTATGAAGCTTTAGATTCATTTTTGGATAAACATATTGAAGAGGAAGAAGATTAGTTTTGATAAAAAGAAAAGAACTTATATTTCATAAGTTCTTTTTAAAATTATTCAAATTTATCAAGATTATTATTTATAAGTTCTTTATAATCTTGTACATCTTGATAAGTTATAGATTTTTTAGTAGGCCAAAAATTAGAAACAACTAATTCTCCATTTTGATTTAAAGTAGTTAAAGTAACATAGAAAATATGAAATTGAAAACCTACAGCTGATTCTAATTCATTTAAAGAAGTTTTACAATATAAATCATCTTCTAGGTTAAGTTTACCAAATGGTACATTCTTTTCTTTTGCTAAACCAATTAATTTATAATATAAATCTTCAAATTCATATTTTAAAGCAGTTCTAGATATTTGTTTTTCAGGGTTAAAAATGCAATTATACAGATCGTCAAGTGTTAAGTTTTTTAATGTTTCTGACGCTTCCATAGATATTGCATCTTGAGAATATAAGATTTTTTCTAGTTTTGAAATTTTATCAAAGTCTAGAGCAATTTCACCTTCTCTGTAATAAGGATAATAATTAATATATCCATATTTAAATGGAATTTCAATTATTACATCTGGTTTAATTAAATAATCTGGAATATTTAATTTATTTAATCCATTAAAATATTTTAATAACAAGGTAATTACCTCCGAGATTTAAAGTTTTGAAAATAAGTTATTTTCGGTTAATATATCGGCAATATTTAAGTTTTATTTTTTTTATCTTGAAATTTGACAAATAAAAAATAAAGTTATATAATAGAAAATATAAAATAAAAGGTGAATAAAATGGAAAATAAAGAACTAGAAAAATACTTAAAGACAAACAACATTACATTGGATATTACAGATAACAAATTAATTATTAAAATTCCAAATAAACAAAATGAAGTTATTACTTATCAAGATACAGAAGAAAAAAGTTTAATTATTGAAAGCTATAATAAACGGATTCTCAATGCAAAAGATTATTTAGATAAACCTTTAATTGAGATTTTAAATGAAAGAGAACAAATGAAATTCTTAGAAGAGGTTTCAAATTATGAGTTTAGTTGCATTGCAGAAGAAGATTGGTTGAATTTTAAGGAAAACCATCGTAAATTACAACAAGAAGAATATAAAAAATTAGTAACTCCTCTTGAAAAGAAAATTTTTGCAAAAGGAATGGCAATTCAATTTGCTCAAGAAAGATTAAATTCAAAATTAAAAGATTTATTGGGTTTTTACGATTTAGATTGTTTTAATACGTTTTTGCCTGAAGCAACACAATTTGAATATAAATAAAGGATAGATTAAATGGATAATTATAAAATAGAAGATATTATTTCAGAGATAACTAACCCTGAATTTTGGAATCGAAAAAACCTTAATAGAAGTAAAATTCAAACAACTATTAATAATTACGCTAAAAAGAAAAATATTGAACTGCCATATAGTTCTTGTTTTACTTATAGAAAAAATAAAGGATTTGTTTGTTTAAGTCCTTACTTATTGAAATCTATTACTATAAATATTTTCTTTGAAGTTTTTGAAAGTGAAGACTCTAAAGAATTTGAACCTTTGAAATTTTCAACACTTGTAAAATATTCTTTTTTTGAAATTTTCTATAAAAATCAAAAAATTTCTAATATGGAACAATTATTTAAAGTAATTAATAATTCATTAATTGAAGAGCTAAATGAATTAATGAAAAAATACCATTTAACAAAGGGTGAAATTATTAATATTCTATCTTCAGAAAATTAAAATATAAAGAATAGGTTTAAATCTATTCTTTTTTTATCTAATTTTTAAATAATAAAAAAAGATAGTAATTAAACTATCTTTATTTATTTTTTTGTTACTTTAATTTCAACGTATGGAGAATTAAGGTATAAACCAAAATCAATAGTAAATTTACCTGATTCATTTTCTTTGATTTCTTGAATTTCTAAATAAAAATTTTCCAATTCATCTGAAAGGTAGGGAATATCTTCATCAACTTGATTTTTAAACAAATTTTCAAAATCGTTAATATTATTCAAATAATAAACATAGGTTTTAGTTTCTTTACCCGTAAAATATTCAACATTAATAGTATAATTCATAAGATTTACCAACTTTCTTTATTTTTCTTTATGAATATATTATATAACTTTATTTTATATTTGTCAACAGGAAAATCAAAAAAACAAAAATATTTTCTTCAGATTTTATATTAAATTTTAAAATATATCTGGGAACAACAAGAAATTTTTTTGTCACCTTTTTCAAGATAAAACGTTGATAGATTAACCTTTTGTCTCGAAAAATTTGCCCGTAGTGTATATATACTTATCACTATTTAAAAATTCACTTTAGATTTATATTAAATTTTACAATAACATCTGTTTGTAAAATTTTCTTTTTAGATTTCTTTTTTTGAACTATTAAAGAAAGAATAATAGAAAACTTATTTTATATATTTCTTATTTAACAAAATCTTATATATTTGAATTTTGCAAAATAAAATTATATAAAAATAAGATATTTATATAAATCTTAAATAATAAGAATTTATATATAAGAATCTTAGCAGTTTTGAATATAAATAATAAAGAAATTAATTAAATAAATTTAAAATCTTTATAATATAAAAAATAATGGATATTACGAATAAAAAAAGAAATAGTTAATTCTATTTCTTTTTATTAATATTAGATTTATAAGGATAATAATTTTTCTTTCTCTGTCCTCAATTTAATTATTTCATTTCCAATAATTTTTGTTAAATCTTTTTCTATATTATTTAAATCGCATTTTGTTTCAGATTGAATTGAAGAATTAAAATAGTCGTTTTTAAAATCAATAGTTTCAATAAATAATAATTTACCATTACCCAAATTAAAAGATAAATTATTTTTTGAATTTTTAATATCTATAATTGTACTTATTTCTATAAATTTACTATTAGGTTCAAGTTTAATTGTAATATCTTCTTCCAATAAAATAATTGAATTTTCATTTGGCTCTTTACTTATATAATTTGAAAAATTCTCAATAATAAATTCATAAAAATTTATAAATTCTATTTGAGTTTTAATCCAATCTTCAAGGTTTTCTTTATAACAAATAAATTTAAGTAGAGAAATATTATTTATATTCAAATAAATTTCAATAATTTTTTCATGAGTTTCAAGAGAAATATTATTTGTTTGAACAGCAATAAATTCTATTTGTTTTGAAGGTTTTCTACTTTTCAAAATATTATTATATTTTAAAATTAATACCTTAACTTCTTCTATTGAAATATTTTTTGACATATTAATTACAACCTTTTTATTTTATTATATATAAAGATCAAGAAAAAATCAATAAAAAAGAAAAACTATTTTTATCTGTAGATTCAACGTGGACGTAAAAATTTGTATTTATGATGAAATTATACAGGAAATACAAAATCATTGTTTTTCTAGTTAATAAATAGTACGTATTATTGTTTAAAGTTACATCTACGAAAAATTAAAAACTATTTTTTTATTTCTTTAAAATGAAATATTTAAATATTGACAAATAAGAAATAAAGTTGTATAATACAAATATAAAAATAAAGAAAAACGAGGTATTCATGATGAATGAATTTACATTATTAGATATTTATAAAAGTTTAGACATCCATAAAACATTAGATTTAAATCTTGATGAATCTAACGATTTACTAATTGTTTCTGTTAAAGACTTTGAAATGGAACTAGAAATTCCACTTTCAAATCAAGATGAAATGGCTGAACTAATTAATTTCTTGTCAACTCAAGTTCATTTTATGAAACAAACTCTAAAATTGATTGAACATAATGAATATGAGGTTTATGTTAGTGACTCAATTCATTTTTCAGGTTCTATGGAATTAAAGAAATATTTAACTGAAGATAAAAAATTTTTTAAAGAATATGAATTATATTTCAGTAGTGAAGCCGGAGAAGAAGTTGATTTGTTTATTACTAAATCTGAATATGTTGGTAAAATAAAGAAAACCTCTAAAGTTGAACTAGAACATTTCATTGAATTTAAAGATCTTGTAAAAACAATTGAAGATTTGGAATCCGTACTTTAAAGAATAGTAAATTTCTACTATCCTTTTTTTATTTTCTGTTGACAGAATAAAAATAAAGTTATACAATAGAAATATAAAAAAATAAAGGAAAACAAATAAATGAAATTGAGCTATAAACAGAGAAAAATAGTAGTAAAAATTATGTTAGTTCTATTAGCATTAGTGACTGTTTTTACAGTAATAGATTCAAGTTTTATATACAATAGGAGAACAAAAGGTAAAAAACGTTGGCGTTCAAATATTATAAAGGTTTATATAGATCCGAACATAACTCAAGATTTACAAGACGGTTATTTAATTGCTATTGATAACTGGAATAAAAACCTTAAAAATGTTCAATTTGAAAAAGTCGAAAAAGAAAAATATTCAAACGTTTTACTTTCAGCTACAACATATAATGGATATAAAAAAGGTAAAGAAGGCAGAGAAAGTTCGCCTAATTGGATAGGAATTACAGATTTCGATACTGATTTAGGAAATTTCTTTACAAAAACATACGTCTACTATAATTTAGATTTATATAAAAGTAATTTAATAAATCATCAAAGATTAATTACTCAAATTGCTGAACATGAATTGGGTCATGTATTAGGTTTAGAACACGATAATAATTTTGAACATAGATCTGTAATGGCAACAGGTGGAGTAAGTAATAGGTTAAGTGGAAGTGATTTTGAAAAAGTAGATATATTATATGGAGATAATCCTTATTCTTATTATAATCCTTTCTATAAACCTAGTGAAGAAGTAAGAAATGGTTTATATTATTAAAATAAATGAGGTAAATAAAAATGGAAACATTAAAAACATTAATTGAAAAAGAAATTAAGTTGAAAGAAAAGCATGAAATTGGAACAAATAAAATTGAAAATTTCTTAAATTCTAAAGAAGTAAAAGAGATTCTAGTTTCGGCTTACGATAGTAGTATTATTGAAATTAAAAGAAGAAATAAATTAAGAAAAATTAAGTTTAAATTATTTCTTGAAAATGAATCTGTTGGTTATCAAATTTATGTTTCATTTTTAGGATTGGAAGCTTTTACTGGAATTTTTTACTTAAATGAAAATATTCATCTGCATACACTTAGAATTGTGGAAGAGATTTATAGTTACGATTTACTATTAGAGGATTTAAAAAAGATTATTGGGGTTGAAGGTAAATAAATATGGCAACATTAAGAAAATTCCTTAAAAGAAATCTTGAAACTAAAAAAGATATAAACAAAATTAAAAATTACTTGATGTCTAAAGAAGTTAAAGATATTTTATTGGTAGCTCATGAAAGTAGTTTCATCTTTAGGGTTTGAAGTTTTTAGTGGAATTTTTTACTTAAATGAAAATATCCATTTACATACTCTTAGAATAGCTGTAGATGTTTATAGTTATAGTAAACTATTAAAAGACTTAAAAAAAGTTATTGGATTTGAAGAGGGAAAAGATGGTAAATAGTTTAAAACAAATGTTGATGAAAAAACAAATAAAAGAAAAAGGAATTAAAGAATTTCAATTAAATGTTGAGAGATATCTTAATCAAGAAGATATTTATAATATTATAAAAGGTTCAATAAGAAACAATTTTAGGTTTATGAGGTTTTATGGTGATTTTCAAATTAATTTTGTCCCAACTCAATATTGGGCATTTTCAGGAGGAAACGATTCCTATGAAGTTACAATTCAAGCAAAAGGAACAACTGAGAAAGCTCCAAAGTATTTAAAAAGTCTTATTAGAGAAAAAACCTTATCATTTGATTATGAATTTGTAATATCTGAATTAGATGAAATTAATATTACTAAAGAAGAAATTTTTACTTTTCTTAAAAAATCTATTGAAGATTAAAAAGAATAGAAATAAAACTATTCTTTTTTTATTTTTTGATTTTTCCTATTGACAAATAGAAAATAATAATGTATAATTAAAATATAAAGAAAAACAACAAGAGGTAATAAAAATGAAAAATCAAATGGAAAAGAATTTCTTGGCAGGTGCATTGTTTGTTGGGGTATTAATCTTCGCAATTTCAATTAATGTCCTTTATGCTTACTTAGTAGCTACTTTGCTTTCATGGATTCTAGGTTTTGTAGGTATCTCAACAATTATTGGATATTCAACATTTAAATTTATGTTTGTAATTTCTTTGATTGCCGTCTTCTTGTTCAGTAAGTCCGATAAAAAATAGAGGTAACTAAAATGAAAAATTATCAAGCATTTTCAAAAGAACGTTATAATGAATTACAATTACAACAAATTCGTTTAGGAATGAAAAAAGGTCTTAACGTAACATATTATTTAAGTCCTAAATTTAATTGGATTCAAATGTACCATATTCGTAAAGGTCTCGAACTTGGTTTGCCTGTTTCAGTTTATGCAAAATTTGAATTTAATGAAGGACAAATGCTCCAAATTAAACAAGCATTAATTGATGAGGTTGATTACACTATGCTCCTTGATTCAGATATTTTTGATTATGAAATGGCTGCAATTCGTAAAAAACTATTGTCTGATAAACTTACTAATGTTGCTTAATAAAGATTTTAAATAATCTTTATTTTTTTTTATTTTTATTGTTGACAAATTAAAAATAATGTTATATAATATATACATAAAGAAAAACGAGGTAGGAAAAATGAAAAAATTAAATAAAAGAGGTAAAATAGCAGTTAAATTGTCAGCTTTATTTGGAATCCCTTTAATTTTGGGTGGAATGGGGAATGTAGAAGCATTCAACAGATTATCAGGTTTATTCTTGGCTATTGTTGGATTAGGACTTGTTTCTTTTGCTGTTTACCTTTACAATATTACTCATGAAGAATAACTGTTAAAAGTTATTCTTTTTTTTAGATTTATTAAAAACAAAAATTTAATTTTTAATCTTTCGTAGATGCGTTTTTGAGTCATAATACGTACTATCTATTAACCACTAAAAACAATGATTTTGTAATTTATGTATAATTCATCATAAATACGAAATCTAACGTCTACGTACAGTCTACAGACAAAATGATAGATATTATTAAGAAATAAAAATAAACGAATCTAGATCGATTTGTAATGCCTGAGATATATATAAAATTTAATCTTTAATATATTGAAGATCTTGAATATATTGAATTAATTCTTTTATTATTATATTTAAATCTGCTAAGATTCTTATATATAAACTCTTATTATTTAAGATTTATATAAATATCTTATTTTATATAATTCAATTTTGCAAAATATAAATATATAAGTTTTTATTTAAATAGTAGTTATTAAAGATAAAATTTATTTCTATTTTTTTTAATAGTTCAAAAAAGAGACCTAAAAAAGAAAATCTTACGAACAGATAAAAAATAAAAATATAAATAAAAAGTAATAAAATCTAGAATAGTAATAAGTATATATACACTACGGGCAAATTTTTCGAGGTAAAAGGTTAATCTATCAACATTTTACCTCCAAAAACATGACAAAAAATTTTTACTATATCTACATCTAATTATTCATTTTATTAATAATTATTTAAATAAATGAATAAAATAATTCAAAAATAAGTTTCTATTTTTGTTTCTTTTATATTGACAAATAAAAAATAATATTGTATAATAGATACACAAAGAAAAAATAAAGATAAAAGGTAATAAACCATGCTAAAGAACAAACAGAAAAACTAACAAAATAACTATTTACAAAAAGAAAGAAATTTGTTATAATGTTAAAAGAAAGAAACAATGAGGTAAAACATGGCATTCAAAGAACTAACATATAAAAATGATAAACTAAGACTAAAAGAAGGTCGAGTAAATAAGAATTACTCCTTGGATAAGATTAATTGTAGACGAGACCCTAATGCAAAAGAAGATTTAGAACCATTTATTTTGCCATTTGATATTGCATGGCAAATTCAAGATGGTGTGATTGCCTTAGATAGTGAATATATTATTTATAAATGTTCTCCTAAAAAAGTTAAACAATTTATCGTGGATTCATCTATTCCACCTTCAGAATTTTCAGTTCTTGATTTTGATAAAGTCTTAGAAACAGTTAAAGATAAAGAGCTTACAGATCTTCTTAATGATAGAAGTAGTTATTTTACTAATTCAGACTATAACAAAAATATTAAATTAACAAAAGAAGAACGAAACATTAAGTATTATGAATATTGGACAAATGATTGTATTCTAGTATTTAGCCGTAATCAAGATGTTTATATGACAGATATTATGAGTGGATTTAATTACTTATATCCGGATAGTTTACAAAGAAAGAAAGTTTTTGGTAAATTGTCTAAAGTAACAGAGGCAAAAATTCCATATATTACAACGAACGTATTCTCTGGTTATAAAGAAATTTATTTTAATGGCTCTGAAAACGATTCTCGTAAATATTTTAAATTGTTTAGATTATGTACGGGCCAAGCCTTTGCTGGAATTAAACATAATTCAAGTGAACCTATTAGAAGTATTTTGAATACACTATCTGAACGTGTCTATAAATTATTTACAGCACCCTCTAACCTTGATTTGAATTGGTCTCCAAACTTGGTATATTGTGGAGGTGACATTTATAATTATTATATGGAAAATGTTCAAAAATATCATAAGATTTTCTTGGAGCTTTCAAAAGAACATGAAAATATTAACTCTGTAGAAGAAGCAAGAAACTGGTATGCACAATATCTATTATCTCCTTATTCTTCTAACGAACTTAATCTTTACAGCCTGAAACATACTAAAGAAAAAGATGAAATTAGTGGTGTTGGATATTCTGCATATACTTATTTGTTTGATAACCAAAAAGACAAATTGTTAATTTGTTCATTTGGATTACTTATGAGAGATCTACTTTCAAGATAAAAAATAAAACCTAAAATAATATTTAGGTTTTTTTTGAAATAAGGTAAAATAAATATAAGGAATTTTTATGGATGAAACAGTAGTTGGAAAAACTAAATTAAAATTATTAAAAAATAGGTAATTAACAATGGAAGAAAAAGAAAAATTATTTAAAGAAATTATATCTAAAGAACAATTTAGCTATTTACAAGAAAATGAGATTTATTTAGGTATTTATTCAAATTTAGATATATCAATTTATAGTAAACCTGAATTTAGTCATGAAGAAATGGAAGAAATTCGACTAGGTCTAGAAAAAGGAATTAATGTTTCTATATATGCTAAACCTGAATTTAATTGGTTACAAATGAAAGAAATAAGGTTAGGATTAGAACATGATTTAGATGTTTCTAGCTATTCCTCAATAAAATTCAGTAATGCAAAAATGAGAGAAGTTCGTTATGGTTTAGAAAAAGGTCTCAATGTAAAATGGTATGCTAAACCTGAATTAAATATAAACCAAATGAGAGTTATAAAAAGAGGTTTAGAAGAAAAATTGGATCCATTCTTTTATGCAAATCCAGATTTTAATGCAAAACAAATGATTGAAATTGTAAAAGGCCTAATGCTTAAATTAGATGTTTCATTATACTCCTCCCTTGAATTTGATTATTTACAAATGGAACAAATTAGATTAGGATTAGTAGATGGTTTAGATGTTGAATATTATTTAAATCCTACAACACCTTATGAAGAAATGGAAATTATGAGATTGAAATTGAAAGAGGAGAGAAATGCTAACTAATATTATAGATAAATTTGTTGAAAATATTATTATTTTTAATTTTGAATATAAAGAATTAGATAAAAATTATTTAAGAAATAAAATTCTATTTTTAATTGGTAATACAAAACAAACTACAAATTCAAAAAATAATATTGAATTAGTTAAAGAATTAATTCATCAGGCAATATTAAATGAAAAAATTAATAATATTCAATATGAAAAAGATATATTAGAAGCTCAATTAATGGATTTTATTACACCTTCTCCAAGTTCTGTTAATAGTATTTTTAATATGCTTTATAGTCATGATAAGAAAGAAGCATTAAAATTTTTCTATGAATTATCTCAAAATAATAATCATATTAAAACTGAAGATATTAAAAAGAATATTCATTATTATTCAAAACCATCTAAATATGGGAAATTAGAAATTACTATCAATTTATCAAAACCTGAAAAAGACCCTAAAGAAATTGCGATGGCTAAACTTGTTAAAAATAACAATGATTATCCTATTTGTCAATTATGTTTTGAGAATGAAGGTTATGAAGGACGTATTGATTACCCAGCAAAAACAAATCATAGAATTATCAGATTTAATTTAAATGAAAATGAAACATGGGGATTTCAATATTCACCTTATTCTTATTTTAATGAACATTGTATTTTCTTAGATAAAAATCATACACCTATGAAAATCAACAAAAAAACTTTTGAAGACTTATTCTCAATTGTAGATAAATTTCCTAATTATTTTGTTGGTTCTAATGCTGATTTGCCTATTGTTGGAGGTTCTATTTTAACTCATAATCATTATCAGGGTGGAAATCATATTTTTCCTATGGATAAAGCTAACACTTTAGAATTTGTTAAGTTTAATGATTTTGATAATGTTTCAGCAGAATTACTTGAATGGCCTTTGTCCGTTATAAGATTAAAGTCAGAATCTAAAAATGATTTAATTGAATTGTCTAACCTTATTTTAAGTAAATGGAAATCTTATTCTGACAAAGAAAATCAAATTATTTCCTTTTCTAATAATGAAGAACACCATACTATTACACCTATTGTTAGAAAAATTGAAAATATTTATCAAATTGATTTAGTATTAAGAGACAATCAAACGTCCGAAGAATACCCAGATGGTATTTATCATCCACATAAAAATCTTCATCATATTAAGAAAGAAAATATTGGATTAATTGAAGTTATGGGTCTTGCTATTTTACCACCTAGGCTTAAACAAGAATCTGAAGATGTTGCACAATATTTAATTGATGGAAATCAAGAAATTAAAGATTATCATAAAGAATGGGCTAATGAATTAAGAAGTAAATATACTAATATTCAAAGTAAAGAAGAAGCATTAAATATTGTGAGGGAATCTATTGGAGATAAATTTATTCAAGTATTAGAGGATGCTGGGGTATATAAACAAACTGAAAATGGTAAAAAAGCATTTTTGAATTTTATTGAATATTGTAATAGGTAATATAAATGAATAAAATAGGAGAATTAATATATAATGAATTTATAATAGAAAATAAAGGTAAATTTAATAATGAGCAATTAAGCCAAATTAAAAAAGGAATAAATTCAGGTCTTGATTTTTCTATTTATGCTAAACCTGAATTTACTGTTGAACAAATGAGGAAAATTTGTGAAGGTTTAATACGAAATTTAAATGTGAGTTGGTATGCTAAACCTGAATTTAATTGGAAACAAATGGATGTTATATATTCAGGATTAATAAAAAATATTGATGTTTCTATTTATGCAAAGCCTGAATTTAAATGGGAACAAATGCTAGAAATATTTTTAGGTTTAGTAAATAATTTAGATATTTCCCATTATGCAAATTTTGAATATAATGTTGACCAAATGATTGAGATTCGTAAAGGTCTAGAACAAGGTTTAGATGTTTCTTTATATTCAGATATAAACTATGATTGGACTCAAATGCAAGAAATTAGGTTAGGTTTAAAACATAATATAGATGTTAATTTATATTCAAATGTTAATTTTAGTCCAGACCAAATGTTAGAAATCCGTTTAGGTTTAGAACATGGAATAGATGTATCAATTTATGCTAAGCTTGAATTTGATGATGGACAAATGAGTGAAATCAGATTAGGCTTAGAAGAAAATTTAGATGTTAGTTTATACGCTAGTACAGAATATGAATATGAACAAATGGAACAATTAAGATATGGCTTAATTGAAAAATCAGATATAAGTTATTATGCAAACAATAATTTAGAACCTGACCAAATGCGCCAAATAAGGTGGGGCTTAAATAAAGGCATTGATGTTTCTTTATATAATAGCCCAGATTTTAATTATTTACAAATGTCTCAAATTAGAATAGGTTTAGAAGATGGAATTGATGTTTCTTATTATTTAAATCCAGGTATTGAATGGCAAGAAATGGAAAACATGAGATTTTTAATAACTGGAACAAGATAGTTTATTTAACTATCTTTTTTGCTTGATATATTTTAAACAAATTAATTTATTGGAGTTTAAAATGAATATAAAGAATTATTTACCTGATTTTATTATAGAAAAAGCATATAATTTATCTGTTGAAGATTTAAAAAAGAATAATATTAAATTGGTACTTGTAGATTTGGACAATACTCTTATTGCCTGGAATAATCCTAATGGAACAATTGAAATGCGTAAATGGTTATCAGACCTCAAAAAAGAAGATATAAATATAATTGTTGTCTCAAATAATAATAAAGAAAGAGTTAGCAGAGCAGTTGGAAATTTTGGAATTGATTATATTTATTGGGCATTAAAACCGTTTACTTTTGGAATTAATAAAGTAATTAAAAAATTCAATTATTCAAAAAATGAAATTGTTATGGTTGGAGACCAATTAATGACTGATATTAGAGCAGCGAAACGTGCTGGAATTAAAT